>Ga0129306_1000646_pt1 | contig 51494 bp, 42 predicted proteins | sample P827metagenome_FD_94438 | JGI IMG/M metagenome (GOLD analysis project Ga0129306, IMG submission 94438) | Capybara group fecal microbial communities from Wisconsin, USA - P827 metagenome | ecosystem: Host-associated > Mammals > Digestive system > Large intestine > Fecal | place: USA: Wisconsin... | reverse complement strand
GGTGAATGTTAATGATGCCATAATTACTTCTATTGTTAACGATACAAAAATAAGAAAAACGGGGGACAAAACCAAAAGATTTTGTCCCCGAAGTCGCACCATACCGAAAAACTATGTATAGGCAATTTGAGCTTATCCCGCTAAAACTATACTGATATACAAGTAGTTACAATGGTTTTTGCTTTCCATTTCTTTACGTGGCTTTGCGTTTCTTTCCGTTTCTTATTTTCCGATGCAGAAGTGTTCGAAAATGTTTCCAAGTATCTCATTATTAGACACTTCGCCGACGATGCTGCCGAGGTGGTACAGGCACTCGCGGAGGTCTTGTGCGACGAGATCGGAGGGGAGGGCGGTGCAGAGGCCGTCGCGGACGCGGTCGAGGGCGGCGGCGGCGCACTGGAGAGCTTCCAGGTGGCGGGTGTTGGTTACCAGCGTGGTCTCGGAGGCGGTGTCGAGATTCTGCCAGGACGCCGCCAGGGCATGGCGCAGTTCCTCCAGGCCGGCACCGGACTTGGCGGAGATGACGAATACCTGTCGTCCGGGCGCGTTGAGCAGGGGCGTGAGTGCTTCCTGCGCAGCCCTGGCGGCGTCCGTCCGGACCTTGTCCGCCTTGTTGAGCAGGAAAACCAGCTGCTGCTCGTCCGTCACGCGTCCGGCGATGTCCCGGGCGCTGGCCAGCAAGTCGGGCAGGGGAGCGCCGAGGTCGAGCGTGGCGAGCACGAGCTGGGCGGCCGCGAGCTTCTCGTAGGCCCGCTCGATGCCGATGCGCTCGATGGTATCGCTGCTTTCGCGCAGGCCGGCGGTATCGATGAAACGGAAGAGCACGCCGTCGAGGTTGCAGGTCTCTTCGATGGTGTCGCGCGTAGTGCCGGCGATGTCGGAAACAATGGCCCGGTTCTCGCCGAGCAGCGCGTTGAGCAGGGTGCTCTTACCAGAATTTGTGTTGCCAACAATTGCCACTGGAACACCGTTTTTAATGGCGTTACCTAAACGAAAACTTTCAATGAGTTTCCGGCAGTGGGCGAGGACCTTTTCAACCAGTTCGCGCAACTGCGTGCGGTCGGCGAATTCGACTTCCTCGTCACTGAAATCCAGCTCCAGTTCCAGAAGCGAAGCCAGGTGCAGGAGCGCACTGCGCATGCCGGCGAGTTCTTCGCTGAAGCCGCCCTTGAGCTGCTTCAGGGCGATGCGGTGCGCCGCAGCGGTCTGAGCTGCAATCAGGTCGGCCACGGCCTCGGCCTGGGAGAGGTCCATCTTGCCATGGAGGAAGGCCCGTTGCGTAAATTCGCCGGGAGCGGCCATTTTCACGCCGTTTTCGAGCAGGCGGGCCAGAATGCGGGATACGATGTAGCCGGAGCCGTGACAAGCGATTTCAACGGCATTTTCGCCCGTATAGGAGTGGGGAGCCCGGAATACGGAGACCAGTACCTCGTCGATCAGGCTGCCGTCGGCTTCCCGGATGCTGCCGAAATGCAGCGAATAGCCCTTGGCCTGGGCCAGGGATATTTTTCCGTGGAAGATGCGATCCGCGCAGTCCAGGGCTTCGGGACCGCTCACCCGAATCACGGCCACAGCACCGCCGGGCGCCGTGGAGGGGGCGGCAATCGTATTTTCAAAATGATCCATTGCACAAAAATACAGAAAAAACCACTAAATTTGTATTCATGATTTCCTTCATCCTCGCCCTGGCGGCCCTGGTGGCCGGCTATATTTTCTACGGCCGTTTCGTAGAACGGGTGTTCGGAGCTGACGACCGGCCGACGCCCGCCATTTCGAAAGCCGACGGAGTGGACTACATTGTCCTGCCGTCGTGGAAGATTTTTATGATTCAGTTCCTGAACATTGCAGGCACCGGTCCGATCTTCGGCGCAATCATGGGCGCCAAATTCGGGCCTTCAGCTTATCTGTGGATCGTTTTCGGCTGCATTTTCGCCGGTGCGGTTCATGACTACATGTCCGGAATGCTTTCGTCGCGACATGGCGGCGCGAACCTGCCCGACCTGGTCGGCACCTATCTGGGCAAGACCACCAAGACCGTGATGCTCTTCTTCTCGATCCTGCTGCTGATGATGGTGGGCGCCGTCTTCGTGTTCAGCCCGGCCAAGATCCTGGGCAACATCTGGGAGCCGGCCTTCTCTGTGGAGCATTTCGGCCCCTACAGCTTCTGGATTACGGTTGTCTTCATCTACTATATCATCGCGACGATGCTGCCGGTCGACAAAATCATCGGCCGCATCTACCCGGTATTTGCCATTGCGCTGATTTTCATGGCGGTCGCTCTGACGGTCGTGCTTTTTATGAAGTTCCCGGATATTCCGGAGGTCTGGGAGGGGCTGAAAGACACGCCCGGCGGCGCACTGACGAAGAATCCGATTTTCCCCTGTCTGTTCATCTCGATTGCCTGCGGGGCCATCAGCGGCTTTCATGCGACGCAGAGCCCGCTCATGGCGCGCTGCATCAAATCCGAGAAGATGGGCCGGCCCATTTTCTACGGGGCGATGATCACGGAAGGAGCGGTTGCCCTGATCTGGGCCACGGTGGCGAGCTATTTCTTCTATGGAAAACCGGAACCAGCCTATCAGCTGATTCCGGGTGGTGTGAACGCCATCAATGACGCGCCTTCGATTGTACATCTGGTCTGCAACGACTGGTTGGGTGTCTTTGGCGGCATCCTGGCTATATTGGGCGTGGTTGCTGCGCCGATCACCAGCGGTGATACGGCGCTCCGCAGTGCGCGCCTGATCATCGCCGATTTTCTGAAGCTGGAGCAGAAGCAGGTACGCAAGCGCCTGTATATCTGCATTCCGTTGTTCGCTGCGGTCTTCGCGCTGTTGATCTGGCAGATGAATGACCATACCGGCTTCGAGAAGCTCTGGAGCTGGTTCGGCTGGTCGAACCAGGCGCTGTCGGTATTTACCCTCTGGACCGTAACGGTCTATCTGGTCCGGGAGAAGAAGCTTTTCTGGATTACGCTGGTTCCGGCCTTGTTCATGACCTGGGTCTGCACCACATTTTTCTTCTTCTCTCCCAACTCCCTCGGTCTCAGCCTGCCGGTTTCGTATGCCATCGGCTTTGCCGCCGTCCTGACAGCCATCGGCTGGTTCTCCGTGTGGTATAAAAAGAACTGTCGTACGACGATCCGCTAGCGCTCGAAAGAGAGCTTGGAGCTGCGGCTTTGCTCACCGGTGACGCTGGCGCCCAGGTTACGGACGCGGAGCGTCGAGGCGCCGGAGAGTTCATAATGCAGTTTTTCCGTGACGGTCAGCTTGGCTTTGGACGCGCCGGAAAGCTCTGCGTAGGCGCTGGCCGTTTCGCCGGTCGATTCGAAGTGGCAGGCACCGGACAGATCGAGTTTCAGGATGCCGGTCTGACCATTCAGCTTCGCGCCCGACGAGCCGCTCAGGCCGATGTCGGCGTTCTCAATGTCGCCTTCGATTTTGCAGTGGGATGCACCTGAGCAGTCGATCCGGGCTTTGCCCGTATTACCGGTCAGATTGAGATGAGAGGCGCCCGAGATGCCGATATTCATCGATGGGAAATCAGCATCGAGTGTAGCCCGGGAAGCGCCGCTGAGTTCGAGATGGAGGGTTCCCTTGCCCGTCACGGTCATGGTCTGGAGCCGGCTGGCGCCGCTCAGGTCGATGCTCATGGCCTCGTTGCCCAATTCCTGCCGGCCTTCGGCCTGCAAACGGGAGGCCCCTGAGAGGGACAGCGCGAGGAGCTTCGGCATCCGCACCGTTGCCTGGAGCGGTTCTTTCAGGTCACTCAGTTTGCGCTGCACGTCGCGCGGGAGTTTATCCAGTCCGATCTTGACTTTGTCGCCGAGACGGTTGACCTTGAGGTACGGCTGGATAAAGTCAGGGACGGAAATGTCCACGGACCAGGTGTCGTCGAAGGCAAAATCCACATGAAAGGCATTGGAGACGGACAATTCCGTAAAATCCTTGAAGTCGTAATGATGGGTATACGGGTTCTTGACGGCGTTTTCGCCGGCATGGGCAAAGGAAAGCGTGGCAGCAAGGGCCAGCAGCAGGAAAAGTGTCTTTTTCATCATCGTATTGTTTTTACTTTTAAATATTCCAGTCTTGTTGGAGTCGTTCCGCTCCGTCGAGCAGGTCTCCGTAATATCTTTTCAGCACCCGCACTTTCTCGCGCCTCGACATCTCTTCCGGAAGCTGGTCGAAGAGGGGAATGGTCTCGTCCGTCAGAGCGGTGAGGGAGGCTTCCCAGTCGCCGGCTTCCGTCGCACCGCTTGTGCCCAGCTGCTCATAGTAGGCGCCGACTTTGTCGAGATACGCACCGTATACGGCTTCCGGGGTGTGCGCTCCGAGGAAATGGCGGTTCCCTGCCGGAATCAGGACGAAAGCGAGGATAGCGGCAGCGGCAGCCGTGGCCAGTGCGCTCCAGCGGAGCACGTTTTGTCTGCGTTGCGGACGGGTGGCGGCGTCCAGCTTTGCCAGGAAACGGGTTTCGTGTCCGGCGGGGATTTCGTAACGGTCAAATCTTGTGTCCATCTTCTTCGAGTATCTTGATGAGGCGCTGCTTTCCGCGCAGGAAATGCGAGCGCAGGGTGTTCGGGTTCAGGCCGGTATAGCCGGCGATTTCGTCGTAGTCAAGGCCTTCGACCAGGACGAGCGTCACAACGAGGCGGGCGGGATCAGTGAGCCGCTGCAGGGCGGCGAGGATGCGCGCAGCAGAGATTTCTGCCGGAATCTCCGGTACATCAGGACAGTCAGCTGCCGCTTCGCGGGCGTATTCTTCCAGAAAAAGGCTTTCACGCCGGCGTTGCCGCAGGCGGTCGATGGAGGCCCGGATACAGGTGCGTGCGAGCCAGGCGGATACCTGAGCTTCCTGCATGGGGCGCCAGGGCATGGTCACGAATTTGAGAATCGTATCCTGCATCACTTCCTCCGCGTCTTCCGCATTGAGGAGGATGCGGTAGCTCATGTTGTAGAGCCGCCGGCTGTGCGCCTGATAAAACGATGTGGTCTCCTTTAGTGTCATGCTGTCTTTAAAACGGATGACAAACGCCGTTGTTGCAGTTTTCCCGAAAAAAAATACCAACGGGGAAAGGATCCGTCATCCCGTCCGGGGCTATAGCGGGTATAACAGGTTGACAACGAGAAGGTTGGCAATCAGGATGATGACGTTCATCGGCAGACCGATCTTCAAGAAGTCGGTGAAACGGTAGCCGCCCGGTCCGTAAACCAGCAGGTGCGTAGGGGAGCCGATGGGCGTGGCAAAGCTCGAGGAGACGGCGATCATCAGCGAGATCAGGAAGGGCATGGGATCGCATCCCATCGACACGGCCGACTCATACACGATCGGATAGAAGATGGCGCCCGCCGCCGTATTGGAAATGAACTCTGTAATAAAAGTGGCTGTCAGGCACATCACGGACATCACCAGCAAGGGCTTGTTGTTGCAGAGGTCCAGCATGCCATCGGCCAGGAGGGAGGCGAGCCCCGTCTTTTCGATGGCATCGCCGATAACCACGCTGCCTGCGAAAACCATCAGAATGTTCCAGTCGACAGCTTTGGCCGCCTGTGCAGGGGTACAGCAGCGGAACACCAGCATCGCTGCCGCCGCGACGATTGCGCTCTGTACCAGCGACATGACCTTGAGCGAAGACAGGAGGACCATTCCTATCATGACGAGCATGGAAATCAGTGTCCTGTAACCATAATCGGGAATCGAGCCATTGGGATCCATGAATTGCAGACCCTTGATCTCCTGGTTTACACTGCCGGGAACACATTCCAGCAGCAGCGAGTCGCCCACCCGCAGCTTGATGTTGCGGGGGCTCTTGCTGATTCGCCGGCCCTGTCGGGCGACGGCAATCAGGGTCAGGCGGTGATCCCGCTCAAAGGATGTTTGGGAAACGGGTTTGTGCAACAATTCGCAACCGGGTTGCACATACGCGGTCCGTAACGTACGCCGCCTGTCCAATTCATCCACATGGAATACCGGATGGTCCGCATTGACCAGTCCTTCGAATGCGCGCAGCGTCAGGATGTCTTCGATGTCGCCCGCATAGACCAGGCGGTCACCGCCCATCAGCAGTTCGTCTGGTCTTACCGGCGAAACGACTTCCCGGTCATAACGCAACAGCTCGATCAGCTTGGCCTTGCCGGACTCCAGCAGTCCCGACTCGGACAATGTTTTTCCAATATTCGGGTGGTCAGACGGAACCAGCAGCTCGACCGTATACTCGGTGGTCTGGTCGAAAGCGTCTTCCGGGCTCTTCCTTGATGGCAGCAGCCGCTGCATGGCCAGAACCGACAAAATGCCCACGATCAGACAGGCCAATCCAGGAATCGTCGTGGAGAAGAAGCCCATGCTCACGCCGGAATCCTGCGCATACATGCCTGAAATGATGAGGTTCGGGGGCGTACCGATGATGGTGCAGATGCCGCCCAGACCTGAAGCATAACTGAGCGGAATCAGCAGCTTGGAGGGGGTCGTACCGAGTTTGTTCGCCCATTTTTTAACGATTTGTACGAAGAGCGCCACAACGGTGGTGTTGCTGAGCACGGCACTGAGCGCTGCCACGGTAGTCATCAGTCTCACGATGGCGGCCGGATAGTTCTTCGGCGTTCCCAGGAATTGCTGCATGATCCAGCGCAGGACGCCGGTATGCGTCAGGCCTGCCACAACGATGAACAGGACGCCGACTACGACGACCGACGGGGAGGAAAAACCGGCAAAAGCTTCCTTTTCAGTAAGCACTCCTGTCATGAACAAGATGGCGACAGCACCGAGAAAAGCGATGTCCTCCCGCAGGCTGGTGAAAAGCAGGGATAAAAACAAAGCAAGGACAGTGGCGACGGTGATCCATGCCGCCAGATTCAAGCCCAAAAGCGTGAACGATTCCATAGGACCGGGTTAGTGAATCGGATACACCAGGTTGACAATGAGGATATTGGCTGCCAGGATGATGAGATTCATGGGGATGCCGATCTTCATGAAGTCCGAGAATTTGTATCCGCCCGGACCGTAGACCAGCAGATGGGTGGTCGAGCCGATGGGCGTGGCGAAACTCGAGGAAACGGCGATCATCAGCGAGATGAGGAAAGGCATGGGGTCGCAGCCCATCGCCGTGGCTGCATGATAGACGATGGGGAAGAAGATGGCGCCGGCGGCGGTATTCGAAATGAATTCCGTGACGAAAGTGGCCGTAAGGCTCATCATGATCATCACCAGCAGCGGCTTGCCGCCACAGAGGTTCATGACGCCATTAGCCAGTGCTTCGGCGATGCCCGTCTTCTGGATGGCCGTGCCGATGACGACGCTGCCAGCAAAGATCATCAGGACGCTCCAATCGATGGACTTCATGGCCTGGGTCGGCGAGCAGCAGCGGAAGACCAGCATCGCCGCCGCCGCCACGACCGCACTCGACAGCAAGCTCATCACATTGAGAGAGGACAGGAGAATCATGCCCAGCATGATGAGGGCGGATACGACGGTCTTCCAGTTGATTTGCGGCTGGTTCTCCGGCATGGCGGCCTTTTCATCGCCGTCCTCCCGGCTTTCCCGGACGGGCAGGAGGCGGCGCATCGCCAGGGTGGCGAGGACCCCGACCACGAGACAGAAGATGCCGGGAATCGTCGGGGCGAAGAAACCGATATGCTGCCCGCAATTCTGGGCGTAGAGACCGGCAATGATCATATTGGGCGGTGTGCCGATGATGGTGCAGATGCCACCCATGCCCGCCGCGTAGCTGAGAGGAATCAGCAGTTTGGACGGGGCGGTGCCCAGTTTCTTCGCCCAGTTTTTGACGACCTGGACGAACAGCGCCACGACGGTCGTGTTGCTGAGAATCGTGCTCAGCGCCGCCACGGGCGCCATCAGCCGTACGATGGCGGCTGGATAGCTTTTCGGCGTGCCCAGGAAATACTGCATGATCCAGCGGATCACGCCGGTATTGATCAGGCCGGCTACAACGATGAAGAGGACGCCGACCAGCACGACGGAGTCGGAGGAAAAGCCTGCCAGGTCTTCCTTCTGGTCGAGAATGCCGCTCAGGCCGAGAACCGCCATTGCCCCCAGGAAAGCGACATCTTCCCGAAGCTTGGTGCACAGGAGGACGACAAACAGGGTGACGATCGTGGCGAGGGTGATCCAGGCCGGCAGGCTCAAGCCCCAAAAAACGATGTTGTTCATAGTTATCGCTAAAGTTCTTTTCGGATCAGGGATACAACGTTTTCCACGTGTGTGGTATGCGGGAACATGTCGACGGGCTGCACGTGCACGATGTCATAGTGCGGCGCGAAAACGGCCAGGTCGCGGGCCTGTGTGGCCGGGTTGCAGCTCACGTAGACCATGCGCTTCGGGGCGCAGGCCAGCAGCACCTGCGCCACATCAGGATGGATGCCCGCCCGGGGCGGGTCGAGCACCACGATGTCGGGCTGGCCCTGTGCTGCGATGAAGCCCGCGTTGAGCACGTCTTTCATGTCGCCGGCAAAAAAAGCTGTGTTTTCAATATGATTGTCGCGGGCGTTGACCCGGGCATCCTCGATGGCTTCGGGCACGTACTCGATGCCGACGACCTTCCGCGCCAGCGCGGACAGGAAGAGGGCGATGGTGCCGGTTCCCGTGTAGAGGTCATAGATGACGGGCTTTTCGTCCGCCGGGATGCCTTCCCGCACGAAGTCGCGCACCACGGAGTAGAGGCGGCAGGCCTGCGCGGAGTTGGTCTGGTAGAACGACTTGGGGCCGATCTTGAAGCGAAGGCTTTCCATCTGCTCGTAGATGGCCTCTGCGCCGCTGTACAAGGTGCAGGGAAGGTCGCCGAAGGTGTCGTTGGCCTTGGGATTGATCACATAATAGAGCGACGTGATGGCGGGGAAGCGGGTGCGGATGGCTTCCAGCAGCGCTTCGCGGGCCGGCCGGGCCGCTTCGCCCTGCGCTTCGCCGCCGAAGCAGACCACCAGCATCACCTCGCCGGTCGAGCTGGTACGGACCGTCAGTGTGCGCAGGAAGCCGTGGTTTTCGCGCAAATCGTAGAAGCTGAGTCCGTGGTCGATAGCGTATTGCTTGACAAACAGCCGGATGGCGTTGGAGGGCTCGCGTTGCAGGTGGCATTCAGCGATGTCGAGCACTTTGTCGAAAAAGCCGCTCACGTGGAAGCCCAGTCCCAGGCGCTCCACTTCGCCAAGCGTGCTCCAGTCTTCGCCGGGGAGCAGCCAGCGGCGGTTGGAGAAGGTGAACTCCAACTTGTTGCGATAGTGGTCCGTGTGTTCGGAGCCCAGGATGGGGGAGACCTCGGGCAACTGCAGGTGGCCGATGCGGCTGAGCTGGTCTACGACCTGCTGCTGCTTGAAGGCCGTCTGCATGGCATATGGAAGCGTCTGCCAGGTGCAGCCGCCGCAGGTGCCGAAATGGGCGCAGAAAGGGGAGAGGCGGTTGGGGGAAGGGGACTTCATCCGAACGATGAATCCCTGGGAGTAGCCGCTGCGCACTTTGTTGATCTGTACGTCGACCACGTCGCCGGGGATGCCCTGTTTCACAAATACCACTTTGCCGTCGACATGGGCGAGTCCGTTGCCTTCCGCGGCGGTCGCTTCAACGGTAATGTCCTCCAGAAAAGGTTTCTTCTTACGGGCCATTTCGATCTTGAAAATTTTAACAAAGATACAGAAACTATTTCGTATATTTGAACGAATAATCACACTTGTCATGAAACGGACTGTTACTTTCATCCTGTCCCTTTTTCTGCTGCTGCCGCTGGCGCGTGCGCAGGAAGAGGCTTCGTTTATGCAGCTCGTGGGCAAGGTGCTTGACGGAGCGACCGGGAAGCCCCTCCACTATGCTTCGGTCAATCTTTCCGGCACAAATGTGTCCAATGTAACCAATACGGAAGGGCTGTTCACGCTCAAGATCAGCGAATCGACGCCGCTGACCCTGCTGGTGACGGTCAGTCATCTGGGCTACGCCACAGCTACCTTCCAAGTCGCTGATTTTCAGAGGTATAATATGGATAAACCGCTGGAAATCAGGCTAGTCCCCGTGTCCTTAACCCTTTCTCCGGCCCTGATCCGGGCGCAGGACCCGCTGCAGCTCATGCGGGCGGCCCTGTTCCGCATCAAGGACAACTATCCCGCGGACCATGTGGGAATGACGGCTTTTTACCGCGAGATGGTCCGAAAGGGAAATACCAAGTATCTTACTATGAATGAGGCTGTTATCGATATCGACAAGGCCCCGTACACCGGCTTCCAGAATGACCGCGTGGGTATCTACAAAGGCCGTGGAAGCCAGAACTACGATTCGTCGGATACGCTGTTCATCAAGTACCAGGGCGGCGTGACGACCATCCTCGAGATCGACCAGGCCAAAAACCCGTTCGCGAATGTCTATCTCGCTGATATTGAGAAGTATTATGATTTCTCCATGGACGGTGTAGAATACTTGGACGAGCGGATGTTCTATGTGGTTTCCTTCAACCAGAAGCCGTATCTCGACCAGATCCTGATGCGTGGCCGGGCCTTCCTCGACAGCGAAAGCCTCGCATTCGGCCGGGTGGAACTCAACATGAACGTGGAAGGCCGGGAAGACGCCGTGAACATCTTCATCTTGAAAAAACCGGCGGATACACGCTTTGAAGTCGAGAGCGCCTCGTATATCATCAACTACAAGCCGTCGCAGGACGGGAAATGGTATTATGATTATGCCCGCATGGAGATGAAATTCGCGACGCGGAAGAGACGGTCGCTGTTCCGTCATCACTATACGGTGATGTCCGAGATCGCCGTGACCGACCATCTGCCGGCGCCGCGGAAAATCGAAGGCGAAGCTCGCATGCGTTTCCGCGACCAGCTCACGGAAAAAGTATCGGCGTTCACCGACGCGAATTTCTGGGAAGGCTACAACGTCATAGAACCGGACGCGCAGATCGAGGCGATCATCCGCAAGATTGTCCGGCAGCTTAAAAAACACAATCTCGAGTAGTTTCCGGCCCGCTGCCCGGTTTTTACACAATTTATATTATGTTAAGTGAAGTTCCGATGATACCCCTTCCCGAGCGTTTGCGTCCCCGCACGCTCGACCAGTACGTCGGTCAGGAACATCTGGTCGGCCCGGGTGCCGTCTTGCGGAAAATGATTGAAACCGGGAACATCTCCTCGTTTATTCTCTGGGGTCCTCCGGGTGTCGGAAAAACTACGCTGGCCCGGATTATCGCCAACCAGTTGCAGCGCGAATTCTTTACGCTCAGCGCCATCAGTTCGGGCGTCAAGGATGTGCGTGAAGTCATTGACAAGGCCAAATCCGGACGGATGTTCGCCACGGCGGGCGCTCCTATCCTTTTTATCGACGAGATCCACCGTTTCAACAAGGCGCAGCAGGATGCCTTGCTGGGCGCCGTGGAGAGCGGCCTGATCGTGCTGATCGGCGCCACGACCGAGAATCCCTCGTTCGAGGTGATCACGCCCCTGCTGTCCCGCTGCCAGGTCTATGTGCTTAAAAGTCTGGAAGTTAAAGACTTGGATGTACTGTTGCGGCGTGCGTTGACCGAAGATGTCTACTTGAAAGAACGCCAGATTACGGTCGCTGAAAAAGAAGCTCTGTTCCGATTCAGCGGCGGAGACGGACGCAAGTTGCTGAATATCATCGATATCATCGTACAGTCCTTCCCTGCCGACTCCCCTATTACTATTGATAATCAGGTGGTTACGGATTGTTTGCAGGAAAATATCGCCCTCTACGACAAGAACGGCGAGCAGCACTACGACATCATATCGGCTTTTATCAAAAGCATGCGCGGCAGCGACCCTAACGGCGCCATCTATTGGATGGCCCGCATGCTGGCTGGCGGCGAAGATCCGCTGTTCATTGCGCGCCGCATGCTCATCCTGGCCTCTGAAGACGTGGGCCTGGCCAATCCCAACGCGGCCCTGCTGGCGGAAGCCTGCTTCAACGCCGTCCATCAGATCGGCATGCCCGAGGCCCGCATCATCCTGGCCGAGACCTGCATCTACCTGGCCACTTCGCCCAAGAGCAATGCTTCGTATCTCGCTATAGACGAGGCTCTTGCCATGGTCAACAGCACCAATGACGCCCCGCCGGTCCCCTTGCACCTGCGCAACGCCCCTACCCAGCTCATGAAGGACCTGGGCTATCACCAGAATTATAAGTACGCGCACGATTTCGAGGGCAATTTCGTGGACCAGGAATTCCTGCCCGACGCCCTCCGCGGCCACAAATTCTACGAGCCAGGCAACAACGCCCGCGAATCAGAGATTCGCAGGCGTCTGCAGGCTCTTTGGAAGAAGTACAATTATTGACGAGATTCCGGGCCAGGCCCGGAATAACGTATGCCGATTATTTTTTGTGTGCTTTCCGGCGGCGTTTCTTGCTCCGGTTGTTGAAGATGACGGCGACGATTATGGCCGCCACGGCCAGTGCGATGATCACATAGGTCATGCTGCTGGCATTGTCGCCCTTGACGCGCGACCACATGGCGAGCAGTTTTTCCGTATCCTTTCCCCAGTCGTGCTCCAGCGCGCAGCGGTCGATGACGGCTTTGTCGGGATATAGCACCGGGTCGACGCGGACGCTGTCGGCCTCAGGGCCGAAGAAATACGACAGGTCGATGGGCTCCAGCGATTCGTCGATCTGTGATTCCAGCACCTCGATGGCGCCGTTCGCCGATACATAGCCGGTCTCGTCCATGTTCCGGATGGCGATGTCCGGACGGCACATGAAGTCAATGAAATAGGTAGCGGCTTTGATGTTTTTCGCATACTTGGGAATCACCCAGCCGTCGAACCAGACGGTACTTCCCTCCTCGGGAACGATATAATCGAGCGAAACGCCCACTTCGGCGGCTTCCTCGATGGCCCAGACCGCGTCACCGCTCCAGTTGAGCGAGATGACGCCGCGTTCCTTGGTCATCTGGTCCTTGCCGAAATCGGCCTCCCAGCCCAGGACACCGTCCTTCACCTGCTTCAGGTAGGCCTCGACAGCGGCGATGGACGCATCGGAAGAATCGTGCATCAGCTCTTCAAGCGTCACGGTCCCTTCCTTCAACTCCTTCTGCTTGAGATAGATGAGCACGGGGCCGTAGACGTCGCGCGGCGCGTCCTTGATGAGAATCTGGCCGGCGAACTTGGGGTTGCGGATCACGTCCCAGGTACCGGCTTCCTCCGGCGTCACCTTGTCGGTATTGAAGATGATGCCGGTCGTGCCCCACATATAGGCCACGGAGTAATCGTTGGCGTCGATCGAGGGGTTGATGCTGCGGAAGACACCTTTGATGTACGGCGACTTGTTGAGTTCGATGTAGTTGATGGAATCCGGGATGGAAGCGAAATCCAGCGGCAGCAGCAGTCCGTCGTTGAGCATGCGCTCGATGATGTAATCCGACGGGCAGACCACGTCGTAGTCCTCGTGGCCTTTCTCGATCTTCGAGAGCATGGTCTCGTTCACGTCGAAGGTCTGATACACCACTTTGATGTCCTCGCCGGTCTGGACTTTGTACCATGCTTCGAATTCGGGAAGCACGGACTCATCGATGTAATCGGACCAGTTGTACACTTTCAGGATCTGGTCGCGGTCGGAACTGCACGAAAACAGCACTGCGGAGAGTGCCGCCAGAATCAGGAATTTCTTCATTTTTACAAGTTATCGTTTTGTTGTTTGGATTGACGGATGTTGATCACCAGCAGTACCACCAGGATGATCAGGAAGATGATGCTCATCAGCGGCTTGAGCTCGGGCGTCAGGCCGCCTTTGCGGGCGTCGGCGTAGATGTAGGTGGAGAGGGTGTCCAGGCCGATGGTGCCGCGGGTGAAGAAGGTCACGGCGAAATCGTCCAGGCTCATCGTGAAAGAAAGGATGAAGCCGGAGATCATGCCGGGCCGCAGCGCCGGGACCAGCACCTTGCGCAGGGCCTGTGCCGGCGTCGCGCCCAGGTCGAGCGCGGCTTCATAGATGTTGGGGTTCATCTGCCGCAGCTTCGGCATGACGTTGAGCACGACATACGGCGTGCAGAAGGTGATGTGCGCGAGGATAACGGTCAGGTAGCCCTGGGAAATGCCCAGGAAGACGAAGAGCAGGAAGAGCGACACACCCGTGATGATGTCGGGGTTGATCATCGGGATGTTGTTCAGGAAAGTCATCGTCTGCTTCTTCCGGCCGTGCAGATGGAAAATGCCGATGGCCGCGACCGTACCCAGAACGGTGGCGACGATGGAGGCGGCGAGCGCGATGAGCAGGGTGTTGATCACGGCGGACTGCAATCCCGTCGCATTCTGCATCGAACCGGTGAACAGGTTGGCGTACAGCTGCGTGGAGAAACCCGTCCAGTTGCCCAGCGACTTGGCTTCCGTGAACGAGAAGATGACGATGAAGGCGATCGGTGCATAGAGCACGATCAGCACGAGCCACAGATAGGCTTTGGCGATTACTTTTTTCGCATTCATCAGATCAGTCCTCCGCTGGTTTCTTCGGCCTCCTGGTCACCCTGCAGCAGGGTGGTCAGGCCAATGATGATGAGCATGATGAACGACAGCGCCGCACCGTAGTTCCACATCGAGTTGTTGATGTTCTCCTGGATGATCGTACCGAAGAGCTTGATCTTGTTGTTGGTCAGGAACTCGGAGATGGCAAAGGTCGAAACCGTCGGCATGAAGACCATCATCACGCCGCTCCAGACACCCGGCATCGACAGCGGCAGGGTGACCTTGCGGAACACCTGCCCCGGCGTCGCGCCCAGGTCCTGGGCCGCTTCCGAGTAGGATTTGTCCATCTTCTTGAGCTGGTTGTAGATGGGATAGATCATGAACGGCAGATAGTCATAGCACATACCGAAAAGGAGTGTCCCCTTTCCCAGCTGCACGCCCGCCATGGTGAAGAGTTCGGCCGTGGCCAGGGTCCGCATCAGGGCGTTGATCCACATCGGCAGGATGAAGAGCACCACGGTCACGGCGCTTCGGTTGAGCTTGTTGTCCGCCAGAATGTAGGCGGCCGGATATCCGATCGCGATGCAGAGCAGCGTATTCTCGATGGCCACTTCGATAGAAAGCGCGAACGTGCCCAGCGCGTCCTTGTCGGTGAAGAACTTCGTGACGTTATTGAGCGTAAAGTGGCCGGAGCCGTCCTGCAGCGCATAGAACAGGATCATCACCAGCGGCAGCACCACGAAGAGCACCAGGAAGATGAAGTACGGCAGAGCCCAGCTTGAGCGTTTATTCATTTCCTGCAGCCGGTTTGGACAGTTGAATATCTTTCGGAAGGATCTTGATGCCCACGAAGTCGCCCTTGTCCCAGATGTCGTTGGTGTCCACCCAGATGTTCTCGCCGCACTCGGTCTTGACGGTCAGGTGGTAGTGGTTGCCCATGTACAGGATGAAGACCACGTGCCCGGTGGTGTCGGCCTCGTCTTCATGGTCGAGCAGGTCCACCTTTTCGAAACGGATGGTGGCCGTCACCTCGTCGCCCTCCGAGAAACCGGCGGTGTCGCAGGCGAACTCGGTGCCCAGGAATTCCACCTTGCCCTCCCCTGTCACCTTGCCGGCGTAGGTGTTGGCCAGGCGTTCCTTCTTCATTACCTGGATGTCGTCCGGGTCGATGTAGAGCATGACTTCCGTGCCCACTTCATAGGGATCGTAGTCCTGAATCATGAGCTCATAGCCCGTGTCGGTGTCGACCCACATCTCGTAATGCACGCCCTTGAAGGTGCAGGAATTGACTTTGGCCGTGAACTGGCACTTGGCTGGATCGGTGGTGAAATAGATGTCCTCGGGGCGGACCACCACGTCAACTTTCTCGTTGTCGGCGAAACCCTCGTCCACGCAGTCGAATTCGTGTTTGATGAAGGCCACGCGCCGGTCACGGAGCATCTTTCCTTTGAGGATATTGCTTTCGCCGATGAAATCGGCCACGAAGGCGTTCACCGGTTCGTTGTAGATGTCGGTCGGGGTGCCGATCTGCTGGATCTTGCCTTCGTTCATCACGACGATCGTGTCGGAGAGCGTCAGGGCCTCCTCCTGGTCGTGCGTCACGTAGATAAAGGTGATGCCCAGCTTCTTGTGCATCTCCTTGAGCTCGATCTGCATGTCTTTGCGCATCTTCAGGTCGAGGGCCGCAAGCGGCTCGTCGAGGAGCAGCACGCGCGGCTGGTTGATCAGGGCGCGGGCAATGGCCACACGCTGCTGCTGGCCGCCGGAGAGCGACTCCACATCGCGTTCTTCGTAGTCCGACATGCTCACGAGCTTCAGCACCTTTTTTACGCGCTTCTCGATCTCTGCTTCCGGCACCTTCTGCAGCTTCAGACCGAAGGCCACGTTGTCGTACACGTCGAGGTGCGGGAAGAGTGCATAGCGCTGGAACACCGTGTTGAGCTTGCGCTGGTACGGCGGAATGTCGTTGATGACCTTTCCCTCCATGGTGACGGTACCCTCGTCGGGCTTGCCGAAGCCGGCGATCAGGCGAAGCGTCGTGGTTTTGCCGCAGCCGGAGGGACCGAGGAAGGTCACGAATTCGCCCCGCTTGATCGAAAGAGAGATGTCATCGAGGACCTTCTTGTCGCCGAACGACTTGGAAATGTGGTCCAGGCTGATGATGATGTCGTTCTTCGCTGTCATCTATCAGAAGAGCTTGAGGTTCAGGGCGTAGGTAACACCTCCGGCAAAAGTGAACGCATGGCCGTACGTATCGTAGGTGCAGAGGGCATGGACACGCAGGTCGCGGTTGCGAAGCGGGAACCAGTAACCGCCCAACCCGCAGTAAACACTGCTCTTAATGACATCCAGTACTTCATTCTCTCCGGTATCGAAACCACCCTTGGCATACAGATCGAAATGGTCACCCAACGTCGTCGTCAGTTTCACGCTGGCAGCGGTATAATTGCCGGCCAGATACCCGTCGCCCTGCACGGTCAGCACATCGGCGACCGGCAGCTGCAGACCCAACGCCCCCATCCATCCGATCGAAGGATAATGGCCCACAGACCCCATCAGGATCAAGCCTTCTTCCGTCTCGTGGGAGCCGAAGAGTGAATAGACATAGTCTCCGAGTCTTTTACTGGCGAAAGGCTTCTCCATGATCTGCTCGGTGGTCATCTGCAACATCAGCTTCGTACTTTCGTCGCTGCTGGTCCAGTTCAGGCTGCCGCCCCACTGGTACACCTGGTAGTTGTTCCAGAGCAGCGAATTCATGACTCCGTGCGAATCAAAATCGTACGCGTCGTTCTCGAAGGTTCCCAGATGGATATAATCCTTGCCCAGGGTTATCGAAAACTGGCCGAAATGCACGGAGATGTTGGCCCAGTCCACCCAGTTGGTTTCATCCGTCCGCCAAGTATTTTGATAAAGCGCCTTCGTGTCGCCGAATGAATCGTAATAATAGAGCCAATGGTTGGCCACCGAGAAGGAGAAATGTTCTCCCAGATTCCCGTCAAAAACAGTCCACAGACCGGTCTGGCCGAAATTGTGATACCAGGACTTGTCCGCAGGCACGAGATACGGGCTATACTCAGCGCGGGGTACAATCATCAACGTGCCCTCCGACTGTGCTTTTACATCTTGTGCATTGAATGCACACGAAAGCAGAAGGAAGGCAAACAAAACAAACAATCTTTTCATTTCGAGTATTTGTATTATTTGAGGGTTAGCGGACTCCCAACGGCACGAGGCCGCAACCCGTCAGCGAGGCGAGCGGGTCGAAGGTGATGGAATAGCCGTTGGAAAAGAGAAAATTCTTCATAGTCCGGTTTAATGGCGCAAAGATAGAAAAATAAAGTAACTTTGTACACCAATTCTTCGCGCAATGTTCCAGAAAATCATCCGCGGCAGCGTCAAGCTCGTACAACGCTATCTCCCTGAGCCTTTTATTTTCGCCGTCATCCTCACCGTCCTGGCCTTTCTCATCGCCGTGCCGGTGTGCCGCCAGACGCCGCTCGAGGTGGTCGAGCACTGGGGCGGCGGCGTATGGTCGCTGCTGGCCTTCGCCATGCAGATGGCGCTCGTGCTGGTGTGCGGTTCCACCCTGGCGGCAGCCCCCGCTGTGAAGAAAGGCATCAGCGCCCTGGCTTCTCTCCCCAGGACACCGGGCGGCGCCATCGCACTGGTAACGGGTGTCTCGGCGCTTGCCTGCTGGCTCAACTGGGGCTTCGGCCTGATCGTCGGCGCGGTATTCGCCCGAGAAATCGCCCGCAAGCTGCGCGGTGTAGACTACCGCCTGCTCATCGCCTCGGCCTACAGCGGTTTCGTCGTCTGGCACGCGGGCATTTCGGGCTCCATCCCGCTGACCATGGCCACGCCGGGCAACGGGCTGGAAGAGATCACCCGCGGCGCGCTCACCAACCCCATCCCCATCTCGCAGACCATCCTCGACCCGCACAACCTCGTCATGGCGGCCCTGGTCATCATGGCGCTGGTGCTGGTCAACACACTCATGCACCCCAAGGGCAACCAGGTGCTGATGGTCGATCCCCTGCTGCTGCAGGACGAGCCCGTGAAAACGAAGGAAACGCCCGAAACCCCTGCTGAAAAGATGGAGAGCAGCCGCGTCCTGAGCGGAATCATCTCCCTGCTGGGTCTCTCCTACGTGGTCATCAAGCTCTTCTTCCGGGGCGGCTCGCTCGACCTGAACACCGTGATCCTGATCTTTCTGTTCCTGGGCGTCATCCTGCACAAGACGCCGCAGGCTTATGTAGATGCGTTCACGAAAGCGACCTCGGGGGCTTCGGGCATCATCCTGCAGTTCCCCTTTTACGCGGGCATCATGGGCATCATCATGGGCGTGGGACACTCCGGCATCTGCCTGGGCACGGTGATCAGCGATGCCTGCATCCGCATTTCGACCCCGACCTCCTACCCGCTTTTCACCTTCCTCTGCGCGGCCATCCTGAACATGTTCGTGCCTTCGGGCGGTGGTCACTGGGCCATCCAGGCCCCCATCATGTTCACGGCGGGCGCCGATCTGGGTGTGGATCCGGGCTTGACGGGCATGGCCATCGCCTGGGGCGATGCGTGGACGAATCTCATCCAGCCCTTCTGGGCCATCCCCGCTCTGGCCATTGCCAAGCTCAACGCCAAGGACATCATGGGCTACTGCCTGATCGACCTCTTCGTCTCCGGCGCCATCATCTGTACGGGTCTGTTAGTCTGGGCATAAAGATAGCTTTGCCAAGCGAAGCGGGTGGTGTCCGGCGAAGCGACCTTTTTTCGGGAGCGAGACGAACACCAGAGCGAAGCGTAGCAAAGCTCTCTTTAAGATATAAACGGCCTAGTTGCGTGCGACTTTCATGCTGCCCGTGCGCTTGAAATCCTCTTTGCGAACCATCACCTTCGCAATGCGGTGCGTCGAAGGCAACGTTGCATTGATCTTCTCAACGAGCGCTGCCATATAGGCTTCCACCTCTTCCCAGGACTTTCCGTCAAACGCCGGCATCTGCGGCAGGATCTCGATGCCGATGACTTTTTCACCGTTCATCTCTACCTCTTTCACCATCACGTCGCGGACGCAGGCGTCGGCATAGAAGGGCTCCTCGAGTGACTCAGGGCTCACGTTCTCGCCGTTCGGCAGGATGATCAGATTCTTGATGCGGCCCACGATGTAGAGGAAACCCTCCTCGTCTTCGCGCACCAGGTCACCCGTGCGGAGCCAGCCGTCTTCACCGAAAGCCGCTTTCGTGTTCTCCGGATCCTTGTAATAGCCGGAGAAGGTATTGTCTCCCTTCGTCCAGAGCTCGCCGTCGACAATCCTGTATTCCTGGTCGGGATAGACGCGGCCGATGGAGGTGGGTTTCTCCACGGCGTCCGCGTTGGCGGAAGTCAGGTTCGCGCCTTCCGTCAGGCCGTAGCCGAAGCAGAATTCGACGCCCAGTTTCGTGAAGATCTCCACGAGGCGCGGCGGCACATTGGCGGCACCCGAGATGATCTGGCGAAGCTGGCCGCCGAGGAACTGCGGGCCGTACATCTTGCACAGGCCGGCCAGGATGTCGCAGATACCCGGCACGATGACCAGGATGGTCGGCTTGATGACGGGCAGTTTGCCGATGGTGGCCTTCATGTCCTCGCAGGTATGCATGAGGTTGCCGGTATAGAAGCAGCCCATGGTGCCGGCGATCAGGCCGAACACGTGACTGAGCGGCAGCAGCGCGATGTAGCGGTGCACGCCGATGACCCTGCCGGGCTTGAAGATGGCGTTGAAACTGCCGCGCATCAGGGCGCGGTGGCTCAGCACGGCGCCCTTCGGGGCGCCCGTGGTGCCGCCGGTGAAGAAGATGGCGGCGGGGCTCTCCTTGTCGACCCTGGCAGCGGGGATTCCCTTGTCGGCGATGCTCGATGCCGGAACGACCTTCACGTCCTGCAGTTTCGTGCACAGCGGCGCAAATTCGTCGCGCACGAAGAGGGCGGCGATGTCGAACTTCATGCAGCAGCCGATGACGGCCTGCTCCGGCAGGGCTGACGGGAACATCATGGCCACATAGCCGGCGCTGGTGATGGCCAGGAAGAGTTCGATGGCGTCCTGGCTGTTGCGGTCGAAGACGGCGATGTGCGCGCCTTTCTGCAGGCCAAGCTCCTCGATGAAGGCGCGGCGGCGGGCGATGCGCTCACACATCTCTTGATAGGTGTACGTCCGGGTCAGGTCGGAAAGAGCCGGCATACCGGCATATTCGGCGGCGATCCAGTCGACGAATTCGGAAACGGTCGGAATATAGCGGAGACGCTGCATGTCTTCAGCAGCGACCATATGATAGAAATAGTCGTGTCGGTTCATGGGAAAAGGGTGTTAAATGGATTAAGCTTAATTGGCAGCTTTTAGAATGTAGTCGCAGACATCGCCGACGGTTTCGAACTTGACGTCGGAAGCAAAGCGCATGTTGAACTTGTTTTCCGCCGCCAGCGAAAGCAGAAGCATCGAGAGAGAGTCGATGCCCAGGTCGGTGAGCAACTTGCTGTCAAAACTGATGTTGGACGGATCGAGTTTGGGCTTGACGCTGGCAAGAATGTCCTTGAGCCCCTCGAAGACGGTTTCTTTGGTCATGGCTGGTTCAGGTCGTATTTATCAAACAAAAATAGTGAAATTTTGTTATATTTGCAAAATGCAGCGATACGACAAACGTATGAGATTCAACCGGAAAATGAAAATGGCGGAGCTGGTGGAGCGCGATTTCCACCTGCTGACACTCTGCGCCCGCCTGGGGCTCGACCGGAGTTTCGGTGAGCAGACCGTCGAGGCGCTATGCCGGAGTTGTGACGTGGACACAGATACTTTCCTGCTGCTCTGCGAAGTGTATTCTGATCCTCTCTTCCGCCCCGCACTCAGCCAGTTGCAATCCTGTCACGTCGAGGATGTGCTCGCGTACCTGCACCGCTCGCACGACTATTACCTCGAAGAGGCGCTGCCCCGCCTGAGCGACGGTATCGAAGCACTGACGCAGCCCTGCACCGAGGCGCAGAAGCAGGTCATCCGCCGCTTCCTGGCCGATTTCCGCCGGGAACTGGAGCATCATTTCGCTTCCGAGGAACAACAGTCCGTCTTCCCCAACCACACGCAGATCCACGAGACCCTCTCCGACGTCAAGAACCTCATCCTCAAGTCCCTGCCCGATGCGTGCGACCCGCGCCGGCGCCGCGAGATCCTGCTGGCCATCTACACGCTCCAGCACGACATCGACCGACATACCTGCATCGAAGATGAAGTGCTTGCGCCGCTGGTGCGCCTGCAGACCGCTCCGCGCAGCGTGGCCCTGTCGTGGGAAGAACCGGAACGCGAAGACCTCTCGGGCCGCGAGAAGGAAATCCTGGTCAGCGTGGCCCAGGGTTTGCTCAACAAGGAGATCGCCGACAAGCACCATATCTCCATCAACACGGTTATCACGCACCGCAAGAACATCACGCGCAAGACCGGCATCAAGACGGTCGCCGGCCTGACGGCCTACGCCATCCTGAACAACCTCGTCGACATCAACTCAATCGAGTAAAGAGGAGGAATGTGAACGGATGATGACTCCCGCGCCATCAGGCGCTAGCGGAGGCCGTTGCGATAGCCTTCGTAATAGCAGGCCGGAGCGGCGGGGTTCGGGGCAGAGCCCCGTCAAACAAGACTAGACATCGCCCACTGATTGACCTGACTTCGGTCCACGATGGGCTCCAGTGCCGCTACTGCCGTGGGACCGATACGCTTCCGCAGGACCATCATCTCACTCAGGCGCGCCTGATTTTCCGGGTCGTGCACCGGTTCTATGCCAGCTTCCTTCAAGATCAGGTTGCTGCGGGCTGCAATCGAAAGTTCCAGGTAGTTCTGTACGTAGCAGTACATATCGAAGAAATTTTCGGGCTCAAAGCGCTCTTTCAGCGTGAGCAGGTACTCTCCTGCCCGCGTGCCGGCGAACTCGCCGCGCTTGAGGGCGCCCAGCAGGATTATCTCGTTGTTGATGCCCTCGTCGAGCCATTCGTGCACGAACTTGCTGTTTTTCTTGAAGAGCGAGCGCTTGCTCACGACGTAGTACGCCACCAGCAGGGCCGTCAGGATGAGCGGATCGATGGGCTCGAGCGCATGCACGTAGTGAACGACGATGGTGACGGCATAACTGATGACGGTACCCAGGATCTTGGCGCGCTGGCTGTGGCCGAACTTGCCTTGATTGACCATCATGAGCGCCATGGCCAGCAGTGAGGTGCAACCGATGTGCATCACCGCGGCCTCAAAGCCCAGGAAGATCGTGTGCCAGCCGTTCACGGCACCCTCGGCCAGCAGGTGATGAAGATGGAAGCAGTTCGACATCAGGCCGAAGCCGGCACCGATGGCCGAACCGTAGATGGTGGCATCTCCCAGCAGTCCCACCTTGTGCCGGGCGACCAACAGATAGAGGAGCGCACCTTTGCAAAGTTCTTCGACAATGGAGACCATCAGCTTGTTCTGGCCGATCGCCGGAATGCGGCAGATCAGCCAGGACAGCAGAAATATCAGCATGCCGCCGACAATACTGGAACCCAGTGTGGACCACTTGGTCAACTTGAACGAGTCCATCACCAGGAGATAGACGATGAACAGTGCGAGCGGGACTGCTGTAAGGAGATAATACCAGAACATTACTTTGTACCAAAAATACGGTCGCCAGCATCACCGAGGCCCGGGAGGATGTAAGCGTCGCTGTTGAGTTCTTCGTCGAGGGCTGCCGTGTAGATATCCACGTCGGGGTGATCCTTCTGCAGTTTCTTGACCCCCTCGGGTGCAGCCACCAGGCACATCAGGCGCAGCTGGGTGCAACCATAGTTTTTCTTGAGCATCGTGAGCGCGTCGGAAGAGCTGCCGCCGGTGGCGAGCATCGGGTCGGTGACGATCACCAGGCGGTGGCAGATATCGGACGGCATCTTGCAGTAGTACGAGACCGGAAGATGCGTCGTCTCGTCGCGGTACAGGCCGATATGGCCTACCTTGGCAACGGGCAGCAGCGTCAGCAGCCCGTCCACCATCCCGAGTCCTGCACGCAGGATCGGGACGATGGCGAGTTTCTTGCCTGAGATGACGCGGGCGGTCGTCTTGCACATGGGCGTTTCAATCTCGACGGGTTCGAGCGGGAGGTCGCGGGTGACCTCATAGCCCATCAGCAGCGAGATTTCGGTCAGAAGCTGGCGGAAATCTTTCGCGCCGGTACGGATGTCACGCATGATCGACAGCTTGTGCTGGATCATGGGGTGGTCAATGATATGAAGCTGGCTCATGGAGTGTGCAATTTATTTGGTTTCACCATACATGATAACGAGGGTCTGGTTGCCCTGGGCGAGCAGGTCGCGCACGGCTTTGGCCACATCCTGGGCCGTGATGGAATCCAGGACTTTTTCGTAATCGGTCATCTGGTCGACCCCGTAGCGCAGGTAGCCGGTGAGGACACCGTTGTAGTAGGCGTTCTCACGCAGGTTCTCCTGGTGCTTCTTGTGCATGTAGTCTTTCACCTTGGCGAGATTGGCCTCGGAAGGACCGTTCTGGGCGAAGTCGGCGAGCAGTTCCTCGATGCGTTTGTTCAGGCGGGCATAATCTTCGGGGCTTGTCTGGTAGACGATCTGCAGGTATGCCTGGGTCTCCGGAACATAGGAATAGTTGTAACCACCGGCCGTGCTCACGCCGTAGGTGCCGCCTTCTTTCTCGCGGATCTCTTCGGTGTAGATGATGTCAAGGATCTGGTTGGCGATGTCCATGGTCAGGTCGTTGCGGAGGTTGTAGACACCGTCGGCGGTTTCCATGTAGACCACCACGGCCATGGGCACTTCCATGTCCTTGGGGAAGATCACGTCGTTGTGGCCCTTGGCGAAGCGCATGCCGAGCGAACGGGCCTTCTCAGGCTTGCCCTTGGACGGCAGCGAAGCAATGTACTGCTCCACCATCGGCAGCATCGTGGCCTCGTCGAAGGCACCGGTGATGATGAAGGTGAAGTCGGCGGCGTTGGCGAAGCGCTCGCGGCCGATCTGCATGATGCGGTCGTAGTCCACGTTGTCGACGTCGGCGGCCTTCATGCGGCCGGGGAGCGGATTGTCGTTATAGAGCGCCTTGGTGAGCGAATCCTGCAGGGCCGTCATCGGCTGGGCCTCCTGGTTCTTGAGCTGGGCGCGCGTCTTGTTCTGCCACGACTTGAAGGCGTCGTAGTCGGTGCGCTGGGCCGTGAAATAGAGGTGTACCAGCTGCATCATGGTCTCGAAGTCCTTCGGTGTGGAATTGGCGCGGACGGCCTCTTCGTAGCTGCCGATGACCGGCCTGACGAATACTTGCTTGCCGGCCAGCGCCTTGGTGAGTTCCGTGGCGCTGAAATTGCCCACGCCGCCCTCGGTGATCAGGTCGAGGTTCTTGAGATTGAGCGCCTCATCGAGCGAGTACTGCGACATGCCGCCTTCGCTGAAGGCACGGAGCAGGATCTGGTCCTTGTTGAAGTCGGTGGTCTTCACATAGACCACGGCACCGTTCGAGAGCGTGTACTTGGTATAGCCGAACTGGGCGGGCTGGGTCTTCTTGACCTTGCCGGGTGTCGGCAGGACTGCCATCAGCGGCTCGTCGGAGACTTTGTCTTCATAGGGCGCGATGGTCTCAGCGGCCACGCCGGCGAGCATCTGTTTCATTTCGGCTTCCGTCGGATAGACCACACCTTCCTTCTCCGGAAGCATGCAGGCCACCACGATGTTCTTGCCTTCTTCCACCATCTGGCCGAAGACCTGGTTGATCACCTCGACCGGGATGTTCGGGGCCAGCTGCTGCGCGAGGGCGAATTCGTTCTCGACGCCCATGATCGGCTCGCGGTCGATGAAGTGGCGCACGTACTCCGTGCAGTACGAAGCGCTGTTCTTCTTCTCGCGGGCGTTGTAGCGCGATTCGACCTGGCTCAGGTATTCGCTGCGGGCGCGCTCATATTCGCTGGCGGTGAAGCCGTTGCGTTTGGCACGCAGGATCTCGCGCCATACGGTGGAGACAGCGTCGGACAGTTTGTCTTCGCTGCAGGCCAGATAGCCCATGAAACTCTTCTTGGTCTTGGCGATGAAGAAGTCCTCGTCCGCACCGAACTGGGCCATCATGAACGGCGGCTCGGGCAGCTGGGTGAATTCCTGCAGGCGCTCGTTGAGCATCAGGTCGGCCATGCCCATGGCGTATTGGTAGATCAGGTAGTTCATGTCGCCCTTCATCTCGTTGGGGTAAGCCTCGTGCTTCCAGAAGATGAAGCTCAGGGCCGACGGGAACTCCTTGTCGGATGCCATGGCGACGATGGTCTCGTCGTTGTCCTCGACCGGCACGTAGTAGCGCTCGGCGGGGTTCTCGGGTTTGGCGATGGTGCCGAAGATGTCCTTGATCTTGGCTTCCACGGCGTCCACGTCGATGTCACCGACCACTACGATGCCCTGCTGGTCGGGGCGATACCATTTTTCATAATAGTCGCGGAGCACCTGGTACGGGAAGTTGTCGACGACTTCCATCAGGCCGATCGGCATGCGCTCGGCGTATTTGTTGCCCGGATAGATGACAGGGAGGATCTTTTCGTACAGACGCATCTGCGCGTTCTGGCGGCTGCGCCACTCTTCGTGGATCACGCCGCGCTCGCCGTCGATGTCCTCCGGGGTGAGCAGCAGGCCGTCCGCCCAGTCGTGGAGGATCCACAGGCAGGAGTCGATGGCCTCGGGCACCTTGGCCACGGGGACGTTGTCTATATTATATACGGTCTCGTCGATGCTGGTATAGGCATTCAGGTCGGCGCCGAACTTCACACCGATGCTCTCGCAGTACTTGACCACGCCGTTGCCGGCGAAATGCTCCGTGCCGTTGAAGCACATGTGCTCGAGGAAGTGCGCCAGGCCGCGCTGCGACTCGTCTTCCAGGATGGAACCCACTTTCTGGGCGATGTAGAAGTTGGCCTGTCCTTTCGGCTCCTCGTTGTGCCGGATGTAATAGGTCAATCCGTTTTCAAGCTGGCCGATGCGCACCTGCGGGTCGACCGGAATCGCCGGCATCTGCTGGGCAGATACAAAAATGCCCGCGCCAAAGGCGAAGGCAGCGATCAGGGAAAAGATTCTTTTCATTGAGGTATCGTATTGTTTGGAATCAATATCGAAGCCCAAAGGTAAGTTATTCTCTTGGATTTTGCAAACGGCAAACGTCGCATTTTCCGCACGGTTTTTCAACAGTCTGGCCGAAATAGCGGTACATCTGCGTGCAGCGGCATTCGGTGTCGTTCTCCACCAGGCCGACAAAGGCGTCGAGGCGGCCGGTCCGCCGGCTGACGCGTTCGTCCCAGTCCTGCTGCGGCAGGCGAAGGTTCTTGGGAACCAGGCGTTCCGTATGGAGGGTGAGCATCGGCGCGTTGATGGCGGGGATGAACTTGAGGACCTGCCGGCGTGCGAGTTCGCGGAGTTTCTCCTCGGCCACGGCGGGTGCGTAACGGCCGGCCCGGGCGATTTTGTCGAGGTCGACGGGCACGTATTCGGTGAACAGGCCGGTGTACATGCGCAGCAGAAGCTTCAAGAAACGGTCGGTGTCGGCGCTGCCCAGCTGGATGCGGTAGAGCTCGTCGCGGCTCACGGTGAACTGGATCTTCGCCGGGATCTGCAGCGTCTCGCTGAGGGTCCAGTACCCGGCGGTCTCCAGATACTTGACGGCGTACCAGGCGGTGCTGGCGGGCACGTGGAAGCGGCGCGCGAACTGCTCAACCTCGAATTTCACGCAGGCGTCCTTCCCTTCCTCATAGGCGAAACCCAGGTAGCTGCACACCTGCTGGTAGATCTCGCGGATGGTGTCGAGCGGCGGGAACGAGCTGCGGAGAGTCTGGCGCAGGCGGGCGACGTCGCTGCGGTTCCACAGCAGCACGGCGAAGGCGTTGCGCCCGTCGCGCCCGGCCCGGCCGGCTTCCTGGTAATAGCCCTCGAGGGTGTCGGGCATGTCATAGTGGCAGACCAGGCGTACGTCGGGCTTGTCGATGCCCATGCCGAAGGCGTTGGTCGAGACGATGAGGCGGGCCTCCCCTGCCTTCCAGGCTTCCTGCACGCGGCTGCGGGCCTCATGCGGCATGCCGGCATGATAGGCTTCGGCGGCCATGCCGCGGCTGCGCAGGAAAGCGGCGATGTCTTCGGCGCTTTTGCGGCGCGCCACGTAGACGATGCCGCTGCCCTCCACGCTTTCACACACTTTCAGCAGCTGGCCCATCTTGTCGTCGGTCTTGCGGAAGATGTAGGAGAGATTCGGGCGGGCGAAGTCGCCGGTGAGCAGGTTCTCCCGGCGGAAGCCCAGCTTCTCCATGATGTCTTTGGCCACGACGGGTGTGGCGGTGGCGGTCAGGGCGATGACCGGCACCTGCGGGCCGATAAGCTGGCGCATGGCCGCAATCTCCAGGTAGTCGGGGCGGAAATCGTAGCCCCACTGGGAGATGCAGTGCGCCTCGTCGATCACCAGGAAGTTGACGTGCATGCGCTGGAGGCGCGTCTGGAACAGCGGTGTGCGGAGCCGCTCGGGCGAGACGTAGAGGAACTTGTAGTCGCCGTAGACGGCATTGTCGAGCGTGATGTCGATCTCCCGGTATGTCATGCCGGAATAGACGGCCAGGGCCGGGATGCCGCGGTCGCGCAGATGCTGGACCTGGTCTTTCATCAGGGCGATCAGCGGCGAGACGACCAGGCAGAGGCCGTCCTGCATCAGGGCCGGCACCTGGAAGCAGATGCTCTTCCCCCCGCCGGTCGGCAGGATCGCCAGCACGTCCCTCCCCGCCAGCGCTTCCGTGATAATCTCGGCCTGCATGGGCCGGAAGCGCTCGTATCCCCAATGTCGCTGCAGTGTCTTTAACATCCTAGCACAATTTTTGCATATCTTACGCGTCACCAAAATTAGTGATTTTTTGTTTGAATAAAAAAGAATATCTTTGCGACATCAAATTCGTCTATTGTTTAATTCATTTATACTATGCCTAGCATTGATCTGAAACAGTACGGTATCAAGAGCACGAAAGAGGTGCTCTACAACCCCACGTATGAGGTTCTCTACAACGAAGAAACCAAACCCGGCCTCGAGGGTTACGACAAAGGCGTCGTCACCGAGCTGGGCGCCATCAACGTGATGACCGGCGTGTTCACCGGCCGCAGCCCCAAAGACAAATACATTGTCTACGACAAGACCACGAAAGAAGGCGCTCCGGGCGAGATCTGGTGGACCACCGAAGAGTACCCCAACGATAACCACAAGATGAGCGAAAAAGTGTGGAAGGAAGTCAAGAAGATGGCCCAGAAACAGCTAAGCGGCAAGCGTCTGTTCGTGGTCGACGGCTTCTGCGGCACCCATGCCGACACTCGCATGAAAGTGCGCTTCATCATGGAGGTGGCCTGGCAGGCCCACTTCGTGACCAACATGTTCATCCGTCCGAAGAACCAGAAGGAATTCGACCAGGAGCCCGACTTCGTGGTGTACTGCGCCTCCAAGGCCAAGGTCGAGAACTTCAAGGAGCTCGGTCTCCGCAGCGATACCTGCGTAGCCTTCAACGTCACCAGCCGCGAGCAGGTGATCCTGAACACCTGGTACGGCGGCGAGATGAAGAAAGGCATGTTCTCCATGATGAACTACTACCTCCCGCTCAAGGGCATCGCCGCCATGCACTGCTCGGCCAACACCGACATGAACGGCGAGAACACCGCCATCTTCTTCGGCCTCTCGGGCACCGGCAAGACCACTCTCTCCACCGACCCGAAACGCCTCCTGATCGGCGACGACGAGCACGGCTGGGACAACAAGGGCGTCTTCAACCTCGAAGGCGGCTGCTATGCCAAGGTCATCAACCTCGACAAGGAAGCTGAGCCCGACATCTACGGCGCCATCCACCGCGACGCGCTCCTCGAGAACGTGACCGTCGACAAGAAGGGCAAGATCGACTTCGCCGACAAGAAAGTCACCGAGAACACCCGCGTCAGCTACCCGATCTACCACATCGAGAAGATCGTCCGTCCGGAAAGCCAGGGCCCTGCCGCCGAGCAGGTCATCTTCCTGAGCGCCGACGCCTTCGGCGTGCTGCCTCCGGTGAGCATCCTGACCCCCGAGCAGACGAAGTACTACTTCCTGAGCGGCTTCACCGCCAAGCTGGCCGGCACCGAGCGCGGCATCACCGAGCCCACCCCGACCTTCTCCGCCTGCTTCGGCCAGGCCTTCCTGGAGCTCCATCCGACCAAATACGCCGAGGAGCTGGTCAAGAAGATGAAGAAGAGCGGCGCCAAGGCCTACCTCGTGAACACCGGCTGGAACGGCACGGGCAAACGCATCTCCATCAAGGATACCCGCGGCATCATCGACGCCATCCTCGATCACAGCATCGACAAGGCCAAGACCAAGAAGATCCCCTACTTCGACTTTGAAGTCCCGACCAAGCTCAAAGGCGTCGACACCGCGATCCTCGATCCGCGCGACACCTACGCCGATCCGAAGCAGTGGGACGAGAAAGCCAGGGATCTGGCCGCCCGCTTCATCAAGAACTTCAAGAAATACGAATACAACAAGGCAGGCAAGGCTCTCGTGGCTGCCGGCCCGAAGCTCGGATAAGCCGTGGGCGACATCCGACTCCCTGAAGCACAGCGCAGCGGCGGTATGCCGCTGCGCGATGCTATACAGGCACGCCGTTCCGTGCGCACCTTCAGTCGGCGCCGTTTCCGCCTCGACGATCCCGCCGACCTGCAACTCCTCTCCGACCTCCTCTGGGCCGCCTGGGGTTTCATCACCGACAAGCGCCGGGCCGCGCCCTCCTCACACAACCGTCAGGAGACCGACATCTATGTGCTGCTTCCCGAAGGCGCTTACCGGTATGACGCCGCAGCCAACCGGCTCCTGCAGCAAAGCCCCGAAGACCTCCGCGCCGCCTCCGGCGCCCAGGACTACGTCGGCACCGCCGCCGCGGAACTGGCCTTCGTCGCCCGCACCGAGGCTGTCACCGGCAAGGCGCCCCGCGGCGTCGTCGAAACCATCTACGTCGACACGGGCTTCATCTCCCAGAACATCTACCTGTTCTGCGCCTCCGAAGGCCTGGCCACCGTCGTCCGCGCAATGGTTCCCAAAGACACCCTCGCCGCCCGGCTCAAGCTCTCTCCCACCCAGGAAATCACCCTGGTGCAGACCGTCGGTTGGAAAGCTGAAGAATAATGACTATCTTTGAAAGATAAATGAATCGCAATGCTTGCAGGTATAGCCTCAAAAACCTACGCGCTTCGCGCTATCCCTCCCAAAGCCAAGGCTTTGGGCCCCTCCCGTTCACAGAGCCACGGGCGGCTATGGGTTTTTGACGCTATACCTGACGCGCATTATTGCGATTGACTTTTCAGACATGAAGCGTAGCTGAGCGGGTGGTATTCGGCGCAGCGACTTTTTTTTGGAGCGAGACGAATACCAGAGCGAAGCGGAGCGATATTGAACGGATATAATACAATGGATCCAGTAAAAGCCTTATTCGAACAGTACACCGGACAGCCCGTGCGCCAGCTGGACGAACTCCCGTCCTCCGGCAGCAACCGCCGCTACTTCCGCATCACCGGCAACGACACCACCCTGATCGGCGCCCGCGGCACCTCCGTGCCCGAAAACATCGCCTTCTGGAAGATGGCCGAGCACTTCCTCGCACAAGGACTCAACGTTCCCCGCGTCCTGGCCCACAGCCGTGACTTCTCCTGCTACCTGCAGGAAGACCTGGGCAACGATACCCTCTTCAGCCTGGTGGCGGAGGGCCGGGAAAAAGGCAGCTATTCGCCAGCCGAGAAAGCGCTGATCTTCAAAGCCATCCGGGCCTTGCCCAAAATCCAGTTCGAAGGAGCGAAAGGTCTTGACTTTTCGGTCTGCTTCCCCCAGCCCGCGTTCGACGAACGCATGATCTCGTTCGACCAGAACTACTTCAAATACTGCTTCCTCAAGGCCACCGGCCTCGAATTCAGCGAGATCGAGCTTGACAAGGATTTCCGCACCATGTCCGACGTGCTCATGCGGAGCATGTCCGACACCTTCCTCTACCGCGACTTCCAGGCGCGCAATGTGATGATCCGCTACGGCGAGCCCTACTTCATCGACTTTCAGGGCGGCCGCAAGGGTCCCGTCTACTACGACGTGGCTTCCTTCATCTGGCAGGCCAAGGCCGCGTATTCCGAAGACTTCAAGATGGAGCTCATCGACGCCTACCTGGACGCCCTGAAGCCCTATATGCCCATCAGCAAAGCCGACTTCATGCGCACGCTGCGCCACTTCGTCCTCTTCCGGACCCTGCAGGTGCTGGGCGCCTACGGCTTCCGCGGTTACTTCGAGAAGAAACCGCACTTCCTGCAGAGCGTGCCCTACGCCATGGAGAACCTGCGCCGGCTGCTCAAGGAGCCTTTCGAAGAATATCCCTACCTGAACAAACTGCTGGGTGACCTGACTTCCCTGAAGGAGTTCTCCGACATGAACGTGGAGCGCGGTCTCGAAGTGGACATCTTCAGCTTCGCCTACAAGAAAGGCATCCCCAACGACGCCAGCGGCAACGGCGGCGGCTACGTGTTCGACTGCCGCGGCCTGGAGAATCCGGGCAAGTACGAGCACTACAAGCACTTTACAGGCATGGATCCCGAAGTCATCAAGTTCATGGAAGACGACGGCGGCGTCCTGACCTTCCTGGACCACGCCTACGCGCTGGTGGACGCACACGTGCAGCGCTTCATCGAACGCAAGTTCACGCACCTGATGGTCAGTTTCGGCTGCACCGGCGGCCAGCACCGCTCCGTCTACTGTGCCGAGCACCTGGCCGAGCACCTGGCGGCCAAATTCAGCATCCGCGTGCGCATCACGCACCGCGAACTCGAGATTGAGAAGGAACTCTGAGCCGATGAAAGCCCTTGTCTTTGCCGCCGGACTCGGCACGCGCCTCAAACCCCTGACCGACACCATGCCCAAAGCCCTGGTGCCCGTGGGCGGCGAGCCCTTGCTCGCGCACGTGATGCACAAGCTGGTGGCGGCGGGTTATGACGACATCGTCATCAACGTGCACCATTTCGCCGGCATGATCCGCGACTATGTGGCTGCGCAGGATTGTTTCGGCGTGAAGGTCTCCTTTTCCGACGAGACCGACCTGCTGCGCGAGACGGGCGGCGGCATCCGCCACGCCGCGCCCCTGCTGGAAAGCGGCGCGCCTTTTCTGGTCCACAATGTGGACATCCTCTCCAACCTGGACCTGGCCTGGTTCCGGGCGCAGCACCGTGCCGGCGACCTGGCCACCATCCTCGTGAGCGACCGCCCCACGCAGCGCTATTTCCTCTTCGACGAAGACGGGCTGCTCGTGGGCTGGACGAACATCGCCACGGGCGAAGTGCGCAGTCCCTACCCGGGCATCGACCCGGACTGCTGCACGCGCCTGGCCTTCTCGGGCATCCACTGCATCGACCCGGCCATCTTCCCGCTGATGCGCGACTGGCCGGAGAAATTTTCGATCGTCGACTTTTACCTTTCGGTCTGCCGCACGCATGCCGTGCGCGCCGCCGTCATGCCGGGCCTCGTGCTCCACGACGTAGGCAAGCTCTCCGAACTGCAACTTCCGCTGGACATTCAAATTTAGCATACTATGCTCAATATCTCCTATTGCTCTGACAAATATCAGTATACGATGGGCAAGTCCTTCTACGAGAACGGTATGAAGGACAAAATCGCCGTCTTCAACCTGTTCTTCCGCAAGGCGCCCGACAACAACAACTGGGCGGTGGTCAGCGGCACGCGCGAAGCGATGCAGATGATCGCGGGCCTTGGCAGCGAAGACATCGGCTTCTTCGAGCAGTTTCTGCCGGGCGAAGAATACCGCGAATTCCGCGAGTACCTGGCGCACATGAAGTTCACGGGCCAGGTCTATGCCATGAAGGAAGGTGAGATCGCTTTCCCGAAGGAACCGATCATCACGGTCGTCGGCCCGATCATCGAGGCGCAGGTGCTCGAGACGCCCCTGCTCTGCATCATGAACCACCAGATGGCCATCGCCACGAAGGCTTCGCGTGTCACGCGCGCCGCCTCGCACCCGGTCAGCGAATTCGGCTCCCGCCGCGCCCACGGCCCCTGGGCGGCGCAGTACGGCGCCAAGGCAGCCCTCATCGGCGGCTGCGCCAGTTCTTCGAACATCCTCGCCGGCGTGGAATTCGGCTTTCCCTCCAGCGGCACGATGGCGCACAGCTACACCACTTCGTTCGGCTGCTCCATCGAGGGCGAGTACAAGGCTTTCGACACCTACATCAAAACGCACATGGGTGAGGGCCTCATCCTGCTCATCGACACCTTCGACACGCTGAAATGCGGCATCAAGAACGCCATCAAGGCCTTCAAGGCCAACGGCATCGACGACAGCTACCCGCAGGGTTACGGCGTCCGCCTCGACAGCGGCGACCTCGCCTACCTTTCCGTGAAGTGCCGCGAGGCGCTTGACGCGGCGGGTCTGAAGAACTGCAAGATTTTCGCGACCAACTCGCTCGACGAATACATTATCTCCGACCTGGAGAAGCAGGGCGCGGCCATCGACAGTTACGGCGTGGGCGACGCCATCGCCACGAGCAAGCACAATCCGTGCTTCGGCAATGTCTACAAGCTCGTGCAGGTGGACGACGAGCCCATCCTCAAGCGCAGCGAAGACAAGGCGAAGCTCATCAATCCGGGCTTCCAGGTGACGTACCGCATCATCCAGGACGGCAAGTTCAAGGCCGATGTCACCTGCCTGCGCGGCGACTCGTTCGCGAAGATCATCGAGAACGGCGAGGAACTGCACATCGTGGACGAGGCCGACGAGACCAAGTACACCACCTTCCCGGCCGGTTCCTACACCTGCAAGAAACTCCAGGAACTCGCCTTCGACAACGGGGCCATCTTCGAGGACACCCGAACCATCTACGAGAAGCGCGACTACTACAAGTCCAACCTCGCTTCGTTCAACGACACGCAGACACGTATCATCAATCCGCACTACTACAAGGTGGATATTTCCGACGATCTCTACGACCTGAAGATGCGGCTCATCAACCGGCTCATCCGGCAGATCAACAAGATGCAGGAAGAAGAGTCGGGCGCGCCCAAAAATTACACGCACGTAGTGGTCGACATGCTCTACGACTTCATCGACGGCACGCTGGCCTGCGCGAATGCGGAGAATGCGGTAGCCGAGAGCGTGCGCGTGATCAACCGCTACCCGACCGACCAGGTGCTCTACGTCCTGGACCATCATCCTGTGAACCACTGCTCGTTCAAGTCGCAGGGCGGTCCCTGGCCCGCACACTGCGTGATGCAGACCCATGGCGGTGATATCCACGAGGCCTTCTACAAAGACGTGACGCTGCCCGAGCATCGTCCGTCCAAGAAAAACATGTTCTTCAAGGGGCTCAACCCCAAGAAAGAGCAATATTCCGGTTATGAAAGCCACAACGCCGAAGGCATCGAGCTCAGCACCGTACTGACGCCGAACGTTCTGGTCAGCGGCATCGCTACGGAATACTGTATCCGCGAGACCTGCTACGACCTGGTCAAATCGGGCCACACGGTCTTCGTCCAGGAAGCCGCCCTCGGCTACATCGACAAAGAAGGACATGAGCGCACGCTCAACGAACTGGCCAGAATTGGCGTGAAGATTGTATAATGGTTTTCTCCAAGATGTATTCCTTTTTCTCACCTTCGCCATCAACGATGGCTCGTCCCTCCCAAAGTGTCGGCACTTTGGGCCCCTCCCATTCATGGGCCATGGGCGGCCACGTTCGCAAAAGGAATACATCTATCCGAAAACCTTTACTCATTCTCATCGCTTTATTCCTTCTCATACCTGTCGCTTCCGGACATAATCGCAGCCGGTATTTCCGTCAGCTGCAGGATTCGATTTTCCAGAAGCTGGATTCATTGGCGGTCAGGGACAGTCTGGCGGCCGCGGCTGCGGATACGGTACCGGCGCCCGATTCAGCGACCCTGGCCCGCATGGCGGATTCCATCCGCCTGAAGGCCGTCTACGACTCGCTGGACTATATCTTCTGGCACGAGATCGACACCGCCACCCTGCCCCAGTTCGACACGCTCACCCGGGCCTATTTCGACTCCATTGCGCGCTACCTGCCCGATACGAGCGATATCAAGCGGGCCATGCGCCGCATCCGGAAGGAAGAGCGCGACAGTCTCCGCGCCGCCAAGCCGCGCGTCCTGGAGACCTACGTCGTCCCCGACTCGCTGTACTACCGCCGCCTGCTCGTCTGGACTTCCGACAAACGCTTCAACGAATACCACGAGAGTCATCTCGACACGACGGCCAACAGCAATTTCTACGAGGCGCCGATGATGAAGAAGGACATCGACGGCACCTACCTCGGCCCTCCCGGCTCCGCGGCGCTCTACCACAACTGGTTCAAGCGCGAGGAAGCTGTCGACGCGCCGATGTTCACTCCGTATATCGGCGACGCCAATACCGACGAGACGGTCCAGCAGTTCAACACCAAGATGCCCTACACCGAGCTGGGTTTCTGGGGTACGCCGCTGGCCGCCAAGAACCTCGAAGAGCAGAACCTTTGGCTGCGCTCCACGCAGAACATCACGCCGCAGTTCAACTTCACGCTCGCCTACCGGCGCCTGGGTTCCCGCGGCATGCTCACCAACGAGAACACCAATCACCGCAACACCTTCATCCTGGGCAACTACATGGGCAAGCGCTACTTCGCGAACTTTGGCCATATCCGCCAGCGTGTCGAGCGCCAGGAGAACGGCGGTGTCCAGGATTCCTTCTGGATCCGGGATACGTCCGTGGAGTCCAAGTCCATCTCGGTCAACCTGACCAGCGCGAACAACCTCTACAAGCGCCGCAGCACGTTCATCCACCAGACGCTCGCCGTCCCACTCAACTTCTTCCGCAAGGACCGCGACTCGCTCTCGCTGGGTGAAGGCACCATGGCCCACATCGGCCACAGCGGCGAATACACTACCTACAGCAAGCTCTACACCGACGAGATCGGCTCTGGCGACTCCTACGGGCGCAACTTCTACTTCAACCAGTTCAACATCGACGAGAACCGTTCGTCCGACGAGCTGGCGGTGCGCAACCTGGAGAACCGCTTCTTCATCAAGCTGCAGCCCTATGCGCCCGACGCCCTGCTGGCCAAGGTCAACGCCGGCATCGGCTACCAGCTCCTGTCGACCTACGCCTTCAAGCCCACCGACTACCTGACGGGCAAGAAATGGGACACGCAGCACAATTTCTATGTCTACGGCGGTTTGTCGGGGCAACTCAAGAAATACATTGCCTGGAACGCCGACGCGGACTATTATTTCGCGGGCGCCCGCATGTTCGATTTCAACGTCGACGCAAAGCTCCGCGTGTCGTTCTACCCGCTTGCGGAGGGCATCCATATCATGGCCAAGTTCCATACCGGCCTCAAGACGCCGCATCCCTTCGAGCAGCAGATCTTCCTGAACCACCACAAGTGGGACAATGATTTCTCGAAGGTATCCACGACCAAGGTCGAGGCGCAGCTGGAGATTCCGAAGTGGCGGCTCGACGCGCAGTTCGGCTATGCGCTGGTGGCCAACATGTTGTACTACGATACGCTGGCGGTGATCCGGCAGTACGACAAGCCGGTGAGCGTGATGAGCGCCTACCTGCGCAAGGATTTCACGGTATGGCGCCTGCACTTCGACAACCAGGTGCTCTTCCAGCTCACGTCGGCGCCCGACGATGTCCTGCCGCTGCCGAAGCTGTCGCTCAATCTGCGCTGGTATTTCGACATCGATGTCGTGCGCAACGTGATGAACTTGCAGCTCGGTGTCAACGCCATCGCGAACACGCTCTGGTATGCGCCGACCTACAGTCCGGACCTGGGCCAGTTCTACGCGCAGAAGCGCGAACTGATCGGCAACTTCCCCTACATGGATATCTTCGCCAACATCCAGTGGCACAGGGCCTGTATCTTCGTGAAGTTCACAAATGCATTCTATGAGTGGCCGGAGCCGGGCTATTTCTCCGCCTACCACTACATCCGTCCCAAGCGGACTTTCAAGTTCGGCATTCTCTGGCCGTTCCCGTTCCCTATTCAATAGTTCCCGGCATGGATTCGCGTTGGTTCAGGATCATTGTGTGCGTTCTTGTGCTCGTTTTGCTGCAAAGCTTGTCCGGCTATGAGCACCGGCCCCGGCATTGTGACGAGGGTATCTGCCCGGCGGCTTCCCTGCCCTGGCTGACGCAGCACAATGCGAAGGAGCGGCGCTTGTCGCGCTATGATTTCCTGCTGAAGAAATATGCGCAGCACATCGATATGGACTGGCGGCTGCTGGCGTCCATTGTCTACCACGAATCCAAGTTCGATGAGCGGGCGCTTTCGCCGCAGGGTGCCAAGGGGCTCATGCAGTTGATGGATGTTGCGGCGCTGCATTTCGGGGAGCCGGAGGCGGATCTGTTCGATCCGGAGACGAGCATCCGGCTGGGGACGATGTTGCTGGAGGATCTGCTGGAACAGTTTGCCCGGGAAGGGGTTGATCCGTCGGATGTCCTGCGTTTTGCGCTGGCGTCCTACAATGTCGGGGGCGGATCGCTGGCACGGCGGCGGGCGGTGGCCGACTCGCTGGGGCTCGACCGGAACGTCTGGGCCGATGTAGCCCATGTTTTCGATCTGGACGATCATTCGACGCCGGCGTACATTGCTGCTGTCGAGGCGACGTACGAGCGTTACTGCGCTCGCTATTAAAACGATCGCTCGTGGGCTGGTTCGCAGGGTATGCCTTGCTCAACCACCCTCCCACTACGTGGGCCCCTCCCACTGGGGCGTGGGCGCCATGTCTCGCAAGGCATACCCTGTCTCACTGATCGCACACTTCGCTTTCAAATTAGCATACAGTAAGCCTATTCCACGCGCATGGTGCGGTCGGGTGAGATGCGGGAGATGAAGCGGGTGGAGAGGGAAATGAGGAGCATCAGCAGGGCGGCGGCGGAAAGGTTGAGCAGCAGGAGCTGGCCGATGGACAGGTGGATCGGGACGGAGCTGACGAAGTAGCTGCCGGGGTCCAGTTTGATCAGTTTCGTGTAGTGCTGGACCAGGCAGACGGCAATGCCTGCGACATTTCCCCAGAGCATACCCTTGGCCACCAGGTTCCAGGCGCGCAGCAGGAACACCTTCCCCACTTCGCGCGAGGTCATGCCCAGGGCTTTCAGCAGGCCGATGGTCGAGATTTTTTCGAAGAGGATGATCAGCAGGGCCGAGATCATGTTGAAGCCGGCGACGACGACCATCAGCGCCAGGATCATCAGCACATTGAAATCCAGCAGGGCCAGCCAGTCGAAAAGATGGCCGTAGAGTTTCTTCACATGGGTGACGAAGAGCGCGGTATCGTCTTCGTCTGCATACGCGAAAATGACTTCTTCCACGCGGTCGGTCATGCGCTCGATCGACGCGCCGGGTTTCAGGCGGATCTCGATCGAAGAGACTTCGTCTCCTGCCCAGCCGTTCAGGCGCTGGACGTGCCGGCGGTCCGCCAGCGCCATGCGGGCGTCGATTTCCTCCAGGCCGGCTTCATAGAGTCCGCAGAGTTTGAATTTCCGCACTTTCACCTCGTCACCGATGAAATAGGCCACGACGTCGTCGCCCACGTTGAAGCCCAGTTTCTGTGCGGTCGGGCGCGACAGCAGGATGTCGTTGGAGATGCGTCCGTGGTAGTCGGGCAAGTTGCCTTCGACGAGGCAGTCGCGGAAGAAATCCAGGTTATAGAGGGAGTCTACGCCTTTGAAATAGAGGCCGTCGATGTCGGTTTCGGTCTTGATCAGGCCGGAGCGCCAGGCGACGCCGGAAAGGCTGGTCACGCCGGGTTCCTTCTCGAGGCGTTCGCGGTAGGACAGGTTTTCCTGGAAGGGGTACAGTTCATTGATGGGGGCTTGTCCGGGCTGTACCAGGAGGACCGAGCCCATGAAGCCGGTGACGCGGCTGCGGATTTCTTGTTTGAAGCCTGCGACCACGGCGATGGCGACGATCATGATGGCGACGCTCAGGCCGACCGAGATCCACGCGATGGTGTTGCTCGTCCGGCTCCAGCGTTCGCCGCCTTTCGCCAGCTTCGTTGCTATAAATCGTTCGGCACTCATTTGTTATCGCTTCGCTGAACTCTGGTTTTCGTCCCGCTCGCAGAAAAATGCTCGCGGCTCCGAAAACCACCCGCTCAGCTACGCTTCAAAAGCAAATACAATCGTATTCTCATACACCTCGCCGGGTTTGAGCGTTTCGAAGGGAAAGTCCGGGCGGTTGGGCGAGTCGGGGAAATACTGGCATTCAAGGGCGACGCCGTCATAGTCATGGTACGCCTTGCCGCTCTTCGACAGCGGGCAGCCTTCCAGCCAGTTTCCGGTATAGACCTGGATGCCGGGGGCATCGGTGCTGACGGTCAGCCGGCGGCCGGTCGTGGCCTCGGAGAGCCGTGCCACGGGGCGCACCATTCCTTTCTGCCAGTCGTCCACCACGAAGCAGTTGTCATAGCCCTTGCCGTAGTTCAAGGCCGGGAAATCGGCCTTCAGGTCGCGCCCAATGGGCTTGGCCGTGGTAAAGTCCATCGGCGTGCCCTGCACCGGGGCCGGTGCGCCCTGCGGGGTGAGAGCCTCGTCGGTCGGCAGGTAACGGGAGGCGAAGAGCTTGAGTTCATGGTCGGTCACGTCGCCGGCATCCTCGCCTTTGAGGTTGAAATAGGCGTGGTTCGTCAGGTTGACGACGGTCTCCTGGCCGGCCGTGGCGGACAGGTGCAGCGTGAGCCTGTGGTCGTCGCTCCAGGTATAGCGGGCCTCTACGTGGAGATGGCCGGGGTAGCCGGCATCTCCGTCCGGGCTGTCGAGCGAGAAGATCACGCCGTCGCGGATTTCTTCGGCCTGCCAGATGCGGTTGGCGAAGCTCTGTTCGCCGGGTCCGCCGTGCAGGTGGTTCGGGCCGTTGTTGACGGCCAGCTCATAGGTCCTGCCGCCCAGGGTAAAGCGGCCGTTCGCGATGCGGTTGGCGAAGCGTCCGGGTACCTTGCCCATGTAAGGGCCGTCATTCTCATAGTCTTCCGGATTGTGGTAGCCCAGCACCACGTCGGCCATGCGTCCGTCCTTGTCGGGCACCACCACCGACACGATGCCGGCGCCCAGGTTAGACAGGATCACTTCAGAGCCGTCCGCATTGACGATGCTGAACAGCCGGATGTCGTCGGAATTCACCATGGCTGTCAGATTTCGCGGGCGCCGTCGGAGATTTCCACTTCGATCACGCGCGGCTCCTTGTCGAATTTCACCTGATAGCGTTCTTTCACGTCTTCCACATAGGAAGTCACGCCTTCTTTCCTGACCAGGGCGATGACGCAGCCGCCGAAACCGCCGCCCATCATGCGGGCGCCCAGCACTTCCTTGTGCTCACGGGCGATGTCGACGATGAAGTCAAGCTCGGCGCAGCTCACGCCGTATTCCTGGCTCAGGCCGTCGTGGGCAGCATAGATCTGCCGGCCCACTTCCTCGAAGTCGCCTTTTTCCATGGCGGCGCAGGCGGCCATCAGGCGCTTGTTTTCATTGATTACGAAGGCGCAGCGGCGGTATGCGACCGGATCGATCTCGCTGCGGTGCGCTTCCAGTTCTTCGATCGACACGTCGCGCAGGAGCTGCACGTCGGGGAGATACTTCTTGATGACGGCGACGCCTTCTTCGCACTGGGCACGGCGCACGTTATATTCTGAAGATGCGAGCGAGTGTTTGACCATCGTGTCGATGAGCACGATCTCGATGCCTTTGGGCTTGAAGGGCACCAGGTCGAACATCAGGCTGCGGCAGTCAAGGCGCACGACGTGGCCTTTCTGGCCGAAGATGGAGGCGAACTGGTCCATGATGCCGCAGCGGACGCCGATATAGTGGTGTTCGGTCATCTGGCCGATCTTGGCCAGTTCCTGTTTGGTGAACTTCAGGTCGTAGATGGCATTCAGGGCCGTGCCGACGCACGATTCCAGGGCTGCGGAGGAGGACATGCCGGCGCCCAGGGGCACATCGCCGCCGAAGATGGCGTTGAAGCCGCCGATCGTGGCGCCGCGCTGGCGCATTTCTTCGATGACGCCATAGAAGTACGAGGCCCACTGTTCTTTGGGCTGGGGGCCGCCGATGCGGAAGAAGAGGTGTGCGTCTTCGTGGTCGATGGAGATCAGGTTGACGATGTCGGTGCCGTTGGGCCGGATGGCCATGCTGATGGCTTTGTCGACGGCGCCGGGCAGTACGAAGCCGCCGTTATAGTCGGTGTGTTCGCCGATGATGTTGATGCGGCCCGGGGCTGCGAAAAAGCGCGGTTCTCCTTCGCCGAAATATTTTGCGAAGTCTTCTTTGAGGAGTTGTTTGTCTATCATGATAGAATATGAATTTATTGTTTGTTCTTTCGATTGGCTTGTTTATGCGCTCTGGGAGTTGCTTTTCGGACCTTCGCTTCGCTCATCCCTCCCACCGCTTCGCGGCGGGCCCCTCCCGCTATCAAGCGCGGGTGCTTAGGGTCCTCAAAGCAATCTCCCACCCGCGCCTATAAACAAGCCGCTTTCATTTCGTTTTTATCTTTATTGTTGATGATTGCAATCCTTCGGAAGTGGCTGTGAGGGTAATGGTTCCCTTATGATGGGAAGATTGGACGATGGCGGTCAGCTGTCCGGAGAAAGCGGGCATGGTGTGAGACTGGAACGGCACCAGGCAGGTGGCGTCGCCGTTGGCGGCGGCGCGGAAGGTGCCGGCGCCCCTGACGGCGAAACTGACGTCAGGACCGGCTGTCGGACAGAGGTTTCCGTCGGCATCGACGATGCGGACGGTGACATAGGCCAGGTCAAGGCCGTCGGCATCCAGCACCGTCCGGTCGGCCGACAGTTCGATGGCGGCGGGCTCGCCGGCCGTGCAGACCGCTTCGCGCTGCTGCTCTTTTCCGGCGGCATCGTAAGCCACCACCTCGATCACGCCGGGCTCATACACCACGTCGGGCCACATCAGGCGGTAGCGCGGCATCGTCGCGGCACTGTTCTCCTCGTTGTTGATGCCCGAATTAGCCGTTTTAAACGATTCGAAACGTTTCACGCCTTGCGAGACCCCGTTCACAAAGAGTTCCACCATGGGCCAGCTGGTGTAGCACATCACAGGTACCTTCTCCCCTTCCCGCCCGGGCCAGGTCCAGTGCGGCAGCAGGTGCAGCGTCGGATCGTCTTTCCGCCACTGCGAACGATAGAGCCAGTAGCGGTCTTTGGGCAGCGAGGCCAGGTCGAAGATGCCGAAATACGAGCTGTGGCTCGGCCAGGCATCCACGTCGTAGGGCGTGGGCTCGCCGAGGTAGTCGAAGCCCGTCCAGACGAACTGCCCGATGGTCCATTCGTAGTCGTCCATCATTGCGAAATCGATGTCGGGGACATTGGACCACCAGCAGTATTCCACATCATAGGCGGAACTCTGGTTGTCGGGATAGACGGCGCCGCTCTTCAACGCGGCCGGCTGCTTGTACACGCCGCGGGAGCTCACGGTTGAAGCGGTCTCCGAGCCCAGAAGCAGTTTTTGAGGTAACAAGTCGTATGCTTCTGTGTATCTGTATGTTCTATAATTGAATCCTACGATGTCGAGCAGCTGCGCGAAACCATTGCGGACCACGCAGTCGGCTCGGTCCATGCCGGCCGTCACCAGGCGCGTCGGATCTTCCCGGTGACAGATATCCTGCAGGAATGCCGCCACTTTGAAGCCCTCGTCGGCACACTGGGTCGGCACCTCGTTGCCGATGCCCCACATGATCACGGAGGGGTTGTTGCGGAAGTGCCGGATCATGTTGACCATATCTTTTTCCGCCCACGCGTCGAAGAACCTGTGATAGCCGTTCTCGCACTTGGCGATGTCCCACTCGTCGAAGGCCTCGACCATCATCATGAAGCCCATCTCGTCGCAGAGTTCCACGAGTTCGGGCGCGGGCATGTTGTGCGAGGTGCGGATGGCGTCGCAGCCCATTTCTTTCAGCAGGGTCAGCTGATGGCGCAGGGCGGCCTTATTGACGGCGGCGCCAAGCGGGCCAAGGTCGTGGTGGTTGCACACGCCCTGGATCTTGCGGCGCTGGCCGTTGAGATAGAAGCCCTTGTCGGGAACCAGCGAGAGGGTGCGGATGCCGAAGCGGGTCTCGTACTGGTCCAGCACGGTCTCGTTATCCGCGTCCAGCAGCCGGGTTTCGGCGCGGTAGAGGACAGGATGTTCCGGCGACCAGGTCTGCGGGACGGGGATGCGCATCTTCTGCGTCATCGTGCTGTCTGCCTGTTGGTTCAGTCCGACGCAATAGCTTCCGTCGGGTCCCCAGATGGTCGTAGCCACCCACATGCCTGCCCGGAATCCCGCTATCTGGAGTTCCAGCTCCACAGCAGCCTCTTCGGCCGTCAGTTCTGTCGTCCGGATGCACGTGCCCCAAACGGGGATATGGGTTTTGTTGGTCTTGATCAGGTGCACGTTGCGGTAGAGGCCGGCGCCGGGGTACCAGCGCGAGCTGTTGGGCAGGTTTTCGAGGCTGACTTCCAGCAGGTTGTCCTGGCCGTCGGGGTTCATGAACGCTGTCACGTCGGCGTGGAAGGCGTTGTAGCCGTAGGGCCATTCGGTCACGTGCCGGCCGTTGACGCGCACCTGCGCCTGGCTCATGGCGCCGTCGAAGAGCAGGGTCACGGCGTGTTCACCGGGCTTGAAGTCCGCCACGTCAAAGCGGGTGCGATACCAGCCTTTCCCCATGTACGGCAGGCCGCCGGTGCGGCCGGTATGTTCGGTGACGCTGGTTTCGAAGTTCTGGGTCACTTGCACGGCCTGGAGGTCGTTGTTGCGGTCGAAGGGGCCTTCGATGGCCCAGTCGTGCGGCACGGTCACCTGCGTCCATGTCTGGCCGTCGCGGCTGAATTCCCACTGGGTCAGCAGGGTTTCCTGCCGCGGCGACGCCGGCTGCTGCTGTTGCCGGCACGAAACCAACAATAGCAAGGCAATGATAAGTATACTATTGAATCGATTCATTCTTTAAATGCATCCAATGCCACCGTCGGTTTTCCGTTGTTGTCGAAAGCGGCTTTCGAATAATGGCTCCAGGACTGGTAGCCTTCCGGTTCCCAGTACAAAACGCCCGTGCAATGACTCTGCTCCGTGTTTTTCGCCCGGCCGATCAGGTCTTTCAGGAACGAACGGCAAGTCTCGGCTTCCGTCCATTCCATCCCCACCTCGCAGATGATCGTTTCTTTCTGATACTGCGAGTAGAGCGTCTGTATATTGTTCAGGATCTGGTCGTTATAGCTCTGCCAATTGGTCTTTTCGGGATAGAGCGACAGACCGATCAGGTCGTATTTCGCGCCATGGATCTGGAAATTGCGGAAGAACCATTGCAAAGTTTCCCATTTCCAGCCATTGTCGACGTGCACCATGATTTTCGCATTGGGGAAGACGTTCCTGGCGGCGGCGTAGCCGGCGTTGTGCAGCTGCACATAGTTTTCAAAGCCGGCATCGGTGTAATTCTGTCCGTCGGGCCAGAGCATGCCGCCCGTGGTCTCGTTGCCGATCTGGATCCATTCCGGCGCGACGCCGGCCAGGCGCAGTGCCATCAGCACGTCGTTCGTGTGGCTGGCGACCGCCGCTTTCAATTCGTCCAGCGCCAGGCCCTTCCAGGCCTCCGGCTTGTTCTGCTTGCCGGGATCCGCCCAGGAGTCGCTGTAGTGGAAGTCAATCATGATGCGCATGCCCAGTGCCTGGGCCCGGAGCGCCTTGGCCACCACGTCGTCTTTCCCGCACCAACCGTCCGCGGGATTGACCCACACGCGCAAGCGGATGGCATTCATGCCCAGGCTCTTGAGCAGGGTCATGCACTCGGTCTGTTTCCCGGACGCGTCGTAGAAGCGGCAGCCCTCCTTCTCCATCTGGGTCACCCAGCTCACGTCGGCGCCTTTGGCAAAAGTGCTTACGGGCGTGGGCCCGGGTTCGGGTTCTGGCTTTTCACAACTGCCCGCCGTCAGGGCAACAATCAGAAAGCATGCGGCAAGGATTCGTTTCATAGGCGTTGTCTTTAACGACGATAAAGATACGGAATATTTACGATTATTTTACTATCTTTGCAATCCCATTGCGGTAGTAGCTCAGTTGGTAGAGCGTTGGCTTCCCAAGCCGAAGGTCGCGGGTTCGAGACCCGTCTACCGCTCTCGCAAAATGAGTCGCCAAAGGCGACTCATTTTGCTTCATTTACTCTCCAGCGGACACGCCAGCGGCCGTCGGCAAAATCATGGCTGAGGATTTCGAAGCGGCCGATCTCCGATGTATTCTTCACATGGGCGCCGGCACAGGCGCAAGCGTCGTAATCGCCGACCCGGACGATGCGCAGCGTCTCGGACACATGCTCCGGCAACTTGCTCAGGTCCACGTATTTCGAGGCTTCTTCATGCGACATGTACGAGATCGTGACCGCCAGATGCCGGCCGATCACGTCGTTGACCGTGCGGACGATCTCGTCGATCTGTTCCGGCGTCGGAGCCGCCTCCAGCAGGTAGTCACATTTCGATTTCTTGCGCTCGATATGCGCATTGCGCGAGCGCGGGCAGCCGAACAGGCGCACCATCGTGGCATTCAGGATATGCTCGCAGGTGTGCATCGGAGGGTACTCCTCCTTGTTGTGTGCATTGATGACAGGGGTTTCTTCCATAACTTTACAAAATTAGCGAAAAATGTGCGGAGATTCAGAAAAAATTTGCATCTTTGCAATCCCAATCGATGAAGGGGCGTAGCTCAGCTGGTTTAGAGCGCTTCAGTCACATTGAAGAGGTCATCGGTTCGAATCCGATCGTCCCTACACTAAAAAACCTCGACCATGAAGGCCGAGGTTTTTTGTGTAGGGACGAGAAGGCTGCGCCTTCTCTTTTCTACTGGGGGCACAGCCCCCAGACCCCTCGCGCCTTCGCGCGATAGTATGCTTTCATTCAGTGATGATGATCCTTATCGTTAAGCCGCGCAGCGGCTGAATCCGATCACATACCTTGTAGCCGCCAGCCCTCATATTTTTTTAAAAGAATACGCAAAAATCCGTATTTTTGCGATTACGAAAAATCCAACACCATGAAATTCTTCCTCGACACGGCCAATGTGGATGACATCCGCAAAGCCAATGACATGGGCGTCATCTGCGGCGTCACCACCAACCCCTCCCTCATCGCCAAAGAAGGTCGCGACTTCAAGCAGGTCGTCGCCGAAATCGCCTCCATCGTCGACGGGCCCATCAGCGGCGAGGTGAAAGCCACGACTACCGATGCCGAAGGCATGATCCGCGAAGGCCGCGAGATCGCCCGAATCCACAAGAACATGGTGGTCAAGATCCCGATGACCGTCGAGGGCCTCAAAGCCTGCCATACGCTGGCCGCAGAGGGCATCAAAGTCAACATGACGCTGATTTTCACGGCCAACCAGGCCCTGCTGGCCGCCCGTTCCGGCGCCGCCTTCGTCAGCCCCTTTGTCGGTCGCCTCGACGACATCAGCGTCCGCGGCACCGACCTGATCTCCGAAGTCGCCCAGATCTTCAACACCCACGGCATCCAGACCGAAATCATCGCCGCCAGCATCCGTCACCCCATGCACGTCACGGAGTGCGCCCTCGCCGGCGCCGACATCGCCACCGTCCCCTACAAAGTCATCGAACAGATGACCAAGCACCCGCTCACCGACCAGGGCATCGAGAAATTCCGCAAAGACTACGAAGCGGTGTTCGGGAAATAGCCCGTTTGCACGCAGCGTCATCGCTATGGAATTCTATGTAAGCGACCTGATCGCCACGCCGCCCGAACAATTCGAGACGCCGCTGCAACAGCTTGTCTATGAAACTTTTGCATCGACGGGCATCCCCTTCGAACGTGTAGATACCGATCCCGGCCTCACCATGGAGGATTGCGCGCACATCAGCGCCCGCATCGGGGTGGACATCGTGAAGACCATCTTCCTGTGCAACCGCCAGCAGACGGAGTTCTACCTCTATGTCACTTCGCACGACAAGCCGTTCGTGACGCGGGAGTTCTGCAGTGCGCTGGAGATTCCGCGGGTGTCCTTCGCTTCCGCCAACCGGTTGTGGGAACGCACGGGCGTGCGCGTGGGCGCCACGACCATCCTCAGCGGCGTCTGGCCTGCTTGTGCCGGCGTGCACCTGGTCATGGACGCTTCTCTTGCGGTGGCCGAGTGGTTCGCCTGCACCGACGGCACCCCCACCTGCTTCGTAAAGTTCCGCACGCGCGACCTTCTGGAGAAGTATCTCCGCGGCCTGGAGGTCCGACTGATATGAAAGCGGCGGGGGACGCATCGGCCGGTCCGACGCGGAATAGTCTCCTGCAGACGATGCTGGATCACGCCGACCCGTCGCAGGTTGCCGGCCTCTCGCGCTTTTTCAAGACGGGTCCCGGCCAGTACGGCGAAGGCGACAAGTTCCTGGGTATCAAGGTGCCTGTGACGCGCGAGGTGGTTCGCGGCTGCTGGAAGGAGATGCTGCCGGCGGACTGGCAGGAGCGGGCTTCTCGAAGCGAAACGCCTTTCCCGGAGCTGGAGGAATGCATCCGTTCGGAGTATCACGAAGTGCGCCTGGCGGCTTTATTGACGCTGGTGGAGATCTTCAAGCACGCGAAGAGATCCTTCGTCGCTTCCGCTCCTCAGGATGACAGGACTTGTCATTCTGAGCGGCTTTCTTGTCATTCTGAGCGAAGCGAAGAATCTATCCGACATAAGTGCGTCGATTTCTATCTGGCACACACCGCCTTCATCAACAACTGGGACCTGGTGGACCTCTCGTGCTATCCCCTGCTCGGAGAATGGCTGTTGGACAAGGACCGCAGCCTGCTTTACGACCTGGCCCGCAACGGCCGTACCCTCTGGGAACAGCGCATCGGCATCGTCAGCACCATGACCTTCATTCGCCATGGCCAGCTCGACGACACCTTCGCCATCGCCGACATCCTCCTCCATCACCCCCACGACCTCATCCATAAAGCGGTCGGCTGGCTCCTGCGTGAAGCCGGCAAGAAGGACAAAGCGGCCCTGGAGGCGTATCTAAACGGACGGAGATCCTTCGTCGCTAACGCTCCTCAGGATGACAATTGTCATTCTGAGCAACCTTCCTGTCATTCTGAGCAACCTTCCTGTCATTCTGAGCAACCTTCCTGTCATTCTGAGCGTGCTTCCTGTCATTCTGAGCGTGCTTCCTGTCATTCTGAGCGAAGCGAAGAATCTATTCGCTTCTACCGCATGCCCTCCACATCCCGCGCCTATCCGCTGCCGCTGGAGAAAAAAGCCGAAGCCTATGACAGGCTCTTCTGCACGTAGCGAAGCACGAAAATCACGAAAAGCACCCACACGGTGGGGCTGATCTGGCGAAGGCCCTTCATGCCCTTGCCGGCCTTCATCAGCACATACATGATGATGCCCAGCATGATGCCGTCGCTGATGCTGTAACTCAGCGGCATCATGATCATGGTGACAAAAGCGGGAATGGCCTCGGTATAATCATCCCACTCCACACTGGTGGTGTTGGCGAGCATCATGACACCCACAATCACGAGCGCGGGGCCCGTGGCAGCGGCGGGGATGGCGAGGAACAGCGGACCCAGGAACAGGGACAGCGCGAAGCAGGCCGCCACGACAAAGGCCGTGAGGCCCGTACGCCCGCCCACCGCCACACCTGCGGCACTCTCCACATAAGTCGTGGTGGTAGAAGAGCCCAGGCAGGCACCGGCAGCCGTAGCCACCGCATCAGCCATCAGCATGCGCCCGACACCTTCCACCTTCCCGTCCTTGCCCACCATACCGGCCTTCAGCGAGACGGCGATCACGGTGCCGATGGTGTCGAAAAGATCCACAAAGAGGAAGGTAAGCACCACGATCAGCATGTCCCACGAGAGGATATGATGCCACTCGAACTTGAGGAAGATGGGCGACAGCGAAGGCGGCGCGGAGAAAACTGTATCGAGGTGCGTCACGCCCATCGGGATGCCGATGAGCGCCGTCAGCAGGATGCCCCAGAGGAGCCCTCCCCGGACGTTCCGGACCACCAGCAGGCCGCAGATCACCAGGCCGATGAGCGCGAGGACAATCGAAGGCTTGTCGAAATTGGCGAGGGCCACCTGCGTACTCTCGTCGGAGATGATGATGCCGCAGTGCTGCAGGCCGATAAAGGCGATGAACAGGCCGATGCCGCCGCCGATGGCTGCCTTGATGCCGGGAGGAATGGCATTGGCGATCAGCTCCCGGACCTTGAAGAGCGAGAGGAGAATGAAGAGGACACCTTCGATGAAGACAGCCGTCAGCGCGAACTGCCAGCTGTAGCCCATCGCGAGGCACACGGTATAGACGAAAAACGCGTTGATGCCCATGCCGGGCGCCAGCCCGAACGGTTTCCGGGCATAGAACGCCATCATCAGGGTTCCGACGACGGAGGCCAGCACGGTGGCGGTGAACACCGCACTGGTCGGCATTCCCAGCGGCTCCAGCGCGCTGAAGATGCCCGGATTCACGGCCAGGATATAGGCCATGGTGAGGAAGGTGGTAATGCCCGCATAAATCTCCGTGCCCACCTTATGCTGCGCAGGGTCGAATCCGAATAGTTTCTGTAGCATCGTCATTTTTATTCTTTACTTCATAACTATTACCTTAAGATCAAAGTCTTTCAGCTTCGCGAGCCGCTTTGCCGCCGCTAAGGTCTGGACCTTTTCGGGGGCAATCTTTACGGACTTTAATTCAAGGATATTCCGACTCATATTAATAGCTGTTTGAGACATTCGCACAACCAGGGCCCAAGACCGCTTTTCAGCTTTTATTCTCTCACTATCCCGCTGTTTGAGAAGCTCAATAACCCCAGTATCCACATTCCCCCAAAAAACAGAATCACACCTCCGAGGAAGGCTATTCAAAACAGGACAAGCCCTTATGATAATCACGTAAATCTCCCTCTGCTTTCGCGTATTCTTCCTTTAATCGTTCGTCTTTTGGATTAGAATTCAATAGTAGCTGATACAGACGAACCCTTAAGTATAGGTAATACAGGTGGGTCTGCAACTGAACATTCGCCAAGTGGATTGTCAGTGTGTCTGAACAAAATAACTCAGGATGTTCTTCTCCCAAATATGCCCAAATGCTATCATTCTCTTCGATTTGAGCGCCAAGGTTGTTAAGGCACTCCTCTGCTGTAGCATCTGGATTGATGACAACCTGTAGTTCGTTATGCTCAACATCATCATTCTGACCTTGCAGCCTTTGAGATAGCCATTTCTCATAATTCTCGCGTACCAGTTTGCTTTCCTCTCCATTAATGAACCACATCCGTTGAGGGTGGCGGTCCTTCAGGACCATATCAACCAGGTAATTGATATCCCGATTTTTCCTCTGGTCATCCTCTGGCAATGGCTTATTTGCTCGGATAATTGTCGGATGATTAATGGTCAAAACATTTTCATTCTCATCCGCAGGCTCGTAATGCGGTGCATAATGCTCAAATGTCGCCTCAACAGCTTCTTGATACTTTGCCTGAAGGAGAAGCAATGACTCATCTATCAACGTCAGGACCGCGCCTGCATACACAATGGTTTTCTCGCGAGTCGGAAATTCCCCCTTATGAATAACGCTATTCCTGAATTTGGTCATACTGTTGGCCATCAATGGAGCCACATCCCCAAACGAGTAAGAGTAGGAAACAATATACGCTCCAAGCTGTCGCTCTGACTGGTTTGACATCTCTTTCCAATTCTTGTCAATGATTTCAAAGGCGATACCCTGTGCATGCCAAACCGTCTTTACGAAGAACTCATAGTATCTTTCTAGTGATGCGGTAATTGAGGCTACTGCGTCGCGATAATAACCATCCCCTATGGCATTTATACCTAAGTCAAATAGCAACTCAAAATGCAAATTTGCCAAAACCACTTTCCCTGAATGCCCTTTGGTGCGGATTTCGGCGATGACCACCCAGGCATTTCGGCGATAACCACCCACTTGAGTTAACGTTTCAAGCCTGGTTTGGCAAATATAGGATTATTTTCTCATACTGTCACCGGAAAGCTCGATT
>Ga0129306_1000645_pt1 | contig 51605 bp, 53 predicted proteins | sample P827metagenome_FD_94438 | JGI IMG/M metagenome (GOLD analysis project Ga0129306, IMG submission 94438) | Capybara group fecal microbial communities from Wisconsin, USA - P827 metagenome | ecosystem: Host-associated > Mammals > Digestive system > Large intestine > Fecal | place: USA: Wisconsin... | reverse complement strand
TTTCTCTTAAAGAGAGAAACACCTTTTGCATACCTTTTCCGACCGACTTTTCATGTCGTAAAGAGAGGCTTTGCAGGGGGTGGACTCAGAAAGATGAGAATAGATGACTATTGTAGTTGAAATACATAGGAAGTTACTGATACACAGACCGATACACATATCGGGATGAACCATGAGTACGTTCTTTTCTCAAAAAACACATGTCAAAACAGTATGGTGAATGTATTGGACAAGGATAAGATACTGTGGTATGTCATGCGGGCCTACAAGAACGAGAATACTGCCGAAGATCGGCTCTCTAATGAAACGTATGGCTTAGAGTATTTCATACCCAAGCAGAAAGTCCTTCGCACTGTCAAGGGCAAGAAAGTCTTTTTCATGGTACCCGTCATCCATAGTCTGGTGTTTGTGCATGCAAGTCATCAGAAGATTGTTGATTTCAAACACAATTATTATTACGACCTACAGTTTGTCACATGGAAAAGTGGCGGAGAACTTGTCTATCTGACTGTACCTGATGAAGACATGACCAACTTCATCAAGGTGTGCAAGCAGGCAGATGAAGAGGTACACTTCTACAAAATCAGCGAAATCAACAAGGAAAAAGATAAAATCAACATTGAAAAAGGTAAAAGAGTAAGGGTACATGGCGGACCGTTCGACCAGGTGGAGGGCTACTTCATAAAAGTGGCAAAAAAGAGAGGTCGGCAGCTTGTCGTCATTATTCCCGACCTACTGGCGGTTTCAGCTGAGGTGAAGCCGGAATATATTCAAATCATAGACTGAGATGATGGAAGCACGAATTACCCCCCCCGAATTGATTGATACAGAGGGATTAGTACAGGACAGACCGACACAAACGGCCTATTAAAGATAGATAGAGAATGAGTTTAATTTGGATTGTCAACATCCTGTCGGTATTCTTCCTGTGCGTGTTTTTCGCAGGAATCGTGATACCGCAGATTCTGCTCATCGCCTTCCGCAGGCGACTGTTCGACGAGCCGGACGAGCGTAAGATACACCAGTGTGTAGTGCCATGCCTTGGTGGCATGGCCTTCAAGCCCGTAGTGTTCTTCTCCTTTGTCCTGCTTTTGGCGGTAAATGTCTCGACCGGACATGATGAGCTGCTTAAGGAAATAGGCGCAGAAGCGTTGCCATTGGCATACGCCTTCTGCGCCATCATCATGTTGTACTTCGTCGGCATCGCCGACGACCTTATTGGAGTGCGCTACCGTGCCAAGTTCTTCATCCAGATAGTCTGCGGCATTATGCTGGTGGCGGGCGGAGTGGAACTGTCCAACCTTCACGGTATGCTGTTCATCCATTCCATGCCGTCGTGGATCAGCATCCCCCTCACCGTTTTCGTTACGGTGTTCATCATCAATGCCATCAACCTCATCGACGGCATCGACGGACTGGCCTCCGGGCTGTGCAGCATCGCCTTCCTGTTCTATGGCATAACCTTCATCTGGTTCCACCAGTATCTCTATGCCATGCTTGCCTTCGCCACTCTGGGTGTACTCATGCCGTTTTATTATTATAATGTGTTCGGCAAGGCGGAAAAAGGGCGCAAGATATTCATGGGCGACACGGGCAGCCTCACCATCGGCATCATGCTCTGTTTCCTCAGCATACAGATTTCGCATCTCTCAGCCTCTGCTTCACCCCATCATGTCAATCCCTTCGTAATGGCCTTCGCTCCCTTGTTGGTGCCATGCTTCGATGTGGTGCGTGTCTATCTCCACCGTGTGCGCAACGGCAAGAATCCCTTCCTGCCCGACAAGAACCATATCCACCACAAGCTGCTCGCCATCGGTATGCGTCAGCGCACGGCCATGGTCACCATCGTGTTGACCTCCACTGTTTTTACATTGCTGAATATCCTGCTTTCCGCATACATCAATACCAACCTGCTGCTTTGCATGGACATCGCACTTTGGACAACGGCAAACGTCTTTATAACCAAGAAAATAAAAAACTATAGTTACAATAAAAAATGAAATTTTGCAAAATTCTATCATTGACCCTCATGGTACTCGCAGCAGTATCGTGTAGCACGCCCAAGGAAATCAGCTATTTCCAGGACCTGCAGCCGGGCGTAACGGAACTGACCATTACAGACCCCGTGGAAATCAAGGTGCGTCCGAAGGACAAGCTCTCCATTTTAGTGAATGCACAAGACCAAAAGTTGACCAACATGTTCAATCTGCCGATTGTTTCCCAGCAGATAGGACAGGAAAGCACAGGCAGTTCAGGCACCAGTCGTGGAGTGTCCGGCTATACCGTTGATACCAACGGCTATATCAATTTCCCCGTATTGGGAAAGGTAAAGGTAGAGGGCATGACCCGTGAGCAGATCGCCGAATACCTGACCGCACAGATCAAGGAGCAGGAACTGATCAAAGACCCCGTAGTAACGGTGGAATTTATGAACCTTGGCGTATCTGTCTTGGGTGAGGTAAACAAGCCCGGACGCATCAGCATCAACCGCGACAATATGACCATTCTTGACGCATTAAGCGAAGCGGGCGACCTCACCATCTTCGGCAAGCGTGAGAAAGTGCTGGTGCTGAGACAGGAAAACGGCAAACAACGTGTGTATGGCATAAACCTCTGTTCAGCCGATCACATCTACACATCGCCCGTCTATTACCTCCAGCAGAATGATGTGGTGTATGTCACCCCCAACGACACTAAGTCGCGCCAATCCACTGTCAACGGCAACACCGTACGATCCACTTCTTTCTGGATTTCGCTGGCATCACTCATCACCTCCATTGCGGTACTAATAGCAAAATAACTTCAAGATGGCAACCATACAAAAGAAAACCCAAGTCCAGAATACGCAGGACTTCATCCGTATTCAGGACCTCCTCTATATGTGCCTCGCCAAATGGCACTGGTTCGTACTCTCGTTGGCAGTCTGCCTCGGAGTGGCAATAGCCTACCTCCTGCGCACGCCGCCCGTCTATACCCGTTCGGCATCCATCCTCATCAAGGATGACTCCAAGGGCAAGTCGGCATCAACGGACATGGAATCCTTTGCCGACTTCGGCATCTTCACCACCAATACCAATGTCAACAACGAGATGGGAACACTACAGTCGCCCGACCTGATGCGTGAGGTGGTGACAAGGCTTCATTTGGAGATGAACTATCTTGTGGAGGGCCGTTTTCACAAAAACACCCTCTACGGAGAACAGTTGCCAGTGGCGGTGACACTCACAGACCTTCCCGACAACCAGTCAGCCAGTTTCAGCCTGCATTTGACCAAGGACGGACGCTACACCCTCAGCGACCTCGTCCGAAACGGCGAGCCAGTGGATGGAGAAATGAAAGGCCAGTTGGGTGACACCATCCAAAGTCCGTTCGGTAAGATGGCTGTCACGTCCACCGCCCATTATCAGAAAGGACAGGAAGCGGAGATAGAAGTCAGTCGTTCCACAATAAAGGGAGCAGTGAGCGATGCCTCTTCGCGTCTGACCGTCTCGCAGAACGACGAGAAGTCCAACATCATTTCCCTCTCTTATCAGGATGTCAATATCCAGCGTGCCGAAGAAGTGCTGAATACCCTCATTTCCGTCTATAACGAGAACTGGGTGAAGGACAAGAACCAGATAGCCGTCAGCACGAGCATGTTCATCAACGAGCGACTCGGTGTGATAGAGGGCGAGCTGGGCAATGTGGATAATGATATTTCTTCTTACAAGAGCCAGCACCTGCTGCCAGACGTACAGGCAGCAGCCAACATGTACATGGCTCAGGCCAACGAGGCGAACGTTGCCATCAAGGAACTGAACAACCAGGTCTATATGGCCCGCTATATCCGTAACTATCTGACGAGTGAGACCAACCGCTTCCAGCTGCTCCCCGCCAATTCGGGCATCGACAACGCCAATATCGGCTCTCAAATTACAGAATACAACAACCAGTTGTTGGAGCGCAACAACCTTGTGTCGAAGAGTAGTGTGAAGAACCCCTTGGTAATCGAGATGGATGCCTCGTTGGCAGCCATGCGCAAGGCTCTCGTCTCGTCCATCGACAACCAGTTGGTGGCATTGCAAGCGCAAATCAGAAGTCAGCAGAACTATGGCGGACAAGCCACATCGCAGATAGCCTCCAACCCCAAGCAGGCCAAGTACCTGCTCAGCGTGGAACGCCAGCAGAAAGTGAAGGAGTCGCTGTATCTCTACCTGCTGCAGAAGCGTGAGGAGAACGAGCTTTCTCAAGCATTCACCGCCTATAATACACGAATCATCTCCCAGCCTGATGGAAGCATGGCTCCCACGGCTCCTATCAAGAAGAATATCCTTTTGGTGGCGTTCGCCTTGGGAATACTGATACCCGTGGTTATCATTTTCATCCGTGAGAACACCAACACGGTAGTCCGTGGCAGGAAAGACCTCGAAAGCCTCACCGTACCCATTATCGGCGAAATCCCGCAATATTTCTCCTACAAGCGTAAGTGGTTTATCCACCGCAGGGTGAAGCCCGACACGAAAGCCATCGTAGTGAAAGAGGGCAACCGCAACGTCATCAACGAGGCATTCCGTGTGCTGCGTTCCAACATGGACTTCATGATGGCATCGCAGAAGAACCAGAATGTCATTGTCATCACCTCCTTCAACCCCGGCAGCGGCAAGTCGTTCCTTGCCATGAACATCGCCATGAGCTTTGCCATCAAGATGAAGCGCGTATTAGTGATTGACGGTGACCTCCGTCACGGTTCCACCTCATCCTACGTTGATTCGCCTGAAAAGGGCACGAGTGACTATCTGAGCGGATTGACGGACAATTGGAAAGACCTGTTGTGCCATGACGAGCGATACCTGAATCTCCATATCCTCCCCATCGGTAAGGTGCCGCCCAACCCCACCGAACTGTTGGAGAACGGAAGGCTGGAAACCCTGATTGAGCAGGCACGCGGCGAATACGACTATGTATTCATCGACTGTCCGCCTATCGACATCGTGGCGGATGCCCAGATATTGGAAAAGGCAGCCGATCGCACCTTCTTCGTCATCCGTGCCGGACTCCTCGACCGTTCCATGCTCCCCGAACTGGAGAGCATCTATCAGGAAAAACGTTTCAAGAACCTGTCGCTCATCCTCAACGGCACCGAAAGCACAGGCGGACGCTATAGTTACCGCTATGGCTACCGTTACGGCTATCACTACGGCTATGCCTCCTACTACGGCTCCAAGGAGAAACGGGGGGGGTAAATGGATGGTTGTCAACTGATTAATTATTAATTATAAATTGTAAATTAACCCCGTGTGGCCATTCAATAAAAAATACAGCATTGCCAGCAGCGGTATTCTCGAACGGTTTACCGACTGGCATTGCCATCTACTGCCCGGTGTGGATGATGGTGTGCAGACCATGGAAGAAGCCCTCCAGATACTGGCTTCCTACGAACAGTTCAAGGTCAAGGAGGTATGGCTCACCCCACATATCATGGAGGACATCCCTAACAGCACCGCAATGCTGCGCACCCGCTATGCAGAATTGAAATCTGCCTACAAGGGTCCCATCATCCTGCATCTTGCCTCCGAAAACATGCTCGACAGCCTGTTTGAGCAGCGGCTGCAACAGGGCGACCTGCTGCCGTTGGGCAAGGAAGGCAAACACCTGTTGGTAGAGACCTCCTACTTCAATCCGCCCTACGGCCTGCACAACATCCTGCTTCGTATCAAGTCAAAAGGCTATGTCCCTGTTTTGGCACACCCCGAGCGGTATGTCTATATGGAGCCGAAGGATTACGAACAGTTGAAACGACTGAATGTTGCCTTTCAGCTCAACCTGCCCTCTTTGGTGGGAGCCTACGGTGCGGATGCCAAGCGCAAGGCCAAGTGGCTGTTGGAGAACATGTATTACCAGTTCAAAGGAACGGACACCCATCGGCTTTCATCATGGGAAGCCATTGTCCATAAAAAACAAATTCCGAAAGACGTAGTGCAGATGTTGTGAGGCATCAGGCAGAACCGTCTTTCGGAATATATTATAACTCTGACTATTTACAGATGGTAGTAGTAAACTACATGTTCACTATCTGCAATAGTAAATACCAATATCATAACCGTTTGATTTATGGCTATGATACACAAGATAACAATCCCAACGCTGTCAATACAGAAATGACGGTCTGGATGACTTCAAGAAGTATTTTCACCCATTCAATTTTCTTCATTTTTGTTTTCATAATGATGATTTTAATTTGTTGCTGAATAGATAATTAATAACTTGTCATGGCCATTGACACTACAAAAGTAGCTTGACATATTAGAATAGCCATCGGCATCTGAAAACGGTTAAAATATCATCTGAAATCATCAAAAAAAAATAGGATAAGCAGTGTCTCACTGCATAATTATCATGGAACAAAAAGAACTTGAACAAAAACTTCTCAACCGGCTCGAAGGCAACCAGGAGAAGTACTGCAAATACACCAACCTTCTTTCTCTCTGTACTAAACCAGTCGATGTGGCAGACAAGGTGGTGCGGCCGATGTTCATTGACGGCTACATCAGCAAAGATGACATCAGTAAGAAATACTATTATGGTACACTTGCCGAACTTGTTGAGCATTACAATGGCCATCACATAGCCCCAAAGAGCCTCTATTATCATATCATAGCCAAACTCTCAAAGTGGAAAGATGAAAAGGAAGCAGTCCAAAAAAGCGAACCATATCGCCAAGAAACGAGGATAAAGCACAACGCGGACGGCAGTATGGAAATCTTCAATTACATCTATATGAAGAAAATTCCCGACAACGTGTCTGAATTGCTGAAACCCTACATCGAGTTAGGATATGCCGAGGTGAAGAAGAAACTCCAGCGGAATTTCAATGCCCGTGGCGAGGAGGAGGTAATGGAGATAGGATGTGCCGCATGGCTCATGCCTGATGTTATTCTGACGCTGAAAGAAACATTAGACGATATGACAGTGAATTTCAAGTCTCATTATATTCGTCAGGAACAAATTACCCTTGATGAGGCATTGGAAATAGTAGATTCTGAATCAGATGAAGAACAGGAAGATTTATGATGACGTGCTGGCTCAGTACAACAAGGAGCAGCACACAGAGATCGGCATGGAAGAGGATTTGCTGGGTCCATTCACACCCTGCATCGACCTTGAAGAGCAGTCCATCACCCTCAATCCTCATATAGAGACGATGTTCACGCTGTTCAACATGAGTACGGTCAACAGGATGGACGGCAGCAATGCCATCCACCACTTCCTGCTCTACCATCTTGCCATGGGCAAGAACCTGTATTCCAAGGCTGAGGAGTTGCTGCATCTGCTCCAAGCCGACCTTCGCAGCTTTAAGGCGACCATGTCGGATAACAAGCTGCCTCTCACCGACATCTTTATGGAATGTCAGACCATCTTCCTGCTGATGCACGAGGCAAGCCACATCTTCTACCATCACCATCCCGACATTCTTGCCAACAACAGCAAGGCCATGAAGGATCATCTGCAGTGGCTTCGAAGCGAGCTGGACACTGACCGTCCTTTGCTGGTCAGACTGATGCAAGGGCTGATACCCGGTTTGCGTGGGAAGATGGAACACAGCTTTGACGAAGCAAAGACCGACCACAAACTGCAGGAGGAGTTGCTCTGCGACGATGCCGCATGGCGCATCACCTTCAACCTGATGCAGCAAAATGTGCCCGACAAAGAGCAGAAGGCAGTACTTGCCGCCTACACCGTCTATACCTTATATTATATTGAGGCACAGCGCACGTTGGAGAACATCTATATGACCGACGACAATCAGGCGCGCCAGCGTCATCTGATGTTCGACACCACCCGTTCCACGGTATTGGTGAATCTAATATGGGATTTCATAGATCCTGCCCATATCGGTACATTCAAGTCGTTGGTCAATGCCATCTCTCGCCAAGACCGTCTCTTTCTCATGCTCCCCCTCCGTGCCAATGCCGATCACATTGCGTGCGTTCGCCTTTGCGAGAAAGGAAAGTATTCTTTGAAGGAAAACAGGAGGTTGACGAAGATGTACAATGAAATAATCGACGACTTACAAAATCTTCACTGAGAGAATTATGTTTGGAGATTTTTTACACGAAGAAAAGCAATATTTGCTTGACATAGATGACATCTATGATTTGGAGAGTGGTACGGTCATAGTGGCTAAATACAGTCAGTTTGAATACCAGTTTGGCATATATGGCAAACGCCATGTCATCTATCAAGACTTTTGGACAACTAAAGACGACATCCTCGTATTCAGTATTGAAAAATGTTCCATCGAAGACTTTTTCGAAGAAGCGGATGTATATGAATACATTCCAGACTTCGATTATGACAAGGCTGCAACATTCCATTTTGCCCATTGCAAATATAGCGAAATGCGTAACAAGTGCATACCTGCCTTTAGCGAGCTTAGAAGTGTATATGGAGATGATTTCACCTTAATGTGTATGCTGGAAGGAAATATGGAGCAGTTTCATAGTGCATTCATCAACTCCAAAATGGGAAAGCACTATACCCATCCAATACATATAATGGGTATCGCCCCTGCAAAGCATCATCTTCTGGCTATTGAGGAAGGATATGCCATACACTTCTCTGATGGCGGAACTGGAGGCCACAATGAGATTATACTGGAATCCATGGACGATATAGAGGAGCGTGAGGACGTTACATTAACGCAAATCAATTACAAAAATGAGGACATAAGATATCGCTTGTTGGCTCGCAACCGTGCCCTGCTCGTATATTCTGGCAGGTGGAATTTCGGCAACTACAACTTGTTGTTCAACAATTGTGAGCATTTTGTCACTTTCTGCAAGACAGGACAGTCGCAAAGCAGTCAGACACGCAGTTTCTTCGAAGACGCATTCCTTGTCGGACTGAGTTTTATAGCCCGCAAACCGCAATATGCCTCTATGGTCTTGGCAAGGAGATTGGGGTTGTTTAATTGATAGGAACACAAAGATGGCTAATGAATATTTTTGAAATAGAAAGAAGCAAGAGAGACTCTGACTTCATTAAGCAGAATGGAGAACTGGAGTTAGAAGTAGCAGCCGATATTATCGAGACATACAAAGATGTCCCGTATGTGGGTTCTCTCCTAAAACTGGGAAAAGTCTTTATCAACATCAAAGACTGGTGGTTTACGAAAAAGCTTGCCAAATTTCTCAAAGCGTCAGAAGACATTGACGATGAAACAAAAATTCAGTTCTATTCAAGCCTGAGTCAAGAAGATTATAAGCGCATCTCAGCATATTTGATACACCTGCTCAGCACAGCGGAAGAAGAGGACAAGGCACTGATTATGGGAAGCATCTACAAGGCAAGGTTAATGAATAGAATCAATAACGACGAGATGCTCAGACTATGTTCCATTGTAACCAGAGCGTTCTTGCCCGACCTCAAAAGCCTTCCTGACTTCTTGAAGGAGAATACAAACATCTCTATTGAAGCCCAGTCATTCATCAATCTTGGACTTATTGACAATTTCCTCGGAGGTGTATGGACCAATCACGAAAGTTGCAGCTTGAATGATACTGGAAAACTTCTCCATGATATATTGAGCGAGTCTGGTTGGCTGTAATCACATCAAATGTGTACCGTAAATGGATTGTAAATATATAGTGTAAGGGTAAATTTCTTAATGTATATTATGTGGAGCAGCAATTACATTATTAATTTTGAATTGGGAATAGGCATTATTAAAGCTGCCAATTCACCAGATACACGCAACTGGTTTAAGAAAAAGTTCGGGAAAACACCTGAAGATGATGTAAAACTTCTCATTGAGGGTACAGGACATATACGCAAGTATTTGGCAAGTATTGGTATTACATTACCCCGTGTGCATTTTACTGACAACAGCGCACTGAGACCGAATGAATTCATATGCTATTGGGGAATAGAGAAAGGTCACTATTCCATAACCCACTTAGAAGACTTCTTTGATTTCATCAAAAACAAGGCGAAGGAGTATGCAGAGGACGAGATAGGAACTTTTCAACATGCATTAATAGCTGTTGGGAAAGACCAAAACCAGCAGGCCTACGACACTTATAAGAGATTGTATTATACAGCCCGTCTGAAAGATGATTTTTACAATAGTGCGCATGCCCTAACGGAAGTGTCAGGCATTATAGCTTGCAACGGCGATTTAAACTTTGCCTTCCAGCTTGCCTCTGTAGCAGTACAATATGTAGAGTCGGACGGCATTGTTGACAAAACACTGAAATGCCAAGCTTATTTCAATTTGGCTTCCATCTTGAAATCCTATAGTGGGGGAATGGCTATTGAATATTTCATGAAGTGTGCCCAAACGGCACACATATCAGGCAATTCGCCATTCATGTTTTTTGCATATTTGGGACTGGCTGAAACTCATACGCTCATGGGCAATATTAGTGATGCCATAACAAACTATGAGTATTCGCTTGCTTTGATTAATAATACAGAAACTGCTTTCACCATACAGAGAAAAATGATTTGTTTATACAAATACTTAATTGATCAGAGCAATAGGACTCAGAATAAAGAGGACTGGAGAAGTAAAATATACGATGTTCTGTTATCTATTGCTAAGGAAGTGTGCAAGAATTTATGTATATCAGCAATATTTAAGGTCTTTAAAATCCAAGGCAATGGAGCAATCATATCATTCGGAACAAAATATGGTTTTGAAAATAATATATTCAATGCGACTACTGTTATCGGAGATCAAAACACTATAAATTAGCCAGAATGAGCACTATAATATTTAAAAAGAACACGTTTAACGGAAAAATTCAGTTAGGTGATAACAACACTTTTAACAATGTTACTCGCTGTTCAGACGCATCTTTGCAAAACCTGAAAAAAGGAGCAGAAGTCGATGCGAACACCAATTGCGATGTCGCTTCATTTAATAAAAGAGAACAAGAGAAAGAAAACAGTATCTGTGTATTTATTAGTTATTCTTGGGATAGTGAAGAGCATCGTCAGTGGGTTAGAAAACTTGCGGATAATTTGCTATCAAATGGCATACGAGTCGTCTATGACCAAAACACCCATTATGGCACGCCCCTACCTCATTTTATGAACAAGGGCATACGGGAAGCCGACAGAGTTCTTATCATCGGGACTCCGAACTATCTGCATAGAAGTACAACAGAAGGTGCAGGTTGTCAGTTTGAAGACTATATTGTAACCGAAGAGATATACAAAAGATTTGACACGATAAAGTTTGTTCCCATATTGCGGTCTGGGAACTTCCATCAATCATTTCCACCATTAATCGCAAACAGAAAATGGTTGGACTTTTCTGATGATACCAAATTCAGTTCAAGGATGAATGAGCTTATTAGAGAATTGAAACATAACTTGTTATAAGGATCAACGGAACCTGTACCCGTGCCCCATTATTTCTATTTTAATTTCCATATAGATCATGATAAAAAAAGTTCTGTCAATTATTTTTGGAAAAGAAAAGGCTAAAGGTATCTGTTATCTTCTTAGATACAGAAAGCATGTCAATTTCCTGAAAACAATACATACTAATTTAAAATATTTCCCTATTACTGATGCTTTAAAATTTCCTATTGTGATTGGGAAGAACACGGATATTAAACTGGGATTAGTAAAGTTTAACTGCCCTATAAAACCTGCTCTTGTCCGATTGGGAACACAGCCTGTTCCTGTAATTGAGGGCGGATCTTCAAGGTTAGTTATCAAAAATAACGGAACAATCGAAATCGGTGGTCTTTTTATATGCCAAACGGGGGTAAAAATATTGATTAGAGAAGGTGCTGCTTTTTCGGTAGCTGATAAAGTGAAATTTGGTCATCTAAGTAAAGTCGTATGTTACAAGAAAATATCCATAGGAAGTGATTTTAGAACGTCTTGGGAGTGCCAGATATTTGACACCGATTTCTACTTTGTCTATAATACAGAAAAAGACAAGTATTATCCCCGGATAAAACCAGTTGTTATCGGAAACGATGTATTTGTGGGTAATCGTTCTACAATCGGTAAAGGAACAATCTTACCAAATGGTTCAATTGTATCATGTAACTCAAATGTTTCAGGCGACTTTTCTATAAATGGAGATAACATTCTCATTAAAGGAAATCCTGCTGTATTTGTAAAAAACAATTTAATAATGGGTAATAGCTTTTATCCGGAAAAGGAAGAAATAATTGCTCAAATGTTGAACGAATAATGATTATAATAAACCATTCACTATGAGCAGCATTAAGAAAGATTTGGCCAAAAATACTATTTGGAATAGTGTAGAGCGTTTCTCTAATATGGGTATTCAACTATTGTGTACCTTTATTTTGGCAAGATATCTCACACCTTCTGACTATGGAATAATTGGTATGCTTGCAGTATTTAATGCCGTTGCAAATAGCTTTATCGATTCAGGTTTTGGTCTTTCTCTAATCAGAGAAAAAATGGTATCCCGAGAGGATTATTCTACAATACTTTATTTTAATGTTGTATTGTCTGTGGTTTTCTACACAGCACTATGTTTATGTTCGGGGTTAATCGCGGATTTTTATAATCAACCAATCCTTGTTGATTTGTGTAAGGTAGTGTTCCTACTATTGCCGTTTCAAGCTGTAGGACTTGTTCAGAATACTATATTGCAAAAAGAATTAAGATTCAAAAAATTATGTATTATCTCTATAACCTCGTCTATAATTTCTGCGATTGTTGCTATTATTTTTGCATATATTTATGAGAATGTGTGGGCCTTAGCAATCCAGATGGTATTGAGTCAGTTCCTGCGGTCGTTATTTCTGTGGATATCAACAGATTTTTTACCTGTCTTAAAATTCTCAAAGATCAGCTTTGCTAAATATTTTGCTTTTTCTAAGAATATTCTTATCTCTGGTCTTATAGGAAATATTATTGGTAATATACAGTCCATTTTAATAGGGAAATATTATTCTGCCGCAGATTTAGGGTTTTACTCTCAAGCTGATAGAATAAAAACGATAGCCTCTACATCAATTACAGGGGTTATACAAAATGTAACATATCCAACGTTGGCAAAAGTTTACAATGAAGGAGGAGATTTGAAAGGAGCATATAAAAAAGTGATAATGATAACCATCCTTTTTGTAGGTTCTGTAATGTCGCTATTATTAGGCATATCCTCAGATTTGTTTGGAATATTGATGGGTTCTCAATGGCGTGAGGCTGGTATGTATTTTTTGTTGTTGGGTATAAGTGGATTGCTCTTCCCACTGCATAGCATCAATCAAAATATTTTACTTGTAAAAGGAGAATCGAGAAAAATACTTTATCTGGAAATTAGCAGGAGATGCATTATGTTGATTATCGTATTCATTACAATACATTTCAATGTCTATCTGTTTGCTGCTGGCTTATCAATATATTCTTTTCTGCTTCTTTTCCTCAACCTTTCGGTATGTGGAAAACCCATCGGTTATGGAATATGGAGTCAGCTAAGGGATGTTTCTCCTACATTATTGAAACAGATTTTTGTAACCCTGCTTTGTCTTGTCGTTTCCAATTTTTTAGAAGATATAAATATCTATTTTAGAGTAGTCGTTACATTGTTTTTGGGCTGTTCGCTTCTATTATTACTTTTTGTGAGAGACCCTTATTTCAAAATGGGTATGAACCTGCTTCCGATAAAACGTAAATAATTATGCTGGGATTGGTTGTATTATTAATTGCGCTCATTCTGCATTTTTCCGGTTATAGAAGATATAGCCTATTGCTGTTTGTATTCATGGCTTTGCGTTACATGGGAATAGTACCAATGGCTGTTATGACCGTAAATGGTATTGATTTAGCTCTTGTCTATATGATAATAGTAACTGTAAGTCAACGTGTCCAGACAGTTACTTTTACAGAAGATTCTAAATTGAAAGACTGTATCAGCCGACTCTCCCTTTTCTTAATTATATCTTTTGCAGTGGGAATGGTATATTATGGTCTTACTCCTTTTCAATCTTTTATGGGGTGTCGCCAATTATGGCTGTTTCCAGCATATTTCTTTCTAAGAGACGTACCAAAAGATGATATTATTTGGCTTTTTAAGGCATTATATTATATTACCCTAATTCATGCATTGTTATATATAATACAGTGTACTACTGGTTTGCCTGTATTAGGAGTGGCGGCGCCGGAGTATGATCGAATCACTCATACGCTTAGATATAATAATCATCCTGTGTACATGACGTTGTTTTTCTATCTGTCTTTATTGTTTCCCAACTACATAGGAGAAAAAATCTCCAAGTTTTCAGCCATAGTATTTGCTGCCGCTGCCTTTATTACAATGACAAGAACCATCATAGTGTTTGTTATCTTATTTTCAATTCTTGGAATATATTTAAGTGGTAAAAAATCCACCATCCTAAAGTTTGCAATCATCGGTGCTCTTCTTTTTATACCATTGTCCGATGCATTGCTATCAAGATTTGGTGAAAAGGCAGGTACAAAGGGCGATATTTCTGCATTAACTCATGGGCGGTTTATAGATTATGCACGCACCGCTAAAGCGCATGATGATGTTGGAACATTGACATATCGTTTTGCTTGGGTATATGAGAGAGCGGCATATATGCTGACAAATGGTGTTGTTGAATCGGTTTTTGGACTGGGCTTTTTGCCCCCATCAGAACCGGAAGTCGCAAAACGGCTATATAAATTCAAAATAGGTCTTGTTGACAATAACAAGATTGTTGGTCCAACATTTACGCCAGACATCGGATATGGCAATATCATTGCGCAATATGGTTTTCTGGGTGCATTCTTTTTTATCTCTCTTTGGATTAGGCTTGTAAAGATTCACCGCATGAATTTGGAGAAGAATCCAATTATATTTTGTATGTATTTATATCTATTGACTCTGTTTTCATTGAGTATTGCTGGGCAAGGTATATCATTACAAGGAATGCTTATACTACCCTACTTAACATCCAATTTTGCGTTGATGTCATCAGATGAAGAAGTAGAATCGACCGAAAATTATTAGTAACATGATAGTCATTCATATAGAATCTGGTCTTGGAAACCAGATGCTTTCGTACAGCGAATACCTTTCGCTGAAATATGCCAATCCGAATCAGGAGTTTTTCTTAGAAACGATAGTCTTTGAAATTCCTGAATGTAATGACGTTATCTGTCAATGGAATGGCTATGAGTTAGAGAAAATCTTTGGTATCAAAGAACCTAAGAACATCAAGTCGCTGTTCTCGGAAGAAGAGTGGGCTCAAATCATATCAGAGATTCGTGCCACTGAATTCTGGATACACAATTGGAATTATCCTGTTGTATTCACGGAGATCCTGAATCGTCATGGCCTTCATCTGAAGAACATGCGTGGAGATTTTGACCCGGATCATAATATCATCACAGGAACAGAAGATTTGCGAAAGACATGGAAGGATAAATTGCGCGAATCGTATCTGGGCTATACGCTCAGACGTCTTTTCTTGTCTTATAACGAAGAAAAATATGCATATCGTTTGGATAGTCGTGATAAGCTCTTTTTACGGACAGATAATGATATATTTACAGGCCAATGGTTAAAGATGAACTATCGCGGCAATGACATTCATTTGATTGAATCTGAAATTAGAAAGGCTTTTACATTCCCGCCAATTACAAATCAGAAGAATGAAGAAATGGCTGCATACTTGCAAAGTGTGAACTCTGTAGCGATTCATGCGCGACGAGGGGATATGGCTGGCACATTGGCATATTGTTATAATTATGGCTATTTCAAACGAGCTGTTAAATATATACGCAAAATTGTAGATAATCCGGTATTTGTATTCTTCACAAATCCAGGTAGCGTGGAATGGTGCAAAGATAATGCAAAGATATTCGGCCTTGACATACGTAGGGACACCGTCAAGTTTGTTGACTGGAATAAGGGCGAAGAGAGTTTCCGCGATATGCAGTTGATGGGATTGTGTAAGCACACAATTATCACTTCAAGTTCTTTTGGGTGGTGGGGTAGTTTCTTCAACACCAATCCAAATAAGATTACCATCTCTCCTTCTATTACAATAAATACCACACATCATTGTTAAGATATGGCTGATTCTCGCTTCGTAAAATTGTTATCCATCCCTAAATCTATTTACGTTTCTGTCAAGCTATTGGGCTGGGGGGGGGTAAAACATGCTCTCAAACTTCCCATATTCGTAAGATATAACTGTGTACTTAATCGTCTTGATGGGAAGGTGATCGTTAAGAATACTCCTATCACAAAAAAAATGTTGAGCATAGGCTTTTCATCAACCGGTATATTTGACAAGAAGTATTCTCGTTCTATATTAGAGATAGCTGGTGTAATAGAACTCGAAGGGCCTGTATGTTTTGGACAAGGGACAAAACTTAGTGTAGGCAAGACGGGAACGTTATCCCTTGGAGCGGGTTTTTCAAGTACGGCAGAAGGTACATTTGTATGTATCAACAAAATGTACATTGGCGCTGGTACGGCTATTGGCTGGAGTGCAATGGTAATGGATACAGACTGGCATTCCGTTATGAATACAGAAACAGGAGAATTATATCAAGCCGCCGGCGAGGTCTATATTGGAGACTATTGTTGGATCGGGACTCGTAGTTTAGTCCTTAAGAATACATACATACCAGATGGTTGTATTCTGGCTGCTAACTCAACTGCCAATAAGAAGTATTCAACGCCTAGTACGTTGTTAGCAGGTACTCCTGCTATTGAAAAGAAACATCATATAATGAAGTCAACGAAAGGTGACTTCCAATTTATTGAAAAATGAAACGCTACGAGTATATTGACATCGCAAAAGGCATAGGCATTTTACTGGTGGTATTTTTTCACTTGCCAAGCGTTAATAAATTAATGTATTTTAATAATTGGGGGGGGTGGATTACAACCTTTTATATGCCTCTTTTCTTTACCCTTAGTGGATTGTTCTTTAAGGCTGACAACCCACTGAAGCGTATAAAGAGGTTATTGGTTCCATACGTCTCATTCTATGTAATCGGGTATGCCTTTGAGGCAGCAAAGACCATGGCTAAACACGGACAGCTTGATGTAATGGATTTTTTTGCACCCCTTTTAGGAGCAACAATTGGTTATGCAAATACACCTGTATGGTTCTTGCTTTCATTAGCAGAAATGTCATTAATAGGCTATGTGTTGTTGCGGTATCTTCCTAATCTATTAGCATTTGTCGTAAGTATGGTGTTAGGAATAGTGGGATACTATTGTGGAAAGTACAATGTGTTGCAGCCATATTACGTGAATGTATCATTAATGAGTATGCCTTTTTTCCTTGGAGGAACCTTTTTTAAGGACTTTCTCTTGAGAAAGCAAACATATCCTTTTGTGGGTATTGGGCTACTGCTGATGTCGTGGCTCTTTTATTTACCCAATACACCGTCATGTAATGTCAGTCAATGCTATGTTCCATGCTCCATGTTTCAGTTTGCTTTGGTTTCCTCTTTGGCCACTATCGGTATTGTGCTTCTTTCCGGTGACATTTCCAAATATACGAAGTTTACATCTAATGTACTCTGCTATTATGGAGCAAACTCATTAATCGTTCTCTGTACTCACATGTTGTTTGTTAATATTCCTGTGCTTATTAATAAGGTTGTGCATATCAATTCATTTTCCATTATCATTGGTTTCTTCATTTTACTTTTTGTTGAGATACCTGTAATCAGGGTGATCAATCAAAGATTCCAAATACTCATTTCAAAATAATGTCTGAAAAAGTAAGATACGATAACATTGACGTTGCTCGTGGGTTAGCAATGCTTGTCATCATTCTGTGGCATGTTGTGGGCATACATACAACATGGACAGATGGCTGGGCAATGCCAATCTTCTTTATCATTATGGGCGTATTCTACAAGCAGGAGTCCTCTTTCAAAGTGATGGCTATAAAGAAACTCAATACCATCGTGATTCCAATGGCTTTTTTCTCAATTCCGATGTTTATCATAAGTATATTTGAGAAAGGCTTAATGCCCACATTGTTGAAAGTTGCAAATCCATATAGTATGATTCATGGCGTTTCGTGGTTTTTTATATGCACGTTGTGGTGTTATGTCATCAACTACATTCTACATAAATACATACTTAATAGTAGGTTGGTGTTCCTTGCAATGATAGTTTTGTCTGCTGCGAGCTATTACATCAGTACCAATTCTGTTCATGGTCATAAACTTGTACTTCCTCTATTTTGTAGTACGGCATTAACAGCCATGGGTTATTTAGCAATAGGCGAGTTTACCAGAAAGTATTTCCTATATAGGGGGGTATTCTGTCTTACTGATAATCGTAGGTCTATGTGTTGTCATAATAATTCCGTCCGGCATACAAGATAACTATTGGAATCATTATGAAGATAATTGGTTGAAGCTGATATTAGTTGGTGCAATAGAATGTTTGGCTTTGATCCAGTTATGTACTTATCTTCCTAAACAGTTGGCAATCATCGGAAAATTATCGCTTTTGATACTACTGATACACCCCTATATTGTTTTGACTATTTCACCATTACATTTAAATACATGGTTATCATACGGAATCGTCACACTAACAACCATCCTTGTTTCGTTTCTGTTATTTAAATATTTGCCACAGATATGTGGCTTTAAACCATTGATAAAACTATCATAATATGATTCATATTATTATTTTCTCGTTCAATCGCGCTTTGCAGCTGGAGGCTTTGCTCTCAAGTATTCAGCGCCATTGGCAGAAGACGAATTACAAGTTGTCCGTACTGTACAATACTACTGGTGGGGACTTCCAGAAGGGGTATGATATCCTTCAGAAGGAGTATCCAGCATACGAGTTTATCAAGGAAACACGTAAGACCTCTGGCTATCACATCTCGGATTACATGTCCCCATACAATCTGAAAAAACTATTGAAGTATCCACACATGCGTAAGCAAAAATCTAACTTTCGCGATTTGCTTAATAGCATGCTGGCTACTTCTGGTTGTGAATACACCATGTACTTGACCGATGATTCTGCATTCATCCGTGACGTTGAACTATCCAAGAATGACCTTGCGTTCATTGAACAGAATCCAGAAGTAAATCAGATTTCTCTTCGTTTAGGTCAAAACATTACAGAACGTCCGGCAAGTATTCCTGTTAATAACGGTAAGCTCGAATGGGATTTTCATAACCATCGCAATGCCCGCAGTTGGGGTTATAACTTCTCTGTTGATGCACATATCTATAGCACCAAGCTGTGCTTGAAGTTGCAGTCGAAAGTCATCTATGCCAACCCCACTACACTTGAAGCAAATATAGTTCATTATGTCATGCCTCGAAACCTGATGGATCATGGCTTGACATACGAGCATCCTTTCATTCTAAGTTTTCCAATCAATATGGTACAGGAGATTGCCGACAATGAATCCATGGGTATATCTATAGAAGACTTAAACAACTATTATCTTGAAGGCAAACGATTGGAATATATCGTACCCGATGAGATCTTCGAATTCCAACAATATCCTGAGGCCGTTTATCTCTGTAAGCACGGGCAGAAGGAATTATTTAAATTGAAATGACAATGAAATACTCAATTATAACCCCTGCCTATAATCGTGCTGATTGCATCGCAAGATGCTTAGATAGTGTGATTCGCAACCTCCAATGGGGCGTGGAACTGGAGCACATTGTGGTGGATGATGGTTCTCATGATGAAACTCCGAAGATTGTTCAGAAGTATGCTGATAAATATCCGCATATCAAGTTCATTCCATTCCCCAAGAACCGAGGTACCAATGCTGCCCGTAACGCTGCCATCGCAGCAGCTACTGGAGACTATTGCATCATCTTGGATAGTGATGACTATTTTGTGGATGAAGCAATCGATTTTATAAATTCTATTGTATGCAATCAAAAGTATATGCACTATTGCTTTGCCGCAGATGATATGGTTGAATACTACCAGAGTTGTTCATTACTGAAGGGTAAGCAGAAGGCTGAACTGACGTTCGAGAACTTCCTGTTTGAGGAGGTAACTGGCGATTTTATTCATTGCATCAAGACGGAGACTTTACAGAAATACCCTTTTGATGAAGATTTGAGAATATACGAAGGAGTGTTCTTCAAGCGTTTCTATCGTGAGGCTCAAAAGATTCTCTATACAAATAAGATTGTTACAATCCGCGAAAGGAATCGTACTGATAGCGTAACCAGAAACGTTCTTCGAAATGATAGGAAACAGATTGCTAAAGGGCTTATTTCTAAACAACTGCTTGTTGAGTGGTATGGCGAGGATCTATCGCAAAAGCCCAAAGGAGTATCGATTCTTAGAAATGCTTATAAAGTTATGCTGGATTGCAATCTTCTGATTGGAAATTATAAAGATGCAATGGTGTGTAAACAAAAGTTGGTATCTATTGGAGGTAAGGTACCTACATATTTGAGGTTCGTATATACATTTAAATTGAGCGGTTTGTATTTTTATGCCGGTTGCATTTATGTATATATCAGATATAATTTATTAAAATCAAATATCAAGTAATGAGGATAGTACACATTACATGGATGTTTACTTTTGGTGGTATTGAGACTATGCTGGTAAACATTTGTAATGAACAGATAAAGTTGGGGCATGATGTGCACCTGATTGTTATGGAGGACTCTACGGTTGAGAGCACACTCTATGACGGTCTTGACAAGCGAATAAAGATCCATTATGGCCATCGCAAGAATGGAGGTAATCTCTTGCTGCCAATGTTGCGATTGAATTATCTCCTGTGCAAGTTGAACCCTAATGTCATCCATATTCATAGCTCGTCTATGTATAAACTAATACTTGCACCCTGGCATAAGAAGATTACTAATGCGACATTACATGCACTCCCCAAGCCGAAGAATACCCAAAGCATAAATCTCGTTCCTCGTGTGTTTGCTATCTCGGATGCCGTCCGTCGAGATCTTCTGGCATATAATGGCACGGAGAGCATCAGTAATCCCAATGGTATCCGACCGGAGCTTATCAAACAACGGCATTCGGGTGATTGGAAAGATACGCTGCAAATAGTTCAGGTTGGCCGTCTTGACCATGGTGACAAAGGACAACATATCTTGGTACAGGCTGGTGCAGAACTTTTGAAGCGTGGTTATCATAACTTTATGATTAATTTCATAGGCGATGGAGCTTCACGTCCATATCTTCAAGGTTTGGTGCAAGAGTTTGGCTTAGGGCAGAATGTAATATTCCATGGGATGAAGTCACAGGCCTATATCTTCGAGCATGTATGCGATTACGATGTGTTTGTTCAACCAAGTATCCGTGAAGGCTTCGGCAATACGGTAGCGGAAGCAATGGCAGCCAAGGTAGCTGTAGTGGTCTCTTCTGGCCAAGGTCCAGAAGAGGTGATTGATTATGGAAAATACGGCTATGTCTTCGAAAATGGCAATCCTGTTGGTTGTGCAGATAAACTCGAAATCTTCTTGAAGCACGAGAATGACTTGCAGCAGGTAGAGGCTGCCTACCAGCGTGTTTTGGACCTGTATGATATTAAGGTAACTGTAAAGACTTATCTGGAGAAATATCTAAGAAGATAGCTAAGCATTGAATACAAATGAGTAAACAAATTACCCCCCCCATCATAATCAAACAAAGAGCAAGGACTTGTCACTTGAACTATTAAAGTTCGTGGCAATGATTCTGATAATCAATGTGCATAGCTACATGATGTATCCACCCAAGTATGAGATATTTGCTACTGGTGGAACAATAGGTGATGCTCTGTTTATGTTCTGCTCGGGTTACACGTTATTTCTTGGCAGAATAGACCGGTTTGACAACTGGTACAAGAGGCGTATAAACAGAATATATCCCAGTGTGTTTGCCTGGGCTATTTTTTCGTTCTATTGCTTTGCAGATGACATGAATATAGGACAGATTATCGAAGGAACCGGTAGGTGGTTCATACCATGCATTATGATGTATTATGTCCTATTGTACTTTGTACGTAAGTATCTGATGCGTTTTAAATGGTGGGTGTTTGCAGCGGCTTGTATCATTCCGGTGGTGTGGTTTGTTATGTTTGAGGACATGGGTAGTTACCACATGTATAGAAACCATTTGTTTCGCTATTTATATTGGTTTCCATTCATGCTGATGGGAGCGTACGTAGGTTCAAAGAATGTGGTGATGAAGCAAAAGATTTGGCGTGATGCTATTCTGACTATCGTATGTGTTGGTTTACATTTAGGCATATTATGGGCTTGTACCAAAAAGGAAGAGCTCTGCCCCTACCAGATGTTGTCGTTAGTTCCCTTGATGGGAGTCTGCTTTTATATGTACAACTTATTTCAAGCGGACGTATTCAAGTGTTTGATGGAGTCGAAGGCCGGATATGGCATTCAGGCTGTTGCAGCGTTGTGCTTGGAATCATACATAGTGCAGTATGTGTTGTTTACTGACAAGATGAATAATCTATTTCCAATGAACATCATCATCGTAATTGTTGAGGTTATCTTGCTGGCATACGTAGTGAGAACCATGGGCAGAATATTCAAACAGATATTTGAGAAAGATGATTTCAGGTGGGAGGAAATCTTCAAACTGGTTTAAAGAAATAATATAATTCAAGATATGCGTCATTATTCAATCAATTGGGGCAAGTTCCTTTTCTTCAGATGGCTGCCTATCAGCTGGACATTGCAGGCTGTACATGTCCTTGATACGAAAGAGAAGATCTTTCGTGTCGTATTAGAGCTGATACCCGTTGCTGCAATAGTGGCTTTTGCCGCTATGGGTGTTTATTCGTGGTGGGTGGCATTAGCTCTGTTCGTAGTGCTACACACGATATTCTGGCTATTTGACTCTACGTGGCTGGTAGGCTTCCGTGAGGTCTATACCGACTTCAAAGGAAAGGGCATACAGTCGGTAATAGATTATGTAGATTGGGCTGTTGAGGAACTGAAAGATTGTGATAACATCAGTGCTGTTACTATATACGGAAGTATTTGCCGACACATGTACCATGACCGTAGTGATTTTGACCTGCGTATTGTGCAAGAGCGTGCAACGGTGAAAGCATACCTCATAGGCATAAAACTGAGGGCCGTGGGTATCTGGAAATACAAAATTCCAATGGACTTGAAGATTGTGGATAGCCAGGATTATCTGCGTAAGGAGATGCGCGAGGATGAGCATCCAATTATTGCCTACAATAAGTACGACAGCTTTTATGATATGAAGGGTGATTCGTACGAAGCCTTGAAAGCAAATCCTTTATCATATAGAAAAGATTACAAAGGATGAAAGTTTTGAACGTTATCTGGGCATTCAGTACGGGTGGTATAGGCAAGTTGTTCCTGACCTATGCTGCACTGGGAGAATATGACCCCGAATTGCAGATTACTTCTGTGTGCATTGACCTGCTGAATTGTGAGTATGACCGACAACCTCTGACTGAGGCCGGAATACGGGTAATCGCCATCAAAAACAGAAAAGATATCAGTTGGGTGAAAGGTTTGGGCGGCATTGCGCGCGAAGTAAAGCCTGATGTTGTGTTCTGCCATGGTTTTAATGGGCCTGTGGTCATCAAACTGGCAGCATGTCTGGAGCAGTCTCTCCGGGTGCCGATGGTATGTACTTATCATGGTCTGTACAATCCTCCGACTGAGGGCAGACGGTTTATTGCAGACGCCATTAATAAATTGCAAGCCTGGATGTATAAACGGTTTGCACGAACGGTGGTGCTGGTGGCGGAATATAGCGGATTGTACCTGTTGGAGCGCAAAGTGCCCAAAAGCAAACTGGAAGTGGTATATAATGGTATTGCGGAAAACGAGCCTACCCTGGAACCTGTCGTGCTAAAATCCGATGGGGTCAGCATCGGTATGGCCGGACGACTGGACGCTATCAAGGGATTGAATTTTTTGATAGAGGCTATCCCTGAAGTCAGGAAACGTGTGGATGAACAATTCCATATCTACATCATTGGCGACGGTCCTGAAGAGGAAGCTCTGCGCAATCTGGCAAGAGAACTTGGAGTGGAGAAGTTTATCAGTTTCGAAGGGTATCAGAACAATGTACCTGCTTGGCTAAAAGCATGGGACATCTTTTGTCTGCCTTCTCTTCAAGAAAATCATTCCATTGCATTACTGGAAGCAATGCGGGCAGGAAAGGCTATTGTATGTACCTCTGTAGGTGGCAATCCCGAGACGGTCGAGGATGGGAAGGAAGCATTTGTTGTGCCGTCGAGGAATTCGAAAGCTATTGCTGATGCTCTTGTGAAACTGATTGAATCGGAATCCCTACGAAAGAAGATGGGACATGATGCACGTGAGAGATTCCTCAGATGCTTTACGGAGGATATCATGAAAAAGAGGTTGAGTGAGGTGTTAAAGAATGCAACAATAAACCAATAAAAAGATGATGAGAAAGTTTTGGCTGGTCTTGTTTTATGGTTTCGCAAACCATTTGCCAGATTCGTACTCTCCTATACTGGGGGGGGTAAGTAATCGGATTCGCATTTTCCTATGCAAGCGCATTTTTAAGGAGTGCGGGAAAATATCAACAATAAACAGAAATATATATTTCGGGAACGGAAAGGATGTTGTGATAGGGGATTATAGCGGTATTGGTGCCAATTGTAGCATCCCCAATGACATTCATATAGGCAAATATGTAATGATGGGACCCTCCTTGTATTGCATTACTTTTGGACATAAGGTGTCTGATACATTAGTCCCGATGTGTTTCCAAGGTCACGAGGAAAAACCCAAGGACTCAAACATCGTCATAGGAGACGATGTGTGGATTGGAGCACATGTCATCATTTCGAAACGCAGACACATTGGTACTGGATCTATTTTGGCTGCTGGTGCCGTTGTAACGCATGATGTTCCCGATTATGCCATTGTAGGAGGTAATCCTGCAAAGGTGATAAGAATGAGAAAATGAAAATAATGGCAAAATGAATACACGATTAATATTCCCTGATGCGATTAAGTTCTTTGCAATATTTTTTGTAACATGTGGACATTGTTCCCAGAGTATAGCAGGCCAGCCTTGGACAAATATGTTAGGAGGTACTGAATGGGAAATAGCATTCCTAATGCCACTCTTCATGATGATGAGTGGTTGGTTTCTAAATATTGAAAAAATACGAGAAACGCCACTACTTGATTATATAATAACAAAATTCAGCAGATTAATGATTCCATCTTTCACATGGTCTCTTCTTACTTGCTTAATTTTCCTTCAATACCCGCGCATTCATATTGTTTCTGCATATTGGTATCTTTGTGCATTATATGTTTCCTTGTGCATAATAGCTGCTGTATCAAAAGTTATAAAGTCAAATACTCTTTGCATAATAGTATCGATATCATTTGTTATGCTATGCCCCTTCATGTGGTATTCCAAAATAAATTTCATGTTACCATTTGTGTGGGCTGGGTATGGAGCAAAACATTTACTTTCCTCAAGGTTAAATAAACATGCGTTTTTTTTCTGCACCATGACTGCAATTGTCACAAGCCTATTTTGGAATAAGGATTTTAGCATATATATAAGTCCATGGGATATATTAAACTTGTCTGACCGTGATATATATATATATATATATCGATTTGTTACTGGTTTTTCTATCTCTACAGTATTTATTTTCTTATTTCAAAGATTCGAAAGAGCAAAGATTGTCAGATATCTTGCAAAATACGGAAAATATTCCTTAGTCATTTATACAAGTTCTATGTTATTGAATAGACTGTTTAATGATTTGTTGAATCTCATAAATTGGCATAACAATACATATGGCATCATAGATTTTTTATCTATTTTTATTACTATCATTATTGTCTGGACTACCATATTATTTGCTGATTTATGCAAGAAGAACAAATATGCAACCATTCTGTTTCTAGGCGAATAATCTTTACCTGTGTCTTTTCTGCTATTGGAGGCAAATATTTAGCCAAATATCATGATAACTAAACCAAAAGAAATGAAAATTATATTCTTTACTATTGACTGTTTCAAGGGAAGGGAACATCTCATGCCTTGGCGAACAATATTGGAAGTTGCCAAGGTGATGGTAGAACACGGCTATGAGGCAAGCATCTTGAATGCATGCAATAACAGGGAGGATGTCATTGATTTTGATTGGGCAGGAAGCGATTCGTCGCAACCTGTCCATGTTTGTTCCGTTATAAAGAACAATGAGGCTATATTTGTTAAATGCAAGAATCTAAAACCTGAGGTACTTTTCATCCCTTTTACTTTTCGTGATGGACTGGCACCTGCCAAGTGGATTGCTAAAATAAACTGCAAGAAGATTGGTTACATGGCAGGAGGGGTGTATGACCTGAAGAGTGGAATGCTGTTAAAGAAGATCGGTGGTTTGGCCGCTGCGAAGCCTTACCTAATGGAGGCTATAACGCCCAAGTGCATTTTTGCTCATACATTGAAAAATATTGGTGTGAGCCATGTTATTGGTTTGACCGATGTGAGTGCCAAAGCTGTGAAGAATGGTGGCTTTAATAATGTGACAACCATATACCCGGGCAAGGATTCGTTTGATGAGATTGTACCAGACTATAGTGTCTTGGATAAATATGAATTAAATGGAAGAAAATGGCTACTATTTAGTGGCGCTCCTGCGCCTACTCGTGGGGCAGAGGTGTTGCTGGAGGCGTTAGACGGTGTGAAGGATGATGATGTCCGGCTTGTCATGTTGATGCGTACGGATGTGGGTTCACAATATGAGAGATTTGAAAAGACATTGTCCGGTCTTAAACATCCGGAACGAGTAAAGATTATCAAGGATAGGCTGACGAGAGAACAGCTTAGGGCTTTCTTTGGCTCTGCCTGGTATGCAATTCTGCCTTTCATTGTGATCCCAAGTGAGGTGCCTTTGACATATTTTGAGTTGCTGAGTTGCGGTACTCCAGTTGTTTCATTTATCAATGGAGGAACTACGGAATTTCTAAAGTACGGACTGCTGACTGCTGATAAGTCAATAGAAGGATTGTCCATTGCAATCGAAAGGGCTTGGAGCGATGTTGCTTTAAGAAAGTCAAGATCAAACAAGGGTAAAATAATAATGAATATGCATCCTACATGGAATCAGGTGGGAATGGAATGGATTAACTTATTGAAACAAAATGACTAAATACATCATTATATCAGGCGTGGATGGTAGTGGAAAAACAACAGTCATAGAAGGTGTGCGCGCCCAATTAGAAGCAGAAGGCAAGACTGTTGGATATATTTGGATGCGTTATCATCATAAATTAATAAAAGTAATGCATGCCATAGCTAAACTTACTGGATTAAGTAAAAGGGAGAATACCGCAATGGGAGAAATGTGGTTGCACTATTTCTATAAAAGCCCTTTGTTTTGCAGGTTCTACTTATATTGTTCTTATATAGACAGTTGGTTAGCACGTAAAAAACCGACAAAGTTAGGAACTGATTATGTAATCTGTGACAGGTGGGTGAATGACATAATCATTGATATGGGAAGTGAAACTCATAACCTCGATATACTTGACAGCAAATGGTATAATTTATACCAACGGCTTTTGCCGAATGAAAGCTTTCAGTTTGTAATAAGCCGTAATCGAGAGGATGTTTTGAATTGCAGAATTGAAAACACCTTTAATGAGGCTTTTGATTATCGATATAGGTTATATCAAAAGATAGCCCAAAAGCCAGAAGTCATAAAAATAGATAATACAGGAAGTATCGAAAATAGCGTTTCCCAGGTTATAGAATCTATAAAATCAAAAGAAAAATTGTAATATGTAAATGTGGCTATGTGGAATAAGACATTGGATATTACGGTAATTATCCTCACTTATAATGAGGAAAGACACATTCGTCGCTGTTTGGAAAATGTGAATCAGTTTGCAACTAAAGTGTATGTTGTGGATTGTTTCTCAACGGACCAAACTATTCAGTTTGCACAAGAATTAGGCGCGGAAGTTATTGAGCACAAATGGCCTGGCAACCAGGCGGAACAGTTCAACTGGGCGATTGACCACCTGAAGATTGATACGGAATGGATTCTCCGGTTGGATGCTGACGAATATCTCATGCCTGAACTGGTGGGGGAGCTGCAGGAGAAACTGCCTAATATGGATGAGGGCGTTTCAGCCCTCTCTCTCTCTCTCGCGCGCGCTTATTGCGGAAAGATACTGCATCATGGCATTGTTAACGGGATATGGATTACCCGTATCTTCCGCACAGGGAAGGCACGCTATGAGAAGCGGCTGATGGATGAGCATCTGTCGGTGGAGGGAGAGATTGTGAGGATGGAGCACCAGTTTGTGGATGACAACCGCATGACCATCGGACAGTTTACCGTCAAGCACGAGGGATATGCCTCACGGGAGGCTGCACTGCTGTTAGATGCTGAATATCACTTGACAGACACAAGTTCCATGCCGAAAGACCATGGTGAGGAGGTGGAACGCAAACGGGCGCAAAAGGAACGATATGCCAAAATGCCTCTTTTCTGGAGGGCATTTGCCTATTTCATTTACCGATATATCTTCAAGTTGGGTTTCCTCGACGGCAAGGAGGGCTTCCTATGGGACTTCCTGCAAGGCTGGTGGTACCGCACATTAGTGGATGCCAAGATATTTGAAGTGAAGAAGGCTTGCGGGAAGGACAGGGAGGCAATCAAAAGATACATAAAGGAGAAATGGGGAGTTAGTATTGATTGATGGTTATTGATTATTGATTGATGATTATTCAGGATGTTGATAAACGGAATGGTTATGAAGATTTCTATTGTTACCGCAACGTATAACTCTGCGAAGACGGTACGCGATACATTCAAGTCGGTACTGTTGCAGAACTTTACTAACTACGAATACATCGTTATAGATGGTGGGTCAGAAGACGGAACGATTGACATCATCCGCGAGTATGAGCCGCTGTTCAGTGGGCGAATGAGATGGATAAGCGAGCCGGACAGGGGGATATATGACGCAATGAACAAAGGGTTCGGTATGGCTACGGGCGATGTGGTGGGACTGCTCAACTCGGACGATTTCTATACTTCCAACGGCATCCTCACGGCTGTAGCAAAGGCTTTTGACGATGACGGTAGCCTTGACGCGGTATATGGGGACATCCACTTTGTGAATGACTGCGACTTGAAGAAATGCGTGCGCTATTACTCGTCAAAGCCTTTTCATAGATGGTGGATGCGGTTCGGGTTTATGCCTGCCCATCCGAGCTTCTACTGCAAGAGAAGTGTCTATGAGAAATACGGGGCTTTCGATCTGAGTTATAAGGTGGCAGCGGACTTTGAATGTCTGCTGCGGCTGATCTTCAAACACAAGATAAAGACAAAGTACTTGCCGTTGGACTTCGTGACGATGCGCACGGGCGGGGCTTCGACCAGCGGTATGGCAAGCCATAAGAGGATATTGCACGACCACCAGCTGGCTTTCAAGAAGAACGGGGTGTATAGCAACGTGTTGTTTGAGTTTTTGAGATACGGCTACAAGGTATGTGAGATAATAGAATATAAATTCCATAAACGAAGATAAACATGATGAAGAAAGCATTGATTACTGGAGTGACGGGACAAGACGGCTCGTTTCTCGCTGAGTTTCTTTTGGAAAAGGGTTATGATGTGCATGGCACTATCAGGCGTTCGTCGGTGGATTACCGTGAGCGCATCGCTCATTTGGAGGGGCTTCCCAATTTCCACCTGCATTATGCGGACTTGGGAGATTCGATGAGCATCCTGCAAGTGGTGAAGAAAGTAAGACCCGACGAAATCTACAACCTTGCAGCACAAAGCCATGTGCAGGTGTCATTTGACTCACCGGAGTTTACTGCCGATGTGGATGCTACAGGTGTGCTGCGTATCTTAGAGGCTGTCAGGCAATGTGACCTGACGGAGACATGCCGCATATACCAGGCTTCTACCTCGGAGCTTTATGGCAAGGTGGAAGAGGTGCCACAGAACGAGAAGACGCCGTTCCATCCCTATTCGTCATACGCTGTGGCAAAGCAATACGGCTTTTGGATTGTGAAGGAATACCGTGAGGCTTACAATATGTTCTGCTGTTCGGGCATTCTGTTCAACCATGAGAGTGAACGACGTGGAGAGACGTTCGTGACGAGAAAGATAACGCTTGCCGCCGCTCGCATAGCACAGGGCAAGCAGGAGAAGCTCCTTCTCGGCAACCTCGGCTCACTGCGTGACTGGGGATATGCCAAGGACTATGTGGAGTGCATGTGGCTGATTCTTCAAAACGACAAGCCTGAGGATTTCGTGATAGCTACGGGTGAGCAACACTCTGTGCGTGAGTTCTGCCAGTTGGCATTCCGTTATGCGGGCATCGAACTGCGCTTTGAGGGCGAAGGTGAGGACGAGAAGGGTATCGACTGCAAGACGGGCAAGGTGCTGGTGGAGGTTTCACCTGACTTCTATCGTCCGACGGATGTAGTCAACCTGTGGGGCGACCCATCGAAGGCGAGAAAGGAACTGGGTTGGAATCCTCAGAAGACTTCGTTTGAGCAGTTGGTGAAAATCATGGTTGATGCTGATATGGCAAAGGTTGCCGTGGAACGTGCATCGGAACATGTGCGCATGAACCTTGCGGAATACTTGGAGAAAGGAATCGTGAAATGATGGAGAAGAATGCAAAAATATATGTGGCAGGACATCGTGGCATGGTGGGTTCTGCCATTGTCCGTGAACTGCAACGACAGGGATATGGAAATATCATCACCCGTACTCATTCAGAACTTGACCTGACCCGTCAAGATGAGGTGGAGCGTTTCTTCAATGAAGAAAAACCTGAGTATGTATTTCTTGCCGCTGCAAAGGTGGGAGGTATCATAGCCAACCAGACGGCATTGGCGGATTTCATGTACGAGAACATGATTCTGGAGATGAACGTGATTCACTCGGCATGGAAAAACGGATGCAAGAAACTGGAGTTTCTCGGTTCTTCCTGCATCTATCCCCGTATGGCACCTCAACCGATGCCGGAATCATGCCTGTTGACCTCGGAACTGGAAAAGACCAACGAGGCATACGCCTTGGCGAAGATTTCCGGATTAAAGTATTGCGAGTTCCTGAATCGGCAATATGGTACAGACTACATCAGTGTGATGCCCACCAATCTGTATGGTCCGAACGACAACTACCACCCTACACACAGCCATGTGCTGCCTGCCTTGATTCGCAGATTCCATGAGGCAAAGGAGGCAGGACTGAATGAGGTGATATGCTGGGGCGACGGCAGTCCGCTGAGGGAGTTCCTCTATGTGGACGACCTCGCCAACCTGTGTGTGTTTCTTATGAATAATTACAGCGGCAACGAGACAGTTAATGCAGGAACAGGCAAGGAACTGTCCATCAAGGCTCTCACAGAACTTGTGGCAAAGGTCGTGGGGTATGAGGGTGAAATCAAGTGGGATACATCAAAGCCCAACGGTACGCCCCGCAAACTACTTGATGTGTCAAAAGCCACCTCTATGGGCTGGACATACAAGACAGAATTGGAGGACGGCATCCGCCTTGCCTACGAGGATTTTCTGCATAATCCGATGAGAGCGGAAAGATAAACAACAATCAAATGTATGTGTGGAATAGTAGGATATATAGGTAAACGAAGGGCATACGATATGCTCGTTCAGGGGCTGCACAGGCTGGAATACAGGGGATATGACAGTGCCGGAGTGGCAATAGTGAAAGACAATGGCACTCTGAACGTGTGCAAGGCCAGAGGAAAAGTGAAGAACTTGGAGGAGAAAGCAACCTCGGTGGATATTGAGGGTTGTCTCGGCATTGCCCATACCCGATGGGCCACTCACGGCGAACCCAACGATGTGAATGCGCATCCGCAGGTTTCAGAGAGCGGAAGGATTGCCCTCGTGCATAACGGCACGATTGAGAACTATGCCGTGCTGAAAAAGGCCTTGGTGCAGCATGGACGGCAGTTCAGGTCGGAGACTGACACAGAGGTACTGGTGCAGCTCATCGAGTATGTGAAGGAAAGCAACGGTTGCAGCCTGTACGAGGCGGTGAAGGAGGCCTTGGGACAGGTTGAAGGGGCGTATGCCATCGCCGTGGTGGAACAGGGCGACCCTGGCACGCTCATTGCGGCAAGGAAAGCCAGCCCGTTGGTCATCGGCATTGGAGAAGAGGAGACTTTTGTCGCCTCTGACGCTACTCCCATCGTGGGATATACCGACAAGGTGGTGTATCTGAAGGACAACGAAATAGCCTTGATTAAACGAGGCGGGAAGGTGGAGATAGAGTCGCTGCTCAACGGCAAACCCTCGAAGCTCGACATCAAGACACTGAGGATGAGCGTGGAGCAGTTGGAGAAAGGCGGATATGAGACTTTCATGCTGAAGGAGATATTCGAGCAACCCGATACGCTGATGGACTGCATCAGAGGGCGCATCACGGATGACTGCCGAAAGATAGTACTCTCGGGAGTCATCGAGAACAAGGAGCATTTCATCCATGCTAACCGAATAGTCATAGTGGCCTGTGGCACCTCGTGGCACGCTGCCTTGATAGGTAAGCGTGTGATACAAGAAATGTGCAAGATTTCGGTGGAGGTGGAATATGCCTCGGAGTTCCGCTACGGCAGTCCGTTTATCACGAAAGACGATGTGGTGATAGCCATCTCGCAGTCGGGTGAGACCGCAGACACGCTTGCCGCCATACAGTTGGCTCGGAGTAAGGGGGCTTTTGTCTATGGCATCTGCAACGTTGTGGGTGCTTCGATTCCAAGGAATACGGATTCGGGGACGTACATCCATGTAGGACCTGAGATAGGTGTGGCTTCTACCAAGGCGTTTACGGGACAGGTAACGGTGCTGACGCTACTTGCCCTCTGCGTGGGACAGATGCGTGGTACGGTGGATGATGCAACCGTGGAGCAGATTGCACGGGAACTGAAGAACATGCCCCTATATATAAAAGAGGTATTGGAACTCTCAGACAAAATCAAGAACCTGTCGAAGATATACACCTATGCCCGCAACTTCCTTTATCTCGGTCGTGGGTATAACTACCCCACCGCCCTTGAAGGTGCGCTAAAACTGAAGGAAATATCCTATATCCATGCGGAGGGTTATCCCGCTGCAGAAATGAAGCATGGACCGATTGCATTGGTGGACAGCGAGATGCCCACGGTGGTCATTGCTCCAACGGACTCGCTGTATGACAAGATAATAAGTAATGTAAGGCAGGTGAAAACACGCGGTGGCACAGTGGTAGCCATCATTACCAAGGGCAACGACGCAATGAAGGACATCGCCGACCATTGCCTTGAAGTGCCAGACGTACCCGAATGCCTTACACCTCTCGTTGTTTCCGTCCCCTTGCAGTTGCTGGCCTATTACATCGCCATCAACAAGGATAGGAATGTTGACCAGCCAAGAAACCTTGCTAAATCAGTTACCGTAGAATGAACAGAATATTATCACTTATTGTTGCCATCCTCTTTGCCATATGCTTTGAGGTAGGCTTGGTGATGCTTATAGTCCATTGGTGGGGAACGACAGCAGCCATGGTTGTTATTGCTATTGAAAGTGTGTTTGTATTGTGGACGGTTTACGAAATCAGGCGTGCCAGTGATGAACCAGGTAATGAATAGCTCTGCTGTTTGATAGCAGAATGAGATAGAAGAAAATCAAAAGGATGGGTCGATGGCTCGTCCTTTTTTTATTTTTGTGGCATTTGGAGGGAAAATAGGAGCCATTTTATAGATAAAAACGCACATTTTTGACTTTTTGTTTGGCGAATTGGAAAATGCAGTGTAATTTTGCAGAGAATTTCACGAAATTATAGGATATTCGTGAATAAAATATTCGTTATAAAGAATGGAAAGTATTGAGAATAAGATATTAAAGTCTTTGAAGAAATGCGGAAGGGGTACAGTGTTTTTTGCCGACCGTTTTGCACGTCTTGGGAATGCGGACAGATTGCATAAGGCGATGGAACTTCTGACAAAAAGAGGTGACATCATCCGTGTAGCCCGCGGTATCTATTGTTACCCCAAGATAGACAAGGTGTATGGGCTTGGAGTATGCCCTCCTTCCGTGGATGACATAGCAGCCGCTATTGCCAAAAGGGACAGGGCAAGGATTGCTCCGACAGCTTTTCATGCGCAGAACCTGTTGGGGATGAGTCAGCAGGTGGTAATGAATTATCTGTATCTGACGGATGGAAGTGCGAGGACGCTGAAGTTGGAGAATGGCGGCGAGATAAAATTCAAGCACACCGCTCCGAAGAATCTGGCATTCACGAACCGACTGGCAATGCTGATTACGTTTGCACTGAAGGATTATGGTGCGGACGGAGTGACAGACGAGCATCGGAAGAGAATCAAGGAGTTGCTGCCAAACGAGAAAAAAGAGGATATAGAACGAGATTATTCATTAATGCCTGACTGGATCAGGGAAATAGTAAAGAAATGCTATGAGGAACTTTCTGAAAGCTGACGAACAAGTCAGGAGGATGCTGTTGTCGCAGGCTGGAGACAAAATAGGTCTGAGTGTCAAGAGCGTGGAGAAGGACTTGTGGGTGACACAAGTGTTGCATGCCTTGTTTTCGTTGGACGTGAGTGATAAACTGATTTTCAAGGGAGGTACTTCGCTCTCGAAAGCCTGGGGATTGATAGACCGGTTTTCGGAAGACATTGACTTGGCGATAGACCCTGTATTTTTGGGAGCACCAGATGGAGACCCGACGAAGAAACAGATAAAGAAACTGAGGAAGGCTAGTTCGTTGTATGTGGCAGAAGAGTTGGCTCAAAAGCTTCGCGACCGATTTGCGGAATTGGGCTTGACAGAGTGGCTCTCGGTTGAAGCCCAGCCGAATGGTGAGGGTGACAACACCTATCCGGAACCGAGGCAGATATATGTGCGCTACAAGTCGTTGTATGCAGACAATCTGCAATATCTGCTTCCGATGATAGTATTGGAGGTCAGCGCACGGTCGCTGATGGAGCCTGTGGCTGAGGTGGAAATATCTTCGTTAGCTTCACGGCATTTTCCTCTCAAAGACCTCGCCTCTATGCCTGTGGTAACTGCGGTACCGGGCAAGACGATGGTGGAGAAGATGTTTCTGTTGCATGAGCTGTTCTCGGTGGAGGGGCATGGTATGAAGGCAGAACGCAAGTCGCGCCATCTATATGACTTGTACAAGATGATGGACAAGCCGTTTGCCGAGGAAGCCCTTCGGGATGATGCGCTTTGGGAGTCAATCCGCCACCATCGGCAGGTTTTCACATCCGTAAGCGGCATAGACTATACGCCCGATATACGTGAGCGTATGGTACTGGTGCCAAGGACAGATATTATGGAAAGTTGGAAACGTGATTACGAGAACATGTGCGATGCCATGATATACGGAGAGAAGCCGACATGGGAAAGACTGATGGATGCAATGGAACAGCTACAAAAGCGAGTTCGCAAGGTAGGAACAGGAAGTTAGTCGAATAGCAAAAGACAAGACTTCCAATCAGAATGGATGCTTGATGAGATTGAGAAGAATGGACGGGTCAATGGCTCGTCCTTTTTTTGTGTCTTTTAGTGTCAAATGCAGATGGGGACCTGTTGAACGCGAGCCGCTATTGCCTGTTATTCCTATTGGAGTACCAGGACGGACGTGGGAGCCTTGAGTAACGAGGGACTGGGAGAGGTGGCAATAGCTGACGGTGAAGTCGCCGTGACGGAGGGTGACATAGAGGCCTGAACGCTTGTCCCTGCCTACCTTGATGACCTCGCCGTGCATCATGGCGTATGCGGGTTCGTAATTTGCCCTCAGATCAAGCCCGTTATGTAGTGCTTTTCTTTTTGTGAATGGGTCTCTGCGGTAGCCGAAAGGGCTGGTGACAGAGATGTGACGGAGTGGACTGACAAGTGCCGGGAGGCGGTCGGTCTGCTCCGTTTGGTTTTGTAATGGGGCAAAGGCAAGAGTGTCTCGCTGCTGATGCGTCGAGCACGGGGGCTGTTGCTCGGATGTTGTGGACTGCGTCGTTTTTGGCACTGCCTTGCGGTGTGCGTTGGTCTGCGTGACGGTATTGAACTGGGCGAATACTGTTGCTGATGAACAGAATATTGCTGCTATTGTGATGAGTATAAATCGTTTCATGGTGCAAAAGTAACAAGCAATTATTGGACTGGCATAATGAACAAAGGGAAGACAAGAAGATTGTAACATAATATAGCAATCGAGTTTGATTTTTGAGCAGAAATCAAACTCAAATAATAATAATCGTCAAAATATTGAGGATGTAATAAGCCATAGTGTGACTGTATATAATAGTAGGAGTAACTTTGCATGAGTTTAATTTCAAATTCAAAGTTAAAGTATGAAGCAAGTACGATTTGAAGAGAGCGAAGTGCCTTATCAGACACTGGTTCGTTTTGGTCTCACACAGGAGAAGATTGAAGACCTGCCCTTGTGGGCGTTGGAAGATATTGGTCAGGGACGACGTTCGCCGTTGCTGCCCATTCAGGTGACTAATGAGGAGGGCGAGACACTGAAGAGCCGCACCCGATTTGCGTTAGTCCGTATGGAGGACGGCAAGGTGGATGTGGTGTTCTATCCGCAGTTGGAGAAGTCACCGTTGGAGGCATTCACCCAGGAACAGCAGGAGGACTTGCTGGACGGAAAGGCGATTCTTGGCGATGTGAAGGATGCGGAAGGGAGGAGCAGCAAGGCTTTCGTGCAGATTGACACGGAGACCAACCAGGTGATGTCGGTGCCTACACCTGTCATCGGGCGCAACTTAGAGGTACTGAAGGATGAGTTGAAACTGAGTTCGGCAGAGTTGACCGTGATGCAGAAGGGTGAGCCTCTCACGCTTATCATGGAGGATGAACAGGTGACGGTGGGTATCGATCTGAATGAAAAGACGGGCATCAGGATTAATCAAGGAGACAGTCAGAAGTGGAAGGAGAACACCAAGCGAGAATGGGATAAGTACACCTTCGGATGCTATGGCTGTTGGGTTATGGACGATGACGGTAATCTCGACTATGTGCCTGAAGAGGAATACTCGGAAGAACTTTGGAATGAACAGAAGAAGAATGGAGAACGCAACCGCGCCTCTTTTTCCATGCACAAATAATCTACACATAATATAATAAGTATATGGCAGCAAACAAATATTATCCAGAGGATGTGCTCGTCGAGAAGATGCAAAGCGGCGAGTACGGTTGGTTGGAGTATGTCAACCATCATTCTGCTGAATGGCAGGAAGAATACGAAAGCTATTGTCTGAAGAACGGACTCTGCATTTGTGAAGAGAGTGCGGAGCAGTTTGTACATCACAAGGATGAGGAACTGGAAAAGGCGATAGAGAACGGAGAAGCTTGATAAATGAAGAGTGAAGAATAAGTATGGCGATAAGAAAGAATACGAATCCCCAACAGATGGACCTGCAACCAGAGATGCGTGACCTGCTCATGCGCAATGGTATGCAGGCACATGTGGTGAGCAATGGCAGCGGCTATCAGCTTGTGGTGCAAGGTCACGACAGTCCGCTGCTCACCTATAACATCACCGAGAAGCAGATGCTGGCACTGACCGACTGGGGGACGAATCATGCGAATAAGTTGGCCTACAATACCTTCACTGGTATTGTGGGCAACGACTTCTATATGCCCAAGAACTTCGTGCATGCACGCAATGCCAATGGGCGTGTCACTATGGGACTACACGGCTATCGTGTCGGTATCGGCGAGTATGGACGAATGGGACGCATCGGTATGCCACCACCCTTCTTAGGTTGGACTCCACGCAGTCAGGAGGGATTCCATCTTCGCAGGGTTGGAGGAAGATTGTTCTTCCCCGAAGCACCGATTGTGCCTGAGAGATGGGACGGCAGGATGAAGCCAGGCGAGTTACAGAGCGGCGGTTATGGATTCTATTATAAGGGAGAGCAGCAGAGCTATACCCCACAGCAGCAGGATGTGCTGAAGGATTTGGAAGGGATCATCACACCTTCCATCAGCCGTCCGAGAAGCTCGGAACCAGTCAAGCCCTATAAGGAATTGATAACCTCGCCTGTCTATTTTACCAATGAGAAGTGGCAGGAATGCTTAGCTTCGCATGGCATCATCATTGATGAGAATGCGAAGACGCTGACCATCCAGTCGAACAGCGTCAATGCCGACATGGTGTATGACTTGACGGACGAGGAACTGAAGAAACTTACCTCCAACTCCATCAAGGAAGTACCAGTGGTTCAACGCTTGGAGATGCTGAATGGCATCATTAAGGACGACTTTGCCGACAGAATCCTGATGGACACACTGAATAGCAAGGAGCGCATCGACCTGCATCTGCATCCCGAACTTGAACAGGAGTTGCAGCAGCGTCAGCAACAAGACGAGGAACGGTTGCTTCCGTTGGAAGAGGACGAGACTGTCAGACGTGACGTGTTGCAAGGCGATGCCATGGTGAGAGGTGAAGACCTTGCCTTGATTAATGAGAACAAGGGTTGGTATCGTGAGGGAGCGCATGGGCGTGAAGTGAAAGTCGGTGACATCATGGTGGAGAAAGTGCCTCCGATGGAGGGAGATAAGAAAGGCGAAGATAAGTATCGCATGACCGCCATTATCAATGGAGAAGCCATCACGCACGAAATCAAGCAGAAGGACTACGACAAGTTCTTGGCGGTGGATGACTACCATCGCATGAAACTCTTCTCCAAGGTTTTCAGTGAAGTGGATATGAAGACACGCCCCGAAACCAACGCCGGACTGGGCACGAAGATATTGGCGGCTCTGACGGCAGGAGCAGTCGTTACAGCAGAGGTGGCGCATGACATAAGCCACCATCATCACCATCCAGCCCCGGAGTTCTATGCAGAGCATCATGGCGGTCCACGTCCTTACTTCAAACCGGGAGTGGATTCGCCACAGGAGATTGCGGCAAGGTACTTTGAGGCAGAAGCAAATCATGTTGCCACGGAGATAAGGAGAGGATATTAACAATGTATAATTTATAATTTACAATTTATAATTTATAATGAGTAGTGAACTGACATACGATGACTTTCTGGACAGGTTGAGCATACAGGAAGTACTGGTGGACGCAGGGTATCATCTGAACAAGAGAGATGGCTTGCGTTATCCGTCGTATGTGCGTACTGACAGTGAGGGCAGACGGGTGCGTGGTGATAAGTTCATTGTCACGCAGAATGGGAAATGTTGCTTCCAACCACCGCAGCAGAAGGTGTATAATGTCATTTCGTTCATCAAGGAGCATCCAGAAATGTTTTCAGAGAACAAGGTGGGAATGTCTCCTGACCGACTCGTCAACCTCGTCTGCAACCGACTGCTCAACCAACCCATAGAGGACAGACCATCGAAGATTACAGAACCAAGAAAGGACGGAAAGCCATTCAACCTGAATGACTACGACATCCACAAGTTCAATCCGCAGGACAGGGAAACGCAGAAAAGGTTTTATCCCTATTTTAAGTTCCGAGGCATCGACCTCTATACGCAGTATGCTTTTCATCGGCATTTCTGTTTGGCAACCAAGCATCGTACGGATGGGCTCACCTTTGCCAATCTTGCTTTTCCGCTTGTCCTGCCCCAAGAGCCCGACAAGACCGTGGGCTTTGAGGAACGAGGGCGACCAAAGATAGATGGCAGTGGCGGTTATAAAGGCAAGGCAGAAGGAAGCAACAGCAGTGAAGGACTGTGGATTGCCAACCTCACGGGCGAGCCGTTGGATAAAGCAAGCGAAATTGTATGGTTTGAGAGTGCCTACGATGCCATGGCAGAGTATCAGATAAATCCTGTAAAGATGGTGTATGTATCTACGGGCGGCACACCCACCGAGGGACAGATGCGAGGACTTCTGTCCGTTACTCCCAACGCACGGCACTATTTGGGTTTTGACAAGGACGATGCAGGGCGGCAGTTTGTTGCAAACTTCAGGAAGGTGGCAGCAGAGATGGGCTTCCGTCACGAGCATGTGCAAGCCTATCATCCATTGGGTTGCTACAAGGACTGGAACGATGCTCTGCTCAACAAGAAATCAGCAGAACTGATTGCCAAGGGCGAACCAGATACCTTCGACTATGCCGAGTTTATCGCAGCCGGCAAGGCAGAGAAACAAAGGGAAAAAGAAGAAAAGAACACATATCATAGAAGCGTATGAGACAAGAAGATAATAGCATCATCACCTTGTGCCCCAGCATCGGACAGTTTTTCATCAACGAACTGCCTCTGTTGCTGTTGTGCGTGGCAATGCTCCTAATCGGAGGATTGCCCGGTTGTGCATATAGTACCCTGTTGCTTGTCTTCAGCCTCCTGTTCTCCCTCTGTTTACTCTACCGATTCATCTATCTGAGGAGTATCCGCTACCATATCGGGAGCGAGCAACTCATCTGTGAGCACGGAGTGTTTCAGCGGAGCGTGAACTACATGGAGTTGTACCGAGTGGTGGACTTTGCCGAGCATCAGACATTGATACAACAGTTATGCGGACTGAAAAGCGTGACCGTGTTGTCGATGGATAGAACGACACCGAAACTGGAAATGACCGGCATCAGCAACAGCTATGACGTGGTGAGTGTGATACGAACAAGAGTAGAAACGAACAAACGAAGAAAGGGCGTATATGAGATTACGAATAGATAAGATTTGGTTCATTGTCGTGGCATTGGTACTGAGCGTGCCGTCAGCCCATGCACAGATTGTGACTGCCAACCCTTTGGAATGGATGGCATTAGCAGAGGGCAACGAAGCCATCAACGGTGAGATAGAGAAGGAAATCAAAGGTCAGACCAAGACTGCCCTGTTGCAGAATACCATCGCCGCAGAGTTCACCAAGATACACGAATGGGAGAAGAAGTACAACAGTTATCTGAAAACCGCCAGTGGTTATGCCTCTTCCCTCAAAGCCTGTACCTATCTGTACGACGATGGAGTGAAGATATTCATCACCTTGTGTAAGATGCGCAAGGCCATCAACAATAATCCGCAAGGCATCGTTGCCACCCTCTCGATGAACAACCTGTATATGGAGACCGCCACGGAATTGGTGTCCGTCTTCACACTGCTGAAAGATGCAGTCGCCAAAGGAGGCAAAGAGAACATGCTGACTGGTGCGGAAAGGAGCAAGACGCTGTGGGCACTGAACGACAAGCTGAGTGCCTTCAGCAAGAAACTGCATCGTCTTTATCTGTCTATACGCTATTACACCATGACCGATGTATGGAACAGCGTGACGGCAGGGATGATAGACCGAAGCAACGGAGAGATTGCCACCCAAGCCCTTGGCAGATGGCGCAGAGCAGGACGTATGACCATCAGTGATTAACGATAAAGGAATCAGTCATGAAGTATTTCATATCAATTGCCATTTTTATGTTTATATCATCTTTTGCAGGAGTGCGGGCGCAGAACGACCCGACTCTTGCGGGGATGATTCTAATGTACACCAACAAGGCGGAGAAAGAACTGAAGAATCAAGAGAAGGTGATGCTGCTACAATCCACCGGCCATATCTGGACCAAGGAGGAAGTGGAAGCCACCACTGACCTGCAGCGGGAGTTCAACAACTATCTGGACTCCTTCCGTTCCATCGTCAGCTATGCCGCACAGATATACGGCTTCTATCATGAGATAGGTCAGTTGGTGGACAACATGGGAGGATTGGTGGCTCAATTGGATGCCCATCCAGCTAATGGACTTGCCGTAGCCCTGTCTGCCAAGCGCAACAAGATATACCGCGAGCTGATTATGAACAGCATCGAGATAGTTAATGACATACGCACGGTATGCCTGTCGGGCAACAAGATGACCGAGAAGGAACGTGTGGAGATAGTCTTCGGCATCCGTCCCAAGTTGAAGAAGATGAACAAGCAGTTGAAACGACTGACGAGGGCGGTGAAATACACCACCATGGGCGATGTCTGGATGGAGATAGATGAAGGGGCAAGACCCGCCAAAGCGAACAAAGCCGAGATAGCGGCAGCTGCCAAGAGGCGGTGGAAGCAGGTGGGCAAGAACGTAAACTGATGGAGCAGCGAGAGCAGAGCCGAACTTGGTTCGAGCTATGCCGAGTCGTGACAGGAGAAGACGAAGTCAAACCGTGATAAAAAAAACGATAAGATATGGGATTTTGGAGTTCATTATTGAAATATGGTGGCAAGGCGGCACGAGGTACCGGTCATGTCATCGGAGTAACTGGAAAGACCTTAGGCAGCGCGGCACTCCACCCGCAACGCACCCTTATGGGAGCCGGCAAGGCTATGCAGACAGCCGCAGTAGGTAGTGCCGCAGGCTATGTGACATGGGAGAAACTGACCACGGACAAGAGCGTGGCACGCATAGTGGGTGACGCAATCATCGGCGAGAATGCCACGGAAACAGTGGCACAAACCGCCAACGATGTACAACGACTGACGGGCAAGGCTGGTGAAGCCGTTGATGCGGTGAACACTGTAGCCGGAAAGATGAATAGCCAGTTCAGCGGCATCAGTGACTTCTTCAGGAATATGTTCGGTGGCGGAGGATGCGACATGATAGGCAATCTCTTTGGCAATATCGGCAAGGGCAACGTGTCGGGTATGAGCATCGTCGGACTGGTGGCTGCCGCTTTCATGGTATTCGGACGCTTCGGTTGGATGAGCAAGATTGCGGGTGCGCTGCTTGGAGCGATGATTATCGGGAACAACTCCAGAGTGGCGCAAGCTCTGCCTAACGGAGGCGGCACATCTTCGCATGGGCAGAACATGGAAGAGGAAGAGACCCAAAGCAAAGGGATGAAACGATAACCAATATACAGCGATATGAACCGACGAATGAAGGAAACGCAGAGCAATGCAGGCATTGACTCTGCTTTACAAAGAGGAGGAAGACCGCAGGTCAAATATACAGAAGAAATGATACTTCGCTCATCGAGTGGCTACTGTATGCCGTTTGAGGAGCCTACAAAACAGGATGTGCAGATGTCCTTGGGTTACGGAGAGCAGAAGCACCCCGTGACGGGAGAAACATTCTTCCATCACGGCATAGACTTCTCGGTGAATCACTACCTGCTGTCGGCGGTAGCTACGGGAACCGTGTCTGCCATCGGGTCGGACGCAGGACATGGCATCTACCAGACCATCCGCTACGGCAAATACGAAGTGACTTACAGGCATCTCTCCAATGTCTTCGCCAACTTCTCCCAAAGCGTCAAGGCCGGTCAGACCATCGCCATCAGTGGCGACCTGCTGCACATGGAGGTGAGGTTTGACGGAGAGGAAATCAATCCGTTGGAGTTCCTCACCATGCTCTACGGCAATATCAAGGCATTGGAGCAAAATTCCCAAATGGGCATCAATGAACTGGACATGAACATCCCTTCACCCTACGACACCGACCGTCAGGAGATAGAGACATTGATGCTCCGCTTCCTCCCCTCCTATTTCGAGGATCTGCAGCAGGGTGCATACTCTCTGCCCGAGCATACGGAGCAGTCGTTGAGAAACATCTTCTCGTTGGGAGCGAGCAAACATTACTTCTACGAGACCATGCCGAGCATGGCTAATCCCTTGGGCATAGGCAACCGCTGTATGCCTTTGGCGGCCAAGGTACAGAACCTGCTCATTGACGACTTTCTCAACTATCTCGCCATGCGACATCAGGTGTATCTCTCCACGATGGACGAGGTGTTAAAAAAAAACTCCACGAGCAAGCCCTGACGCATGACGGCATCATCGATCCTCTTGCCGATTTGGACGTGGATATCCAGAGTTTCGACATACCGAGGATGGTGAGCGTCTATCCCGACCGGGCTGGCGTGAGATGGTGGACAAAGGCATGGTTCAATGGCAAGGAAGAGGGAGAACCCTCCGTGGAGATAGAGGAACGTATGGCCGTGCAGTTCATCCATCGCCAAGTGGATAAGGACGAATGGTTGGAGGAACACTATCCCAAGCAGATGGAGATATATCATAACGCCATCGAGCAGACAAAGGAACAGATATTACAGCAGCATAATATATAAAAAGGTATATGGCAGTAAAGAACAGTCAGCGATTCGCAGAGATAGAGCGTCTGATGGGCGACTATTTCGGGTGTCACCTTGCCCCCGTGATGGGCAGGGTGCAACGGGACTTGTCCAACAGACAGGCAGACGAGATGCGAGCTTACTCCAACAGTACGGCTGGCATCATACGCTCATTGGCCACTGCCAATATGCCCGGTGATGACCCATACGCCACGCTGAGGATTACAGGCGAGTGGAACAGCAAGACCACCGAAGACTATCTGGCGATGTGCAAGGAAGCTATTGTCGGCAACAAGGACATGCAGCGTGACCTTGCTGTGATGGCTGAGGAATGGCGCAAGGCGGTGGTGACGGAGATAGGACGAGAGCGGTACGATGCACTCTCTAAACAACTCGGTTGTGATTTGGCATACGCCTATATCGACCACCGCATGGAGCAGCTGATGATTGACAAGCTTGTGAAAGACCGTATGCCCAAATCCTCTGCCGACTATATCATCCGCAAGGCGGCACAGAGCAGTCTGTTCGGTCTGCCCTACGAATTAAACATGTCACCGCTTGCCGCAGAGATAGAAGCCAGAGGAGAGGCAGCCTATAAGCCCTCTCGAACAGAGAAGACGGCTGGATGGGCAGCCGGTGCGAGTGCCGATGCCGTGGCCATGGGAGGTATCAGTTCATGGGCGACCTTCGCCAAGTTTGTCGGTATCGATATGGTGATGAATGTCGGCATGGAGCACCTAAGCAAAAAAGGCAGCAGCCAAGAGGTCAGTGTCGAGGAGTGTATCAGCAAAGGCGTTTTCGGTACGGACACCAACGTCTTCGCCTCATTCCGCAAACAGGCAAAGGTCATCAAGAACCACGAGAACAGCTATATCAAGGCTACCAACAGTCATTTCAAGAACAAGATTCCCACAAGCAATATCACTTTTATGGATTGGACGAAACAAACCGAACAGACCTCCTTCCCATGGAACAAAGGTACGTTCCTTGACCCTCAGAGCAACGAAGCTGCCAAACGTACAGGCAAGTACAAGGATGTGCCCTTGATAGTTGCGCCCGGACAGGAAGACGAGTATCTGGAGGTTAAGGCGAGACTGGATGCAGAGGCTGAGAAGGAGAAGAAAGCAGAACCGAAAGAAACTCCTGATTCATCGACTGAAGAGGCAACAGCATCTGTAGAACCGCCAGAGCAAGCCGCCTTGCAGACCAATGAAAGCGGATGGGAAGGACTTTTACAGAGCTTCGGACTGAACGGCTTTTCTGACATTGGCAAGAACCTTGGCTATGTGTTGGCGATGCTGCCCGATGTACTGGTAGGATTGTTCACGGGCAAGACGAAGTCGCTCAATATGGACAACAGTCTGCTTCCTTTAGCCTCCATTGTGGCTGGAATGTTCGTGAAGAATCCCATACTGAAGATGCTGTTGATGGGCATGGGAGGAGCCAATCTGCTCAACAAAGCAGGACATGAGGTGCTGGGTAGGAAACAGCAGGAAGGGATCGCTCCAACTGAGGCCGGTGCTACTGCTTCACGTGTGCAGTACCGACAATATCCCGATGAGCCACTCAATCCTCGTATCAGCAACCCGATGCTGCAAGGGAGGTGCTTGGTTGCCAACATCGATCATGTGCCTTGCACTATCCAACTGTCTGACAGTGTGATTGGGGCATATCAGTCGGGGGCATTGCCACTGAATACATTGGCTAACGCCATACTTGCCAAGAACGACCAGATGCGACAGATGGCAGCAGTACAGTACGAAGAGCAGGCACGGGAGAGCGTGGTGCGACCGAGGGGTATTCAGTGAAGCCCGACAACAAAATTGTCGGGAACGGTGGCTTGGTAAACCAATTATAGAATGTGATTGAGATAAACAAAAAGATAAAAGCATGAAAGAGAAATCAGAATTTGAGAAGCGGGCGGCGGAGAAGCAGGTGTCGCTGCTCACAGAGGCACTGACGAGTGCGGTGGATGCCAAGGGGCATTGGTTGAATGCAAGCGGCAAACTCTATCCGAAGCTCTATCCCAAGGGCTTTTCGGTCAGTCCGTTCAATGCCCTTGTCCTTGCTCTTGATTCCGATGCCAAGGGCTGCAAGAGCAATCTGTTTACGCAGTTCTCCGAAGCCAAGGCACGGGGTGAGAGCGTGAGGGAGCATGAGAAAGGTGTGCCGTTCCTGTATTACAACTGGAACAAGTACGTCAACCGCAACAATCCCGACGATGTCATCACTAAGGAGGCATACGCAGAACTGTCGGAGCAGGACAAGCAGCAGTACAAGGGAGTGAAGAACCGTGAGATTCGTGTGCTGTTCAATATCGACCAGACGCTACTGCCTATGGCTAACGAAACAGCCTATACTACGGCCTTGAAGAAGGATGGCACGGTGGAAGACAGAGGTTATGGCGACAAGGAGGACAAGCAGCTGCATGGGCGTGTCAACGGATTCCTTCAGAAGATGAAGGACAACCTCGTGAATGTCCGTCAGGACGGCACGGGTGTAGCGCATTATGACACAGAGAAGGATGTCATCTACCTGCCACGGCAGCGTGACTTCGAACACTACAACGACTATGTGCAGGAGATGATGCGCCAGTTGGTGTCTGCCACTGGTCATCAGCAGCGGTTGGCACGTGAGGGTATGGTCATGAATAACGGCAAAGCCCCGTCGGAGGATGCCGTGAAGAAGGAGAAGCTCATCACGGAACTTGCTTCGGGTGTGAAGATGCTGGAGCTTGGACTACCCGCCCGTCTGTCAAAGGACAGCCTTGGCATGGTGGACTATTGGACGAGGGAACTGAAGGAAGATCCTTGTCTGATTGATGCCATCGAGAGTGAGGTGAACGGTGCGCTGAAGGTATTGAAGAAAGCCGAATTGGGTGAAAAGGTAGAATATGCCACCGACCAGCATCAGCGAGAGACGGCGCAGATACAGGGGCAGTTGCCCAACCACTACTTCGTAGCAGACGAAATCAAGCAGCATCCCAACGAGGAGCAGCGTACCGTGGTCATCGTGCGTGATGATGCCAGCAAGACCGCCGATGTGGTGCTGCCACAGGGTGCATCGTTGGAGGTGAACAACGAGATCAAGGGAATGAACAAGCAACGCTTCACCAATGCCTTGCAGAAAGAGGGTTATGACAACGTGCGTTTCTACAATCCCGATGGAGCTTTAGGTTTCCGTCCCGATGACAGTTATTTCGCCGACAAGAAAATAACGGTATCGCGACTGCGCAACTGGTCGATCGAAGACCTATCTTCATTAGATGCCTCTGAGGCAGTGACCCACAGCCGTGACATCGGTTTCGATAATGTGCAGTTGGTGAAGGATGACAAGGAGCGGTGGGCATTGTACATCAAGCCCGAAGGCAAGGAAGGCTTCGCCGTCTATCCCGACAAAGGCGACCTCAATCATTTCTTCACCACCTTGAAGCAGTCGATGGACAACATCGAGCGTGTGCGTGAAGAATTGGCACAGAAGTATTATGCCATGGCAGAGGCAAAACCCGACCTTAAGGTGGACATCTTCGGTGGCAATGAGCAGGAGGTCGATTTGAACCGCATCCAGCGTGTGGCAGTGTTCCGTGCCAAGTCGGGCGAATGTCTCTGTGCAGCCACTATTGACGGCAAGAAATTGCAGCCGAGAAGTGTCAGCCCGTCACAGTGGCAACGGCTTTGGGTGGCTCCTGACAGGGATTCATACAAGCAGAGCCTTGCCGCCTCGCTGTTTGCTGATGTATTGCAGAAAGACAACAATGTCGAGCAAAACACACAGGAAAAGCAGGAAGAAGCGACGGAGGTGAAGCAAGCTGAGACGACAACTGTCGAGAAGCATGATGAACAGAAAGAAATGGCACAGCAGAAAGATAAGCCTTCAGACCAGAAAGAACAGGCATCAGAACAAAGGGAAGAGAAGAAGGAAGAAAAGGTTGTCAAGGTTGCTATCTCTCCCCTTGTCCAACAATATCTTGACTTGAAGAAAAAACATCCTGATGCTATTCTTCTCTTTCGTTGCGGTGATTTCTACGAGACTTACAAGGATGATGCAGTAAAGGCTTCCAACATATTGGGCATCACGCTGACGAAGAGCAACGGGCGCAAGGATGATGAAGGAAAGCCGTTGGCAATGGCTGGATTCCCATATCATGCTCTCGATACCTATCTGCCGAAGCTCATTCGTGCGGGAGAACGGGTGGCCATCTGTGACCAGTTGGAAATGCCGAAGCAGACAACATCATCGAAGCGTGGAATTACGGAGATGGTGTCACCTGGAAAAGAGACAGGAAAGCAGATGGCACAGGAAAGTCAAGAAACAGAACAACACACCAGTCTAAGGAGATAGGCTTATGGGAAAGAACGCAGCGTATGCCGCACAATATGCGGAGGAAGCCAAAGAACAGATGCGGAGGTATGGGATTCCTGCCTCCGTCATCTTGGCGCAAGCCATTCTGGAGAGCAGCAACGGACAGAGCCAACTGTCGCGCGAATGCAACAATCACTTTGGCATCAAGGCTACGGCATCGTGGCTGAAGAATGGCGGAGAGTATGGAGTCTATACGGATGATAGGCCCAACGAGAAATTCTGTAAGTACAAAAGCGTGGGTGACAGTTATGAGCATCACTCGCAGTTCCTGAAGCAGAACAAGCGTTATGCGCAGTGCTTCACGCTGTCGCCAGACGACTACAAGGGATGGACGAAGGGCATTGAGCGTGCCGGCTATGCCATGGGCGGCGGTTATGCAGCGAGTCTGCAACGCATCATAGAAGCCAACGGACTGGACAAGTATGACCGTGAGGTGATGGCTGAGATGCGGGCAGAAGGCCGGTCGTTCGGTGTGGAGAATAATCCTCGCAGAGAAACACCTGCTGCCCATGTACCGCAGTCTGCCGGGTATTCCTTTCCTGTAGAGCGAGAGGAATTTCTCTTCATCACCTCGCCATTCGGCAATCGCCAGGACCCGATGGATGCCACCAAGCAGCAGATGCACAAGGGCATTGACATCAAGACGAACCATGAGGCGGTATTGGCTACGGAGAACGGCGGCAAGGTGGTTGCGGTGAACCATAATGCGAACACGGCAGGAGGGAAATCCGTCACAGTGGAATACAGCCGTGAGGATGGCAGCAAGGTGCAATGCTCCTACCTGCATCTGTCTGACATAGCAGTAAAGGTAGGCGACGTGGTCAATGCCGGACAGAAGTTGGGGGTGTCGGGAAATACCGGCACACGAACCACTGGCGAGCATCTGCATTTCGGAGTGAAGAGTGTATCGGCTGACGGCTCAAAAAGGGATATGGATCCAGCCGCTTATCTGGCAGAAATTGGTCAGAAAGGTAACATCAAACTACAGGCCCTGCATAACGGCAATGACCTGTTGGCGAAATACAAGAGTGACGTGCCGCAGGAGCAGAAGGTTTCGTCGGAGGACTGGATGAAAAAACTCCTTTCCTCGGAGGACAGCGGCGTGGGCATTTCGGGAACGAATGACCCAATACTCGACATGACAATGACCACCTTCATGTCGCTGATGATGCTGGCTGCACAGATTGACAGCAAGGATGAAGAGCGACAAAAGGGACTCATCTCTGCCATGGCAGCCAACCGGCTCGTAGATTTGACCTCGCTTGTTCCAGGCATGAGGCAATGCACCATTGCTGTGAGTGAGAACGGCAAGACCGTGCTTCATGCAGAGAGCGGGACGGTGAAGATTGACCGTGAACTGACTTCCTCGGAGATGAACCGCCTGTCGCTCATTTTGGGCAATGCCAACCTGTCGGAAGAAAGCAAACGGATGAAGATAGCGGGAATGGTGACAGGCATCGTGGCGACACAGCAGGCTTCGCAGAACTTCGAGCAAGGGATGGAGGCTGAGAGTCAACAACAAAATCTGCAAAGGAAATGAAAAGGATAGCAAGTCATCTGTGTACAGTGCTGGTGGGTATGCTGGCAGTGGCAGGGCACTTCATGCTTACCCAATGGCTTTTCGGTCAGACCGTGGCCATCATCTATCTCGGCTTCCAACTTATCGTAGCAGCGTGGATAGTCTATGAACTGATACGTGCGCCGGTATATGATGATTGAAAAGAGATTATTGTCATTGCGAAGACATTTCACTTGGACGATGGATATGTATAATTCAAAAAGTATCGAGCAATGATCAAATGTAATGTAACAGTGTGCGGAACGGTCAGCAAGGCTGCGACCTGCCGCACGAACAAGGAGGGCAAGGCTTTCGTGAGCTTTGCCATGAACGTAGTCATTCCGGTGAAGAGCGGGATTAACAAGACCATCGAGGTGTCGGTCATCAAGGATGGGACACTTACGGAGGTGGGCAGCTGCAACATTGGCGAGCACATCGAGGTAGTCGGTGTATTGGTACCGAGGAAACGGGGCGATGCCCTTTATTTCAACCTGTCGGCAAGCAGCATCAGCCACCAGCCTGCCGAGGCAGAGGACTGCATCAAGGGCGTGATGGAGTTCCGCGGCAAGGTGGGCAAGAGCATTGAGGACAAGACGGATAAGAATGGTGTGCCGTACTGCCAGTTCTCCGCTTTCAGCGCAGAGAAAGTACAGGACGGATTTGAATACATCTGGGTAAGTTTCTTCCTCTTCGATGGCAAACGCGAGGCGTGGCTGCAACCAGGCGTGAAAGCGAACATCAAGGGCGCATTGTCTGTCAGTGTCTTCAATGACAAGTTGGACTTCTCTTGCCGAGTGTCGGAGATGAGCGAATATATTCCGCAGCCCTATAACGGTTAATGAATATGGGAAAGCCTTATGCTAAGGAAGGTCCGAGTGCCGAAGACAAGGCACTTGACCTCTTTGCCGACATGATGATTGAGCGTATTCAGTCGCTGTCGGGCAAAGACGGATGGAAAAAGCCATGGTTTACCGAGGGCACGCTGCAATGGCCGAAAAACCTGAACGGAAGGGAGTACAACGGCATGAACGCTATGATGTTGCTCCTGCATTGCGAGAAGGAGGGCTACAAGATTCCTCGCTTCTGCACCTTCGACCGCATACAACTGTTTAACAAGGCCGGCAAGGAAGCCGATAGGCAACAGAAGCCCCGTGTGTCGGTATTGAAAGGTGAGCATTCATTCCCCGTGATGCTCACCACGTTTACAGTGGTCAATAAGGAAACAAAAGAGCACATCAAGTGGGAGGACTACAAACTGCTCTCTCAGGAGGAGCGCGAGAAGTACAATGTATATCCAAAGCTTCAGACTTACCATGTCTTCAATGTGGCGCAGACCAACCTGAAGGAGGTCAGACCAGAGTTTTGGGAGAAACTGGAACAGGAATACTCGATGCCCAAGGTAGAGAAGGACGAGCAGTTTGCCTTTGAACCCGTGGATAGGATGATAGCGGACAACCGTTGGATATGTCCCATCAAACCCATGTTCGGTGATTCCGCCTATTTCTCCATCAGCAAGAACGAGATTGTGATGCCGGAGAAAAGGCAGTTCAAGGATGGGGAGTCTTTCTACTCGAACCTTTTCCACGAGATGGGTTATCCTAACTTAAATATTATCCTAACTTTTTAGGCAAAGATTTGACTAAAAGCATATTTCTATATATAAAGTTTGGATAATATTCATATTGTTACGTTATATTATTGTATGGGAA
>Ga0129306_1000643_pt1 | contig 51664 bp, 37 predicted proteins | sample P827metagenome_FD_94438 | JGI IMG/M metagenome (GOLD analysis project Ga0129306, IMG submission 94438) | Capybara group fecal microbial communities from Wisconsin, USA - P827 metagenome | ecosystem: Host-associated > Mammals > Digestive system > Large intestine > Fecal | place: USA: Wisconsin... | reverse complement strand
TATCTTTTTTTCCGCGAGTAGGAGGCGGTTTATAAACACGGGCCGCGTTTATATAAACAGGGGCCGTGTTTATATAAACAGGGGCGCTGTTTATAAATATACTCAAACAATAGGAAAATGACAATTAGAAATTAGGAATTAGGAATTAGGAATTGGGAATTAGGAATTGGTTTAACTATAACGTTAACGATAACTCTGAACCATTTTTCTTAACTCTTAATTCTTAACTTAATTGACCACTAACCCCAAATGGCCTTTTCTGCATGACGATAGCTTTGTTTTATATATCTACTGAAGCTTTTTTTAGAGCGTGCTTTAAAAAATTGAAGTTGCGGTTTGACCTTTTATTTTTTATCCTTACCTTTGACGCGAAAAAAATAAATACTAACCCATGTAAAACCCATTTGCTTTATGAAGAGAAGTTTCTTTTTCTACTGTCTGCTGGCGTGTCTGCTGACGGCCGGCAGCCGTGCGATGGCACAGGAGGACGAGCCGCTGACGTTCGGCGTCATCTCCGACATCCATTTCGGTAACGGTGCGGGCGAAGGCCCGCTGGTGAAGGTGCCGCGGGCGCTGAAGAACCTGACCTCACAGGGACGGCTGGACGTGCTGGCCGTTGTGGGCGACTTGGCCAACAGCGGCGCAGCAGAGGAATATGAGCAGCTGGTGAGCGTCTTCAAGGACGAGGCGAACTTCGCGAACCCCGTGGGGAAGCTGCTGTTCATGATGGGTAACCACGACCACTTCAACAGCGACGGACGGGCCCACTACCAGCAGGGACTGGGGGCGTTCAGCGCGGACGGCGGCGACTATCCCCTCCACACGTACACCGTCGTCAAGGGCTATCCCTTCATCACCATCAGCATGATGAGCGGCGACAGCAACGACACGTCATCAGCTGCGGCGGGCACGGCAGCCTATCCCGCTGACGTCGTGGCGCAGCTTGAGGAGTGGCTGGCGCGCGCCGCGAGCGAGTGCCCGGGCAAGCCCATCTTCGTGTTCACTCACGTGCCGCCACGCTGGACAGTCTATGGCTCGTGGCCCGAGGTAGAGACGGGCGGCGCCTGGGGCATGCAGGTGCTCAACCCCGTGCTCAACAAATATCCCCAGGCTGTGGTGTTTGCCGGACATAGCCACTACCCGCTGGGCGACCCGCGCAGCATCCATCAGGGCGTCAACCCCGAGTCGCCGAGACAGAACTTCTACACCGTCATCAACACGGCCAGCACCACCTACTCGGAAATCAACCCGGGCGCCGTCGATGCCGGCATACACCCTGCGGGCTACGACAACGTCACCGAGGGAATGGTGCTGACGGAGCTGCCGAACGGCGACATCGAGATACGCCGCTTCGACACCACGCGTGACGTGGAGATCGGCGCTGCTGACCGCTGGGTGCTGAAGGCTCCCTTCGACGGCAGCATGTTCCAGTATGCCGACAAGCGCGATGCCGACGACAACCCCGACGGCCGTCCTCTCCGCAACGGAGGAAATGCTCCAGCCTTTACGACAAGCGCAGAGCTCACCGTTGAGGCATCGCCCTTCAGTGCTGAACTCATCATTCCCCAGGCTACAGACGACGAGTGCGTCTTCCGCTATCGTGTCCGCGTCAGCAGGGGCGGGCTGGTGGTTATGGAGAGATTCCTCTTCTCCCAGTTCTACCTGAATAGCGATATGCCCAAGACGCTGAACCTCTCCCTCAAACCCCTCGAGGACAAGACGAAATACACCGTTGAGGTGGTGGCAATGGACTCCTACGATAATATGTCGGCGCCCCTTACCGCTACCTTCACCACGCCGTCTGGCTCAGGAATAAGTGATGCGGCGCCTGATGCCCATTGGACCTTCTCCGACCCTGACGACTTGCTGAAGGTGGAGAAGGGCGACTTCCTCCTGCAGCCCATCAGCGTGGGGAGTAAGTCTGTGAAGGTGGTGAACAGCCTTGACGAGGTGGGCATCACATCCACCAAGGACGAGATTGGCGAGGACGGCGCTGTCTTCATCCCCAAGGAAGCAGGCTTCAAGCTGGTGCGCCCTGACGGCAGCCAGACGACGAAGGACTACACCATTATGCTCTACATGAAGGTGAAGGACGCCTATCCCTATAACGCCTTGTTCCAGACCAATGCGGGCAACACCAACGACGGCGACCTCTTCATCAGCAAACATCAGGTGGGCATCAACGTCAACGGCTTGGGCTATCACGGTGAAATCGAGGACGATACGTGGCATCGCTTCTTCATCCTCAACCGCGACGGGGACTTCTGCGTCTATGTCGATGGCCATCTTGTCAGCCATACCTCCAGCCAGGGCTGTTGGGAAATCGACCCCTGGGGCTGCTACCTCTTCTGCGACGAAGACGGCGAGATGAATGACACCTATCTGTCCGAAGCCGCCTTTTGGGAATATGGTATTACAACTGCGCAGGTCGAGGATCTTTCAGGGATAGAGCCTGAGGATCCCAATGTCCCCTTCCTGACTGTGGTGACTAGTTCCGTTAAGGTTGTCGATAACCTCGACTTCACCGTTACCGTCAGTACGAATGTCCCCTTCACCTTCACCCTGCCGGATTGGATAGAAGCCATCGACACGGTCCCCTTTGCGGGTGAAAGGGCCTACGCCTTCCGTGCCAAGCCCATGGCCAAGCCTGGCAAGCGTACGGGCTACATCGTCATCGAGGCCGTGGGCGTTGATCCCTCCGAGGGATTAGAGCCCTGCGAGGTGGAGGTTGAGCAGACCTACGTCGGCGACGAAGTGCCCGAACCCATAGGCCGCTGGACGTTCAACGACCCTTTTGACCTCATGCACGGCGTAGGCGAGTCAGCCATCTGTGCCGCTTTCAAAGGCGAGGGCGGTCCTGAGACGACTGACGACCCCGCCAGCGCAGGCATCGAGGCCGTCGCCGGACCCACCGAGGATAACGGCGCCATCAGCGTGCCGGCCGATGCCTACCTCTGGCTCACGGCCAATGCCGACGCGGAAACCCTCTCCAGCTTCACCCTGATGTTCGACATCCGCCCCGCCGACACCAAAGGCTACAAGGCACTCTTCCAGAACGACATCACCAACCACGAGGATGCCGGACTCTTCTTCAAGAACAACCAGGTGGGGCGCGGCGGCGCATCGGACAACCTGGGCTACGTCGGCAATTTCGACCCCGAACGCTGGTACCGTCTGCTCTTTGTGGTGCAGGACAGCTACGCACGGCTCTACGTCGATGGCGAGAAAATCAGCGAGAGTCCTGCCTCACACAACTACTGGAACCTGCTGGGCGACGCCCTGCTGTTTGCCGACAACGACGGCGAGGAGGGCACGGTCGAGCTGGCCGAGCTGCGCCTCTGGGACTACCCCCTCAGCGACAAGCTGGCACGCAAGCTGAGCGACGTCTATAGCGACATAGAGCGGCTCTTCGTCGTCCAGACCACCCCCATCCGCCTCGTTGACGAGACCGACTTCTCCATCACCGTCAACGCCAACGTCCCCGTCACCTTCACCCTGCCCGACTGGGTCGAGGCGGTTGACATTGAGCCCTTCGTGGGCGAAAAGGCCTACACCTTCCGCGCCCTGCCCATGGAAGAGGAGGGACGTCGCTCGGACATCATCGTCGTCGAGGCCGACTTCTTCGACATGCAGGAGATTGAGATTACCCAGATCAAGCTTGGCGACAGCATGCCTGAGGCATGGGGCCGCTGGACGTTCGACGACCCCTCGGCTCTCCTGAAGGGTGAGGGCGAGGCCGCGTTGCGTGCCGCCACCCTCGCCGACGGCGCCATACAGCCTGCCGACGACCCGGCCGCAGCAGGACTGAAGGCCATCGAAGGACCTCTGGCGGGCAACGGCGCCATCAGCGTACCGGCCGATGCCTGCCTGTGGCTCACCTCCAACCTGGGCATCGACCAGCTGCGCGACTTCTCCATCCTCTACGACATTCGTCCCTCGGCCCTCAACGGCTGGAACGGACTCTATCTGAATGATGTGAACAACAAAAGCGACGCCGCACTCTTCATCAAGAACGGTCTGGTCGGTTCGGGCCAGTCGGGGCTGAGCTATCACGGCGACGTCGTGGCGGGCAAGTGGCACCGCATCCTCTTCGTCGTCAGGGGCGGCTATGCCACCGTCTATCTGGACGGGGAAAAGATGGGCCAGAGCACCAGCGCCTACGCCGGTTGGACGCTGCTGCCCGACGTGCTCCTGCTGATGGACAACGACGGCGAGACGAAGGACAACGATGTGGCCGAGATACGCTTCTGGGATGTTCCCCTGAACGACGCCCAGGCCCTTGAGCTCGGTGGCGTCGAACAGAACTGGGAGGACGAGCCCTTCGTGGACCCCGTCAGCATCTGGACGTTCGACAATCCGGCTGATCCGCTGGCTGGCACAGGTACCGCCACGCTGCGCGGCGCCGTCAAGGGCAGCAGCGGCCCCGAGCTTGTCACCGACCTGACGGCTGCGGGCTTCAAGGCCATCAGCGGCACCTCGGAGGGCGATGGTGCCCTCACCGTGCCCGTTGACTGCTACCTCCAGTTTGCCCGGGGCGGCGGAGGCGACCTTAACACCTTCTCCTTCCTCATGGACATCCGGCCCAAGAGCCTGAACGGCTTCAACGCCATCTTCCAGAGCCACGTGAACAACGACGACGACGGCTCGCTCTACACCAGCGGCAAGATGATAGGCATCAACATCAGCGGCCTCGGCTATGGCGGCAGCCTCGTCGAGGGCCAGTGGCATCGCATCGTCTTTGTGGTCAACGAAAACTGCATGTCCGTCTTCATCGACGGCACGAAGGTCCTGGCCACCTTCACGGCTAACGCCGACAAATGGATTCTCCACGACGTGGCCTGGCTCTTCTGCGACGACAATGGCGAGGAAGGCACGGTGGACGTTGCCGAGCTCCGCTACTGGGATGTGGCCCTCACCAGCGCCCAGATAAAGTCCCTCGCTGGTGCAGGCTTCGACACCTCCGTCGCTCCTCCCCTCACAGACGATGTTCACAAAGCCTCACCGGCGTGGTACGACCTCAGCGGTCGCCGCCTCAGTACTACCCCCACCGCCAAAGGACTCTATATCGTCGACGGTAACAAGGTGCTGATAAGGTAAGGAGTGAAAAAGAACGCTACGCTTTAGAACGCGTTCTAAGGCGTAGCGTTCTACAGGCCAAAGACCGTTCTACGGCGAAGCGCTCTAAAAGCCAAACGTCCTACAACAAAAGAAGAGAGAGGCGAAAACCTCTCTCTTCTTTTGCTGGGCTACCCGGATTCGAACCAGGAAAGGCAGGACCAGAATCTGCAGTGTTACCATTACACCATAGCCCAGTGTTCTGACTGAATTGCGCTGCAAAGATACTGCTTTTTTCGTTCACACAAACAAAATCTGACTTTTTTTTCATAAAATCTCGTAAAAAAACTCCTTTCTCTGCTTTCAGCCCGATACTTATTATTACCTTTGTGCCCCACAAATGAGTATTGCATGAACAAAGATACACAACATTTGGCGAACAAGATTGTGGACGCCATACAGGACAAAAAGGGGCGAGGGATTGTCGTCGTCGATTTGTCGGACATCGCGGGAGCCATCTGCCCCTGCTTTGTCATTTGTCAGGGAAACAGCCCCACGCAGGTGGATGCCATAGCGCGCTCGGTGGGCGACAAGCTGCGCATCGACGAGGGCCTGAAGCCTATCGCGGCCGAGGGTCTGCGCGCCGCACGGTGGATTGCCATCGACTACGTGGACGTGATGGTGCACATCTTCCTGCCCGAGGAACGGCGATACTATAACCTGGAGAACCTCTGGGCCGACGCCGTGCTCACAGAGGTACCCGACCTGGACTAAATATAATTAGGAATTAGGAATTAGAAATTAGGAATTAGAAATTATAAAAATGAAAAATGAAGAATGAAGAATGAAAAATAATCATTTTTCATTCTTACATCTTACATCAAATATGGCTAACAATAACAACAAGAAAACAGGTTTCGGCCTGGGCTGGCTTTATGGCATCATTGCGCTGGCTTTGGCTGGCCTTTACTTTTTCAGCGGGGGCGCGAACGATGCCCCGCGCCGCATCAACTACAGCCAATTCCGCGAATATGTGCAGAAGGGCTGGGTGCAGACCGTCATCGCCTACGACAACCGCAAGGTGGAACTGACGCTGGTGCCCGACAGCACGGCAACCGTGCTGGGGCAGGCGGTGGCGGCCGAGTATAAACAGACGGGACGCCCCGTGCGCATGGTGACGGAGACGGGCTCGCTGGAGAGCCTCGATGAGTACCTCAGCACACAGAGCGCCGAGGGGAACTTCAAGGGCGAGCTGATGTACAAGAAGGCCGACCGCCTGTTCACGGGCTTCCTCATCAACGTGCTGCCGTTCATCCTTATCATCGTCTTCTGGGTGTTCATCATGCGCCGCATGGGCGGCGGCGGCAGCGGCGGACCCGGCGGAGGCGGCGTCTTCAGCGTCGGCAAAAGCCGTGCACAGCTGTTCGAGAAGGGCAAGGCCGACCGCATCACGTTCAAGGACGTGGCAGGGCAGGCCGAGGCCAAGCAGGAGGTAGAAGAGATTGTGGAGTTCCTGAAGAACCCGCAGAAATACACCGAGCTGGGCGGCAAGATTCCCAAGGGCGCGCTGCTTGTTGGCCCTCCGGGCACGGGCAAAACGCTGCTGGCGAAGGCTGTGGCAGGCGAGGCGGACGTGCCGTTCTTCTCGCTGTCGGGCTCGGACTTCGTGGAGATGTTCGTCGGCGTGGGCGCCAGCCGCGTCCGCGACCTGTTCCGCCAGGCGAAGGAGAAGGCGCCGTGCATCATCTTCATCGACGAGATTGACGCCGTGGGCCGCGCACGCGGCAAGAACCCCGCCATGGGCGGCAACGACGAGCGCGAGAGCACCCTCAACCAGCTGCTCACCGAGATGGACGGTTTCGGCACCAACAGCGGCGTCATCATCCTGGCCGCCACCAACCGCGTCGATATCCTCGACAAGGCGCTGCTGCGCGCCGGACGCTTCGACCGCCAGATACACGTCGACCTGCCCGACCTCAACGAGCGCAAGGAGGTGTTCGGCGTCCATCTGCGTCCGCTCAAGCTCGGCCCCGACGTGGACGTCGATCTGCTGGCGCGGCAGACGCCGGGCTTCAGCGGCGCCGACATCGCCAACGTCTGCAACGAGGCGGCGCTGATAGCGGCCCGCAGCGGCAAGAAGGCGGTGGAGAAGGAAGACTTCCTGGCTGCCGTGGACCGCATCATCGGCGGACTGGAGAAGAAGACGAAAATCCTGACGCAGGAGGAGAAGCGCACCATAGCCCTGCACGAAGCAGGCCACGCCACCCTGTCGTGGTTCCTCGAGTGGGCCGACCCACTCATCAAGGTCACCATCGTGCCCCGCGGCCGTGCCCTCGGCGCAGCGTGGTACCTGCCCGAGGAACGGCAGATCACGACGCGCGAGCAGATGCTCGACGAGATGTGCGCCCTGCTGGGCGGACGTGCCGCCGAGGAGCTGTTCACGGGCCATATCTCCACCGGCGCCATGAACGACCTGGAGCGCGTCACCAAGCAGGCCTACGGCATGATTGCCTATGCCGGCATGAGCGACAAGCTGCCCAACGTCTGCTACTATAATCAAGACGAATACGGCTTCACCAAGCCTTACAGCGAATCGACGGCACAGCTCATCGACAGCGAGAGCAAGGCGATGATAGCCGAACAGTACGAACGGGCCAAGCGGCTGCTCCTCGAGCACCGTGAGGGCCACGCCCAGCTGGCACAGCTGCTGATGGACCGCGAGGTGATCTTCGCCGAGGACGCCGAGCGCATCTTCGGCAAACGTCCCTGGGCTTCACGCAGCGACGAAATTCTGGAAAAATGAAGCAGCTCTTAATCCGTACGTTGACAGGTGCAGCCTACGTGGCCGTCATGGTGTTCGGCACAATGGTTAGTCCGTGGACGTTGCTGGCGCTCATCGTGTTGCTAGCTGTGCTGGCGGTATGGGAGCTGGCGAGCATCACCTGCCCGTCGGGGGGCAGGAAGTGGATGACACGCCTGCTGCTCGTCCTCTCTGCCCTGACGTTCGCCGCAGCCGTGTGGACGAGGTGCCGGTATGCGGACATCAACATGGTGCTCGTCATGGCCCCTTATCTGCTGGTGCTGCTGCTTTCGTTCGTATCCGAGCTGTATGCAAGGCACGAAAACCCCATTGCCCATCTGGGAATGATGGCGTTGGCACAGGTGTACATCGTGCTGCCCTTGTCGCTGCTGGCTGTGCTGGCCTTTGCTCCCCTGAAAGCCGAGGGGCGTCCCTTCTGGGCACTCCCGCTGGCCGTTTATTTCTTCCTGTGGCTGAACGACACGGGTGCCTACCTGATAGGCTCGTGGCTCGGACGCCACAAGCTGTTTCCGCGCATCTCGCCGGGCAAGACGTGGGAAGGCTCCCTCGGAGGTGCCGTCTCGGCCTTGCTGGCAGCGGTGCTGATGGACTATCTCTTTCCCTTTATGAGCCTCTGGCGCTGGCTGGGACTGGCGGCGGTGGTCGTCGTCTTCGGCACTTGGGGCGACCTGACGGAGTCGCTCATCAAGCGCACGCTGGGAATCAAGAACTCGGGGGCTCTGCTGCCCGGGCACGGAGGCATACTCGATCGCATCGACAGCATGCTTCTCGCCATCCCCGCAGCCGTCGTCTATCTCTGTTTTTAGACTGTCGTCTGTCTCAGCCTCTCCACCATCTTGGCTGCCGCATGGTCAGACGCTCCGGCCTTACCGATGGCAGCCGCCAGCTCGTCATAGCCGTTCAACATAGCCTCACGCTGTGAGCCGTTCAATATGGCCTGGAGATGACGGCTGATGTTGCTGGGGGAAAACTTGTCTGCCACCAGCTCTGGCACCACCTCACGGCCCGCGATGAGATTGACGAGCGAGATATACTTCACCTTCAGCACTATTTTTCTCAGCAGCCCGACAGCCATCGGCATGGGCGTGGCGTAGCACACCACCTGCGGCACCTTGAAGAGCGCCGTCTCAAGGGTTGCCGTACCGCTGGTCACAAGGGCGGCGTGAGCATTGTAGAGCAGCTGGTAGGTCTGGCCCTGATGCAGCACCGTCGCGTGATGGCCTGGCGTGAACGACGCGTAGAAGTCATGGTCTATGCCCGGAGCTCCAGCCACAACCACCTGATACTCGTCGGCCAAGGGGTCGGTGGCCTCAAGCATGGCCGGAAGATTCGCCTTGATTTCCTGCTTGCGGCTGCCGCAGAGGACGGCGATGATGGGCTTCGATGCCGACAGCCCGTTACGACGCAGGAAATCATCGTTACCGACAGCAGCCTTTTCCAGGAATTCCCGTACCTCGTCAGCCGTAGGGTTACCGACATAGTGAATGGGATAATGGTGCTTACCCTCGAAGAAGGCTTTTTCGAAGGGCAGGATGGAAAACAGCTCATCGACGTCGCGTCGTATGCTCTTGATGCGATGCTCCCTTGAAGCCCATATCTTCGGGGCGATATAGTAGAACGTCTTCGTCCGGCGTAGGTTGGCGTGAACATACTTGGCCACAGCGAGATTGAAGCCCGGATAGTCCACCAGTATCACGGCATCGGGGTTCCACGCCCTGATGTCGCGCTTCACCCTGCGCATGTTCTCCAGTATGGTAGGCAGATGCCGCACCACAGCCCCCACCCCCATGTAGGCCATTTCGCGATAGTGCGCCACCAGCGCGCCTCCCTCCTGCTGCATGAGGTCACCCCCGATGCAGCGGAACTGCGCTTCCTCGTCACGCTCCTTCAAGGCCTTCATCAAGTTCGACGCATGAAGGTCGCCCGACGCCTCCCCGGCTATGAGATAGTATTTCATATACGAATGGCTGCTACTTGCTGCAAAAGTACGGGCATTTCTTCTTTTTCGCAAGTGTTTTCTGAAAAAACATACAGCATGGAATAAAGAGCCAACGTCTTTCGCGCTTTACAAAAAACAGCCGTCTTTTGCGTTAAATCCATTCTTTTCCGTACCTTTGTGACCGTTATACGGAACAGAGCTATGAAACTCAAGAAAATAACCACCAATGAGATCAAGGATTGTCATCCAAGCAATCGCTTCTATCAAACGGATCAGTATTACCAGCGCTTGGCAAACCGGCTGCAAGACAGCTTCTGCTCGCCCAGGTTGACCGACGAGGAGCATTATGAAGAGGTGATGCATCGCGCGGCCATTATGCTGACAAACTATATGGAGGACATTGTAGCCGACAGCGGTCAGTGGCGCGTTGCCGGTTACGCATTAAGACCGCTCCACGCCTGCTCCAGTTCGTCCTTCAGGGCATAGTCGGTGGCATCGAGCTTGAAGGGCGTAACGGCAACGTAGCCCTCGTTGAGCGCCACACGGTCGGCGTCGTTGTCGCCGGCTTCTTCCAATTCGAACTTACCCGTCAGCCAATAGTAGTCGCCTCCACGCGGATGGGGACGATGCTCGAACTCGTTCTTCCATTGCCCCCACGCCATGCGGCAGACGCGCAGCCCTTTGTACGCAGTTGTGGCGGGAAAATTGACGTTCAGACAGGTACCCGTCGGCAGCCCGTGTTCAAGGACGTAAGCGGTTATCTTCTGTATCCACGGCACGAGGGGCGTGAAGTCGGCAAAGGCATCGTGGCTGTCGAGCGAAAAGGCCACAGAGGGGATGCCCTTCATGCATCCTTCGTACACCACGCCCATCGTACCTGAATAATGGGCATTAACGGCAGAATTATCACCATGATTGATGCCGCCTATCACCATAGCAGGTTGTTCTGTCAGCACATCGGCAAAGGCCAGTTTCACGCAATCGACTGGCGTTCCCGAGCAGCCCCAGACGGCGACATCCTCGTCGTCGCTCACCAGCCATTTATAGACGGGCACGGCAAAGGTGCAGGCGCAGGCCATACCCGAGCGCCCTCTGTCGGGCGCCACGACAACCAGGCGTGCCAGCGGACGAAGCGCCTCGATGAGCGCTTTCATGCCTCCCGACTGATAGCCGTCGTCGTTGGAAATAAGTATTAGTGGTTTCATCTCTGCAAAGATAGGGTGAGCCGAGCGATAATGCAAATTTATTTGCAATTATCCGAGGCGACCCCTATCTAAAAGCCCCCGAAGGGGGATTAAAGATAGGGTGGCTGAGCGATAATGCAAATTTATTATGATTATCCGAGGCGACCCCTATCTAAAACTTTTTTAAAGGTTTTATCAAAAAAAATGCCAACACCTACCTAAATCCGTGTAACAAATTGTACCGCAACGCCTTAAGCCAAGTAGGTGTTTCTCAAACACCTACCTAACACCTACCTAACACCTACCTAACACCTACCCAACACCTACCCAACACCTACCTGGCTCTTACATCGGCTTCCCCCACACCCTCTGGAGGGGGTGACTAATTACCTCCGCCCGTCGCTTTCTTCCTTTAGGGAAAGAGTAGGGATAGGCTTCTATCTTCCACACACGCAGTACGTTTCTTCGGATTAGGTAGGTGTCAGGTAGGTGTTGGGTAGGTGTTAGGTAGGTGTTTGAGAAACACCCACCTAACCTAAAGCATTATAAGACAATTCGTTGGACGGCTTTAGGTAGGTGTTGGCAGTTTTTTGCGATTTTCCTTTAAAAACGAGAAGCGAAAATGCGAAGAGGCCAGCGCTTGACGTCCGGACGACAGCCCTTGATTCTATTGCGATAGCCCCTTATTCTATCGCGATAGCCCCTTATTCTATTTCCGTAGCGTTTGATTCTACGCTCGTAGCGTTAAACTCTACGGACGTAGAATTTGATACATGCGGTATGCTAAAAAATAATAAAACGGGCGAATCGGGCGACACGTCAGAAAGGTGTGTCACGCCAGAATGCTGTGTGAGACATCAGCCGTGACGCCGAGGGAGTCGAACTGTGCCAGGAAACAATGCTCGAAATCATCGCTGGCAATGTTGCGCGAGAGATGCACGTAGAGTTTTCCGCCATAGCCCACGCAGGCAACGGCGCCACTATTGCCACGCTGACGGCCCAGTACGGCCTCAAAGCCCGTCACATAGGGTTGCATGGAGGCAGGAAGGCTGATGTTGCCCAAGTTAGAAAAGGTCTGCGAGCAGAAACGGTCGCCATGATGGCGGTTGATGTAGTCGATGATGGGACGCTTAATCACCAGAGGCAGGCAGCGGACGGCAATACTCTCCTCCAGGGCCACGTTCTCTGCAATTTTTGGCTCGAGATTATCAGGCAGCAAGGCCAGACGTTTCTGTTCCTTGACCAGCGTGACCAGCTCGGAGAGAGGGAAGTAGCCACTACGTACATCGATGCCGAGATTGACGTACGATGAGAAGTTCCTGAGCGTTCGGCTGGGATAGAACGCACGAAGGTTGATAGGCACGCTGACCTTCAGCACATTGGAGCGGCGTCGGTCGCCGTCCTTGCCATGCAGGTCCTGCAGGGCGTGAAGCATCATGGCCGTCAGCAGTTCGGTGGCCGAACAGCCAAAGCGCTTGCAGACGGGCAGGAACTGTTCTGTTTCCAGGACGACACGCACGTCGCGAAGTCCACCGAAAGGCAGCTTACGGCCTTTGATGTGATAGGCGTCGTCGTTCTTCTCCAGCGCTCCGCTCCGCCCGGAGAAAATGGTCTTAAAGCTGTCCTCGAACTCTTCTTTTGCGGGTGTATCCGACGGGTTCAGCACGAGCCAGTTATAGTCGATGGTGATGCCGTAGCGCAAGCGGAGGTACTCGCCGGTGAGCGTCATCAGGAACACCTCGCCGCCGTAGCCGTCGCCCAAGGCATGGAAGACGTCGAGAACGATGCGGTTACCGTCGGCGCTGACGCGATAGAGAAAGCCGCGGTTGTCGCGGAAGTGGAAATGGTTGAGCGGAGCCAACGGCATCAGCTGGGGCGTCTTGTCCAGACGGCTGAGGTGCCACCAGAACGTGCCGCTCTTCAGTCCACAGCGGAATGTGGGGATGCGCTCCGTCACCGTTTCGAGCGCCTGCTGCAGCAGGACCGGATCAACGTGGTCGGAGAGCGTTACAAAAATACGGTATAGGGAAGCATAATATTTGCTCAGCGATGCGGGATAGATATTCGCAGCATTGTCAATCCGCATCCGCGAAGGTACTTCCAGTTTCGATACTCTTTTCATACTTGTGCGTTTTTTTCGAATTGCGCTGCAAAGTTACGGCTATCTTTCCAATTGGGGCGAAAATCGGGGTATAAGCCCGTTTTTTGGGACGAAAAACACGATTTTGGGGCGAAATGCGTGTTTTTGGGGCGAAATGATTTGCGAAAAACCTTCTTCCCGCCTTTAGCCACAACCCGTAAACGCACTTTTCAGGCCGTTTCGTATCATTTAAAATATACCAAGTATATACTATAATCACACCTTTTTCGTTTAAAAAACGATATGAAACGTAAAGTCATATTGTTAACGGTTGCTCTTCTGGCTATGGCAACAGGAGTTCGGGCGCAGTTCGACGTGCACTTCACGCACTACTGGACGCTACAGAACTACTACAACCCAGCCTCGGCAGGCGTTTCAGGAAGAATGAACATGCAGGCAGCATACAGCATGCAGATGGCCGGCTACAAGAATGCTCCGGCAACGATGCTGGTGGCCGTAGATTATGCTCTGCCGGCCCAGGAGAAGGCACACGCCGTGCAGGCTGGCATGCTGAGCGACAAAATCGGCCTCTTCAACAACCAGCGCCTTTATGCGGGCTATGCCTATCGGATGAACCTCTGGGGAGGAAAGCTCGCCGTGGGCGCCAGCGCGGGCATGCTCAGCCAGACATTCGATGGCGGCAAGGTGGAGGCAGAGGAGAAATCCGACCCCGCCATCCCCTCTTCATCGGTTGACGGAGAGGTCATCGACATAGGAGCTGGCGTGTACTATGCCGCGGGCAGCGCCTACGTCGGTTTAGCCGCCATGCACCTCACCGCCCCCACGCTTGAACTGGGCGAAACGAACGAAATGAAGGTGCGCAGAAGCTATATTTTACACGGAGGATGCAATATCCCGCTGAAAAATCCGTTATTATCCATACAGCCCTCGATGCAACTGATGACGAATCTAGTGGCCTGGAGGGCCGACGTGACGGTACGCGGAACCTATGTCTGGGACGAGAAAAAGTACTACGCCGGCCTGACCTACAGCCCGATGACATCCACCAGCATCCTGCTGGGTGCCGAAATAAACAGTTTCACCTTCGGCTATGCCTACGAGCTGTTCACCTCAGGCGTGGGCCTCATCTACGGAAGCCACGACCTCAGCGTCAGCTACAAAATGGATCTCGATCTGGGAAAGAAAGGAAAGAACAAACATAAAAGTGTACGCTATTTGTAATATGAAAAGAACAACGTTAACCATCGTCGCCGTCGCCATGCTGACGCTGGCCTCATGCGCTGGCAGCAGCCCTGCATCCATGGCCGGAGGCGAACTGACGGGCAGCGGAGCGCAGGCGTTCAGCGAACCCGCCCCCTTCGGCATGGTGCTCATCCCCCGCGGCTCGCTGAAGCTGGGCGAGGAGGAGACCGACAGCCTGTGGGGCTCAAGCGCACCCTACCGCGAAATCTCCGTCGAATCGTTCTGGATGGACGATACGGAAATCACCAATGCCGAGTACAAACAGTTCATCTACTGGGTGCGCGACTCCATCATCCGCGAGCGCCTCGCCGACCCTGCCTACGGCGGCGACGAGACCTTCAAGATCGAGGAAGACAAGAACGGCGAACCCATCACGCCCTACCTGAACTGGAAGAAGGCCATCCCCTGGCGCAAACCCACCGAGGATCAGAAGGTGGCCATCGAGAGCATGTACTACATGAATCCCATCACAGGTAAGAAGGAGTTGGACGTGAAGCAGCTGAACTATCGCTACGAAATCTACGACTACGCCCAGGCTGCGCTGCGCAAGAACCAGCTCGACCCTGCCAAGCGCGTCCGTAATACCGACACGAAGGTGAACCCCGACGAGGTTATCATGATCTCGAAAGACACGGCTTACATCGACGAGGAGGGCAGAATCCACAGGGAGAACATCGTGCGCCCCCTGAGCGGCCCGTACGACTTCCTCAACACCTACATCATCAACATCTTCCCCGACACCACCTGCTGGGTGAACGACTTCCCCAACGCCCACAACGAGATGTATATGCAGCTCTATTTCAGCCACCCCAACTACAACGACTATCCGGTGGTGGGCGTCAGCTGGGAGCAGGCCAACGCCTTCTGCGTGTGGCGCACGGACTTCCTGCTGCGCGGCCTCGGCCCGCAGGCCAAGTATGTGCAGCGCTACCGCCTGCCCACCGAAGCCGAATGGGAATATGCCGCACGCGGAAAGGAGGGGAGCCTCTTCCCCTGGCTGGACGATGGCACCCACAGCGACGAGGGCTGCTTCTATGCCAACTTCAAGCCCGAGAAGGGTAACTACACGAAGGACGGCAGCCTCATCACCACCAAGGTGGGCTCGTACAACGCCAACAGCCACGGCCTCTTCGACATGGCCGGCAACGTGGCCGAATGGACATCAACCGTCTATACCGAGGCCGGCGTGCTGCAAATGAGCGACATGAACCCCGAGCTCTACTACAACGCCGCGCCTGAGGACCCCTATTACATGAAGAAGAAGACCGTCCGCGGCGGCTCGTGGAAAGACCCCGAGCGATTCATCCAGAGCGTCAGCCGAGGCTACGAATACCAGAACGAGAGCCGCTCCTACATCGGCTTCCGCTGCGTACGCTCATACGTAGGAACCAACAAAAAGACATTCAAACGTTAATCAGCCAAGAAAAAACAGCCTTATGGAACGAGAAAAGAAAAACATACTGACCCGCTTTCAGGACTTTCTGGAGACCAAGAAAGGACAGACCATCCTGAACTATCTCTATAGCTGGGGAGCCGCCGTCGTCATTCTGGGTGCGCTGTTCAAACTGACGCACATCAATGGCGCCGACCTCATGCTGTTCCTCGGCATGGGCACCGAGGTGCTCGTGTTCTTCATCTCCGGTTTCGACCGCCAGGCATCCACGCTGGGCGGCAGCAGCGAGGAGAGCCCGTCAGCCTCTGGCCCCATCGTCATCGGCGGAGGAGCCCCTGCCGTCATCGGCGCACCCGCAGGGATGTCGGCTGCCGTGCCGTCGTCGGATGCTCCCGTCGTCTCCGGAGGCTCTGCACCAATCATAACCGGCGGAGGAGCCCCCATCGACGCCGAGTCGCTGGCTGCTATGGCCAACATCGCAGCCGCCAACGCAGCCGCAGCGGCTGCCGCACAGGCTGCCGGTCCCATCATCATCGGCGGAGGCGCAGGCACGGGCGTAGCTCCTCAGCAGCCCACAGCAGAGGGCGATACTACCGCAGCACCCGTTGCTGCCGAAGGTGCCGCCCCCCATGCAGCAGCCATCGGCGCCGGACCTACCGTCATCGGCGAGGCACCCACCATCATCGGCCACGGCGGAACCGTCGATATTCCCGAGATGGAGAAGGTCACCACCGAATACATCGAACGCCTCCGCGAGCTCTCCGAGTCATTCAGCCACGTGGCTGAGCAGGCCGAAAACCTCGAGAACTGCTCCGACGAGATGGAGCGCCTGAGCCGCAACCTCACCAGCATCAACACCATCTACGAGCTCCACCTCAAGAGCCTCGGCGGACAAATCAACAACATCGACAGCGTCAATGCCCAGACCCAGCGCATGGCCGACCAGATCGAAGAGCTCAATGCCGTCTATAAGCGCATGCTCGAGTCCATGACGGTCAACATGGGCGTCCGCACCCCCAACCCCGGTTCAAACTCCTAATATCCAATCCCTCATTCCAGAAAAAGGATTATGGCAAAGAACACGAAACGCGTAAGCCCTCGTCAGAAGATGATCAATCTGATGTACGTGGTGCTCATGGCTATGTTGGCCATGAACGTGTCGAGCGACGTGCTTAATGGCTTCACCGTGGTTTACGACAGCCTGACGCGCAGCGCCGACAACGCCACCCTTCAGAACTCAGCCATCTATGACCAGTTTGCTGCGCAGATGGAAAAGAACCCCGAGAAGGTGCGCTCGTGGTACGAGAAGGCTCAATATGTCCATCAGCTCTCAGACAGCCTTTACAGCTACGCCGAAAGCCTGAAGACCCGCATGGTCCTCATGGCCGACGGAAAGGATGGCAACGTGCGCGACCTGAAGAATAGGGAGAACCTTGAGGCTTCGACGCAGGTCATGCTCTCTCCGGGCACCGGCGAGGGACATAACCTCTACGAGAGCATCAACCGCTATCGCGACGCCATCCTCCAGATGGTCACCGACAGCATGCAGACTCGCATCATCAGCGATAATTTCAACACCGAAGTACCCCTCCGCGGCAAGGCGCTCGGCAAGAACTGGGAGGAATACAACTTCGAGAATATGCCCGTAGCTGCCGCCGTCACTCACCTCACCAAGCTGCAGAGCGACGTGCGCTATGCCGAGGGTGAGGTGCTCCACACCCTCGTCACCAACATCGATGCCTCTGACGTCCGCGTCAACACGCTCGATGCCTACGTCATCCCCACCTCGCAGAACGTGGTGCGCGGCGGACGCTTCTCAGCCCGAATCGTTATGGCGGCCGTCGACTCCACCCAGCGCCCCGACATCTACGTGGGCGGCAAGCTCGTGCAGACCAACAACGGCTGGTACGAGGTGTCCTGCCCCTCGACGGGCGACTTCACCCTCAGCGGCTACATCGAGACCACCGATGGCTCGGGCGACGTCGTCCAGCGCCCCTTCTCGCAGAAGTACACCGTCGTTGACCCCGTTGCCACGGTGTCGGCAACAATGATGAACGTCCTCTATGCCGGCTACGACAACCCCATTGAGGTTTCCGTCCCCGGCGTCCCGGCCAACAAGGTTACGGCCCGCATCAGCAACGGCAACGGCACGCTCACCAAAAACGGCAAGGGCTACATATGCCGCCCGTCGAAAATCGGCCAGGATGTCGTCATCGCCGTCAGCGCCGAGCAGGACGGCCGTGTGCAAAGCATGGGCGACTATAAGTTCCGCGTGCGCCAGCTGCCCGACCCGACGCCGATGATTGAATATGTCGATGCCAACGGCAACACCCAGCGCTACCGCGGCGGCGGCGCAAAGCTGCCCAAGCAGAGCCTCATGAAGGCCGACGGCATCATCGCCGCCATCGACGACGGCCTGCTCAACATCGGGTTCAAGGTCATCAGCTTCGAGATGGTCACCTTCGACAACATGGGCAACGCCATGCCCGAGATTTCCGACGGCGCCCTCTTCTCAGCCCGTCAGAAGGCCACCATGAACCGCCTACAGCGCGGCAAGCGCTTCTACATCTCTAACGTCAAGGCCCAGGGCCCCGATGGCGTCCAACGCCAGCTCACCTCTACCCTTGAAGTCATCCTCAATTGATCTCCGAACGGACTATTCACCACCCAGACGATAAAAACAAAACATGAATATGAAACGTCTCCCCATAATCACCCTTGCCCTTTTCATGGGCATCCTGACGGCCGCTGCGCAGCCTAAAGGCCGTGTGCAGAAGGACGTGGCCGGGAAGTCTGACAACGGCACAGCCCTCAGCGAGCGTGCCAAGTCGCAATACACGGGCCAGATGCCTGCCCCCTCCGACGTAGTCTGGAAACGCGACATCTACCGCATCCTCGACCTCACCAAGGAGGCTAATGCCGCCCTCTACTACCCCGTTGAGCCGCTTGGCGACCGCGTCAACCTCTTCACGCTTGTCCTCCGCCTGGTGGTCGACGGCAAAGTGCCTGCCTATGAATACCGCTCCGACGGCAACGAGCTCTTCACCGAAGAGAATAAATACAAGGTGAAGGATCTGCTGGAGAAGTTCTACATCTACTACGAAGAGAAAGATGGCCATATCACCGTCTCCGATGCCGATATCCCCTCGGGCGAAGTGCTCAGCTATTTCATCAAGGAGAGCAGCTACTACGACCAGCGCACCGCCACCACAGGTACGAAGGTCACGGCTATCTGCCCCGTGCAGCACCGTGCCGGCGACTACGGCGACAGCGCCGAAGCCGTCACCAAGTTCCCGATGTTCTGGCTCAACTACGACGAGGTCAGCGCCTACTTCGGCATGACGCCCGTCATGACCAGCTCCTACAACAACGTTTCCAACATGAGCCTCGACGACTACTTCGTCAAACATCAGTACGAAGGCGAGATCTACAAGACCTCCAACCTCCAGAACAAGCTGCTTGCCGACGAGGCCAAGGGCGACACCGCCCTGCGCATGGCCCGCGAGCGCATCGAGGGCGAGTTGCGCGGCTTCGAGCACAACCTCTGGGGCACCGCCGAGCCTGAGCCTGAGGACACCACCAGCGTCGCTGCGACGAAGTCCACACGCCGTGCCCGCGCCACGCGTACTGCTGCCAAGACTACCTCCAGGGCCAAGACCACCAAGGCTCCCAGAGCCAAACAGGAGAAAACCACCAACAAAAGCGCCAACAAAAGCGCGGGTGGCTCTGGCTCAGGACTTTCTGTCCGCCGCCAAAAACGATGAAATAACTGCTTCGCAAGAAAAGTGAAGAAAGTTGCTTCGCCTGAAGCGATGGACAAGCTGAGCGTATAGCCTTCGATAAAAGCCACGAGCCGAGATGCTTCCGCGTCCCGGCTCGTGGTTTCTTTTCAGGCGTACTCTCTCCGTCAGAGTTGGGCAGCAATGCGTGCAGCAATGCCAGCAAACTGCTCGGGAGTGAGCTGTTGCTTAGGATTGGTGAAGAGGAGGTCGGTCTCCTTGTCGAGGGGAACGAGATGGATGTGGGCGTGAGGCACCTCCATGCCGAGCACGGCAACACCGACACGCTGGCAGGGGACGGCAGCCTTCAGGGCACGGGCCACCCGCTTGGCAAAGAGCGTAAGGGAGGTGTACTCCTCGTCGGTAAGGTCGAAAATGTAGTCCACCTCGTGCTTGGGGATGCAGAGAATGTGGCCCTCCTTCAGGGGATTGATGTCGAGGAAGGCAAAGTTATGCTCATCCTCAGCTACTTTGTAGCAGGGGATTTCGCCAGCTATGATGCGGGAGAAGATGGAAGCCATATTAAAATTGGTTAGGGGTTAAGGGTTAGGGGTTAGGGTTAGATTGAGATGCTGAGAACCTCGAGTTCGAGCATACCAGCGGGAATCTTTATCTTCACTACGTCGCCCACCTTATGGCCAAGCAGGCCTTGTGCGATAGGGGTGTTGACGGAAATCTTGCCCGCTTTCAGGTTAGCTTCGCTTTCGGGGACGATGGCGTAGGTCATCTTCGCCTTGTTCTTCACGTTCTTCAGCTCCACCTTGGTGAGGACCTGCACGCTGTCGGTCTTGATTTTCGACGGATCGATGATTTTTGCTTCGCTGATGGTCAGCTTCAGCTGATTGATTTTCATTTCAAGCATGCCCTGTGCCTCCTTAGCGGCATCGTATTCGGCATTTTCGGAAAGGTCACCCTTGTCGCGAGCCTCGGCAATCTGCCGCGCTATCTCCGGACGTCGGATGGTTTCCAACTCTTTCAGTTCGGCCACCAGCTGGTCAAACCCTTCTTGTGACATGTAAGCCATAATTTCTTCTATGTTTAATTGTTACTATTTTTTTCGTTTTTTAATCACACGAAAGAAAAGAATCCCGGCACATTTGTCCATGCCGGAACCCTCGTTTCTCATGTTTCGGCTACAAAGGTAGTGCAAGCCGAGAGGAAAAGCAAGAAAAACCACGTTTTTTTTGCTTTGCCCGAGGCGAAGCCTACCTAAAACGACAGTTAAAGGTAGTGCAAGCCGAGAGGAAAAGCAAGAAAAACCACGTTTTTTTTGTTTTGCCCGAGGCGCAGCCTACCTAAAACGACAGTTAAAGGTAGTGCAAGCCGAGAGGAAAAGCAAGAAAAACCACGTTTTTTTCATGATTATCCGCAAAAATACTCCTAACGGCCTGAAAGGCCAAAAGCAACTAGCCCAGGGCAGCGCCCTGGGTATATTGGAGTACAAATCATTCTGCGCCCTGAAAGGGCAAAAGCCCTTGATAATAATGCTTTTGCCCTTTCAGGGCGAAAGTTGCGTTTGTGTTTTGTTCCCAGGGCGTTGCCCTGGGCTATGTGCTCACTGCCCCTTCGGGGCGCACTATTGAGTTTAGGGATTGCGGAAATCTTGCTTTTTTACAGCTTCAGCGTCACGCCGGCAACGGCGCGGATGCCCTGAGCGGGATAGACTGGGGTGTAGCCGTTATGACGGTTCAGGAGGTTTTCGCCAGAGAGGTAGAGGCTGACCATGCGGCTGAAGGCATAGTCGGCCTTTAGGCTGAGGTCGGCCACAGAGGGCTGACGCCCGGCAGCAGTAGTATTATAGCGGCGATAGCGGAAGGCTGCATCAGCATGAAGGTTCTGCACGATGCGTGTCCTGATGCTGGTATTCCAGTCCATCTGCGGAGCCCAAGTCAGCAGCAACGGGTTGTCGTCCACGCCTTGCCATCCGTAGTAGGTGAAGTCTGTGCCGAAACGGAAGAAGTCTTTCCACTCATACGAGGCATCCGCGCCGGCATGCCACACGCGGGCATCGTGGTTCACCAATCCGGTGTAGAGCAGCCCATTCTTCACGCGGGCTGCGGCAAAGAGGGCATTGTCCGTCATGCGGTATCCGCCGCCAAGACCCACATGCAGCCCTTCTGCCACACGGATGCCCATGTGCAGACGTGCGTTCAAATAGGTGTAGGCCTTCTGAAGCGGTACGTCGGCTGTCCACCAGGGGGAGAGGCGGTAGAGGTCGCGGAAGGACTGCACGTCGCGTCCGCCATCGACGATGAGGTCGAGGCGCAGGGGCGCCGAGGGTGTCCACGTGAACTGACAATTGGGCGACAGCTGCACGCGCTGGCTGTCGGTGGGCTGTGCATCCACATTAAGGCCAATCGCCACGCGGCCCTGCCTGCCTTCAATGGCCCAACTCGGGTGGAAGCCAAGGAGATAGTGCGACAGGGTATCGGGAAGATTGGTGTAGGTGAGAAGGTCGTTCGTCAAGGCCAGATTCAGCTGCCCTGCTTTGGGGAAACGGTAGGTGAAACGAGCGTCCAGCCGGGCGTGGTTTTCGGCATTGGGCTGCGCGATGCCCTGCCAGGCGCTGTTCTGCCAGCGATGGAACGCCCCGCTGAAGCCCAGCTCAGCGGGAATGCGGCGGAAGGGAGCCGTCAGATACCCGTCGCCCCCATACCAAAGGCTGTTCAGCAGGTCGGTGACAGCCACAGGCGTCGCTACGAGGTGATTGCGGGTGTAGTAACCGACGTCGGCGCCCAGTCCGAACCGCGTGCGTCCCTTATGGTGATAGGCGATGCGGGCATCGGTGTCGTATCGGCGGCCCAGCCACGTGCCGCTGTCAGCAGCGAGTGCCGTAAGCCCTTTGTAGGGGACTGCCCCTTTCCATCCCGAGAGGGAGGCTGAGAGGTCGAGCACATCGTTCTTCCCCAGCGAGGCCCGGTAGAGCCCGAGGACATCCGTGTTTCCCCGAGTGCCGTAGCCGAGGCGGAGGTAGGCAGGCAGCAGGCGCTGCTCGCGCAACGTGACGGTGCCGGAGCCAAAGGGGCTGCGGGCAAGGTTACCCGGGTCGTGGTTCTCGTCGGCATAGACAACGGCCTCGCGGTGGGTGGCAGGCTGCGGCTCGTCGGGCAGGAACGAGCGCTTCTCTGACGATGCCAGCACGGGGTTATAGACGCTCTCCACCAGCACCGTGCGGCGGATGGTGTCGCCCGCTGCCGTCTGGGCTGCCAGCGCCGACGGCAAGACCATCAGCAGCGTCAGCATGAGCGCCGACGGCAGGGCTTTCGTCCCTTTCACTTCCATATATATTCTTTTCATCTTCCCTTCCATTCCTTTTCTGTCAGTTGATGTGATACGATTGGTAATCATTGAAGCTTAGCGAGGCGTTCTTCGATGCGTCCGGCAATGTCATCCTTAGCGTCGTAGTTCTGACGCAGGGAGAGCAGGTATTGCCTGGCCTCCACATCGCGTCCGCTGGCCATATAGACGTCGGCCAGCAGGATGAAGCTGCGTGCCAGCCAATAGGTGTGGGGCGTGCTGACGTTGATGTAGTCCAGCACCTCCTTCTCGGCATTCTCGGCCTGGGCGGTGTCGAAGTAGAGCTGTGCCAGCAGGTATTTTGCCTCGGCGCCATAGACGGAGCGGGTGTCCTTGGCCAGCACAGCCAGGTCGGCCTTGGCGGTGTCGTTCTGCCGGCGTGCCAGGCACGCCTTAGCGCGATAGTAGCGCATCTCGATGGCCGTCTCGGGTGCCAGTCCGCTGGCCTGTACGAAGGTGCCGACCTCGCTGATGACGGTGTCCCAGTCGGAGAGCGCCCACGCCGCCCGGACGCCGAAGGTCTGGGCATGCAGCCGCACGTCGGGACGGCTCGTCATCGCCTTCAGGTCCTTGTAGGCCTGCAGGGCGAGGGCGTAGTCCTTGTGGTCGTAGGCCATGTCGCCCACCAGACGTGTGGCCTCCTCCTGATAGCGGTTGCCACGCATCTCGGCCACCTTGCGCAGGTGACTGATGGCGCTGTCGTAGTTCTTCTGGTCGCGCAGGATGCATCCCAGATGGTAGTGGGCATTCACGGCGTATGCTCCGGCGGGGAACTGCTGCAGATATCTGTCAAGGGCGTCCTGCGCCTTTTTCGTCTCGCCTCGCATGTAGAGCTGCTCGGCAGCGGCATAGGTCAGCGAGTCGTGTTCGGTGACCTCCACAGCCACCATGCCCTTGGCCTGCGAGGCGAACTGCACGTAGCTGTCCACCTTGTTCTCCTCGACGTAGAGCGACTTCAGGTCGCGCATGGCCACGCTGGCCTCTTCGCTGCCGGGATAGGTGGTGATGACGTGCTTATAGGCCGCCTCGGCCTCAGCGGTGCGCCCGGTCTGATAGTAGAGCAGGGCTATCTCGTTTCCGGCGCTGGGGGCGTAGCTACAGCGTGGATAGCGCTCCAGCAGCTGACGGAAGGCGCTCAGAGCCCCGTCCCACTGCTCAAGCTGCACCAGCGATCGTCCTTTCTCGAAGAGGGCATCGTCGGCATAGTCCGACGTGGGGAAGTGGCGCAGCAGCTGGTCGAGCGTCGATACCTTATCTTTATAGCGGCCCAGCAAACCCTGCGAGAAGGCCTTCTGATAGATGGCATAGTCGCCGCTTTCGGGGTCGATGGACATCGCCTTGTCGTAGGCGCTGGCGGCATCGCTGTAGCGCCGTGCCTGGAAGAGGCAGTCGCCCATGCGTCCCCACACGTCGGCACGTGTGGCATTATCGGTCTCGGTATCCACGCCCTGTGTGGCAAAGAAACGGTCGAACTGGCGGTAAGCCTCGTTGTAGTTTCCCTGCCGGAAGTAGCAGTATGCCAGTCCGTATCGTGCCAGCAAGGCCGTGCGTCCGGTGTCGTCCAGAGTGAGGCTTCCGCTGTAGTCCTTGCGCGCCCCAGAATAATTGCCCTTGCGGTAGTGAGCCTCGCCGCGCCACAGCAGCGCCTCGGCCCGCACCCGCTTGTCGTAGCCCGCCATAGCGATACATTGTGAGAGCAGGTCGATGGCCTTGTCCGTGTCACCCCCCGCGAAGGCCTCGCTGCCGGCACGGCAAAGCAGCTTCTGGCGGGCCTCCATCAGGGCGGCGTCGGGATGGTTGATTTTGGCGATGGACTGCAACGCAGCCTCGTAGTTTCGTGTGCTCAGATAGGTCTCGGCCAGGTAGGCCCCCACCTTGGACGCCCACGCTGAGGTGGGGTATTCGTTCAGGAAGCGTTCGGCTACGGTAACGCCTTCGCCGAAGGCACCGCCGCCGCTCTCGTGCAACGCTGCGATGTGGTTGTACATAGCCTGCTGGCGCAAGGCGTCGTCGGCCGTCATGGCCGAAGCGCGCTCGAAGCTCATGCGGGCGCGGGCCACGTCGCCTGACTTGAGGTACGAGAGTCCGCTGTATAGCTCGGCACACTGGGCTACGGCATCGTCGGCCGTGCCAGCCTTATCCACCATAGCCAGCACCTCCGGCGCCCGCAGATATTCGCCCGAGTTGTAGTGCGCCAGCCCTAAGCGGAAGAGGGCCTCGCGGCTGGGTTCGTCCGTCTCGGCCAGCCACTCCTCGAGCTGCAGGGCGCTCTCCACATAGCGTCCCAGCCCGAACAGCGCCTCGCCACGTACACGCTTCAACTCAGATTGGAAAGGGTTAGGGGTTAGGGGTGAGGGGTTAGAGGTGTCTGAGCTTCTTTCCAGCGCCGTCTGATAGTCGCCTTTCTCAAGCGCCACCTCGGCTTTGTAGAAGAGCGCGGCATCGCGCAGGGCCGGCACGTTCTCGACGGCTGTGAACTCCTCGTCCGCCTCGTCCAGACGGCCGTCGGCATAGTCTGTCCACGCCAGCGCGAAGGCTGCCTCATCGGCATACTTGCCGCCCAGCAGCTGGGCCGTGCGCAGCTGCACGCGCGCCTCGTCCATCTGTCCCAGCGTGCTCAGCGCCATGCCGTAGGTCACCACCAGACGCTCGAGCTCATCCGCAGGCAGAGCCTCCACGTCGATGTCGTCCATCATCTCCGTCATAGCCACGCAGTCGCCACAGGCAAAGTACGCCTCGGCCAGCATGGCCTTCAGACGGTTCTGGTGGGGAGCGTCGGGATGCTCCTTCATGTATCGCCGCAGGGCCGTCACGATGTCGCGCGCCGGCAGCCCCGTCTGTTGGCACGACAGCCACGCTGCCCAGTCGGCATCCATCAGCATACGGTCGCAGAACTGCTTGTACTCCGGCGCTACCGTACGCGGACATTCCAGTCCGATGCGGGCGGGCATGATGCCCCCGTCGTCCACGATGCGCTGCAGCCCGTCCGTCTGGGCCTGCACGCCGCCGCACAGCAGCGCCGCGCACCCCAGCAGAATTATAGTCGTCTTTCTCATTGCCATAGTCTGTTAGTACTCTTTTGGCTGCGAAGATAGTGCATGCCGAGCGATAATGCAAATTATTTCAATTGAAAAATGAAAAATGAAAGTATAATAAATAAGGTTTAACGTTTAATGTATAACGTTTAACGAACAAGGGTAAGAGTTATTCACGAACATTCACGGATTATTTACGGACATTCACGTAGCGTCGCAGACAAAATCTTTTTAACGTATAATGTCTGTGAACGGACGGATCAGCGAGTGCAGAGTCAAACTTGTTTGAACTATGCCGAGTCGCGACAGAGGAAGACAAAGTCAAATCCCCATCTCAACGCAGGCGGATTGCAAATCCGCCTGAACGGGCAATCCCCCCCCAAAAAAAATTCTTCAATCTAATGCTGACGGCTGACAACTGATTTCTGAAAGTATATTGGGAAAGGTACGGCCGCCTTCAATTTGTCATTTTTTGGTATCATCAGCTTTCAAAATAAAAGAGCATATAGGACAACAAGTGACAAACTGTTAAAATACATCACCTCTCTCTTCCCTTATCCATCTTCCAATAACCCTTAACCATTAAGCATAAATTGTTCCCGCCACCCATCGCGGGCAACGGGAACGACTGATGCATCATTTGAAAAAAGTAAGCTAACGAAGAACCGGTCTGTTTCGTTTTAGAATGTGATGCGGAAGCCCATGCCGGCATTCAGCGTGCCCGGCACTTGCATGGCGTATTCGGGACGCTCGTAGGTGAGCTGCGGACGGGCGCCGACGGAGACGCCGCCGCCCACGTCGAACATGGCGTAGCCGTTCTCGCGATTGACGCGCTTTGTTCCCTTCACGGCATCCACGATGGAACAGATCTGGTTGACAACGCCCCACACCCCGCCAACAAGTATCATGCCTGCTCCGTAGAGAGCAATTTCATCGTCGTTAGTGCGGGCGACGAGTTGTCTTCCTCCCTCCACCAAGACTAAACATGCCACATGCTCGTAAAGGTCTGTCCAGCCCAGTTGGTTATTGCCGTAGTAGAACTGCCCGGCGCCGGGGAAGAGGTAGGAGAGTATGCCGGCCAGGGCGGGCGACTTCTCGGGCTGCACATAGACGTACTGCACTCCGTCGCTGCCCATCGCGGGCGCAGGCTTCGCCGTCATGCCTTGCTGTGCCGTCGCCACACCTCTCCCAGTTACGGAATGGACCGATACCGCCTGTTGTGCCTCCACCTGCCGGGCAAGTGACGTCGATTCCGTCGTTCGTTCGGCAATGTCGCCCGTGGCAAAGATAAACACCGAGCCGTCCGCCGTCTGCATGGCAATAGAGTCATTCACTTCGCCCACAACCGCCCCCTTCACCGTGGAGCCGTTCTTCAGGCGTATCACCTCCTGTTTGTTCTGGCCCATCACAGCCACGGCACACAACAGGAAAGCCATTATTAAGATTGTTTTTTTCATCGTTTTATCTTTATTAATTCAAGTTTCGGAAGTTACACGAGTCTGCTTCGCAGAGAAATATGACAAAATATATTTCAAAATGATTCAAAATTATGACACTATTCACAGGAAACGTGTTATCGAATTTTTGTAAAATTTTGTATAAGATTTTGTTTGATTTCTGCCTCGAAGAGGCACTCTCATAAACTTCCGAAAGTTGAGTTTATTAAGTCGTTATTTGCTGCTTAAAACAAATCTCCAATCCTCATTGACTTTTCGGCACAAGGGTCAGTCCTCCCCAGACAAAGGAGACGTTGTACCACCAGCCTCCAGCGGAGGAGCTACGGGAGACAATCCGTGTGGCATCGAAACGGCATCCGATGGTGCTCTCCGTATAGCGACAGCCTCCTCCGGCAGCGGGGTACAGCTGAAGCCGACGACGGGTTTTGTATTCGATTTGCATTCCGGCTGATGGCCCAAGGGCGTGTATGCCGCTCGGGCTGACGTCGGCGTTAGAACGTTTCTTGGGAACGACGCCGATGGTGGAGGCTCCGATACGGGGAGTGATGCGCCAGTAGTTGCTGTTACAAATGCTATAGCCGTAGAAGGCCCTCCAGTTCGTCAAGTCGTACGGCTGGTGGTCGTCCCAGTTCTTTTCGGGAAAGGCAGCGAGACTGCTTCCCGATGCGACATTGCCCTCCAATCCGAACCAATGCCGCCCGTACAATTTCTCGAACGAGATTCCAAAGCCGATGAGCGGGCGCAGATAGGCTCTCAGTTCGGTTGTCGGGATCAAAGAGAGCAGGTGAATGCCGATGCTCCAAGGAGACTTCCAATCCCCCTTAGGGGGGTAATTAGGAATTAGGAATGAGGAATTAGGAATTACGGGCTGCGCTTGGCTTTCTTCCGCAGTTTCTTCGTCCGCAGGATTAATTCCTAATTCCTCATTCCTAATTCCTAATTGCCAGGGCGATGTCGCCCTGGCGAGGCTGTCGAGCTGTGAAAGGGCTTCGCGGGTGAGCCTTTCCATCTCCGCTGTGGTGACCGTATCATTCCCCTGAGCACACAGGCTGTCGAGCAGGGTGGACGCCGCAGAAAACTCCGCGCCTTTCCTTTGCCAGAGCGAGTGAATGGTCTCTTGGTCAGTTCCCGCCCTATACACGCTGTCGAGTTCGAGCTGGAACAGACGGCGTAGCATCTCCGCATGGTCAAACGCCATCTGATGAAAGCGCAGCAGGCGGTCGGTTTGGCTTCCGTTGCGTACCCAGGTAGTCGCGTTATCTAAATAGGTACGCGAGGTGAGGCGGAGAATGGTCAGATTGCCCGTGCGGACGGTGTCGGTGGCGGTACACATGCCCCAGCTGAGGTACGAGTCGCGGCTGAGCGCAGCGTAGCGGGGCTCCACCCTGAAGTCGTCCCACGTCAGCGCCCCAGCGTCCCAGAAACGTTTGTCCTGGGATTCAGCGCCGTTCTGCCCAAGCACGGTCACCACGCACAGCAGAAAAGCCACAGCAAGGGTTGCTCTTTTCATCATCATGACAAGCCCTTTTCGGGCGGATTTTTCTTTCAGATTTTATATCGCAGACCGAGGAGGATGATTCCCTGCTCGCCGAAGCCAAGGTCGAAGAAGCCGCGGAAGTGGGGACTGCCGAAGTCCATGCCGACAAGCGTCAGATGCCCGTTCAGATGGAGGAAGCTGGCCTGCTCGTTGCTGCGCGTGTAGTGGCTATAGACAGTCTGCTCACGGCGCGACGTGAAGCCGAGGCCCACCTTGGAGTACATGCCGAAATACTGGCGGCGAATCCAGTCGAACTTCACGGTCGGCATCAGCGACACGTAGCGGTTTTTCATCTCTGCAATCTTCGCACCATTCTTTATTTTGGAAATCGGCGCGCCGTCGGCTATTTCCGTGGCCACGGGGTTGCCTGTTCCGTAGATGAGCATGCCGCCCACGCCGAGCCACTCCTTGACGCGGTAGAAGTATTCCAACGTGAAAGAGTGGAGGTTGCTGACGTCGTACATCACCCCGTCTTCACGCCCCACGTCGTTAATCACCCGACCCAAATCGATGAAATGGGACGTGGAGAAGCCTCCCGAGCTGATGCCCACTTCGTGCTTCGAGTCGGCATAGATGTTCTGTCCGCTTACGCTTATGCTCACAGTAGCCATCATGGCGGCTACGGCCACAAAAAGATACTTTCTCATATTATTGACGTTTTTGGTTTTTGGTGCAAATATAGGAATTAAACTTGTTGCCTCCAAATTAATAAAAATGAATTATTGGAAAAGGACTTTCTTTCCGTTCACGATGTAGATGCTGCCGCCCGCGGGCGTGACGGTGCGGTTGCCCTGCAGGTCGAAGATGATGTCGCCCCCGTTGCCGTCGGCAGAACGCATCTCCACGCCCGTCGGCCCGACGACGAACGTCAGCGTAGCCGAGAAGGGAGGCATCACATCGTCCTCGTCCGTCACGTTGAGGGTGATGCTGTACTCCCCCTCGTCCAGACGTCCCAGCGAGGTGGTGGCCTCCACGTCCTCGTCACCCTCCTCCTGGCTGTGGTAGGTGCCGCTGAGGACAATCTGCCTGCCAGCGATGGACTTGACACTTTGCTGATAGCGTCCTCCGACGATGCCCCTCACGCGGCAGACCACGTCCACGTCGCTGCTCTCCTTCGGATCCTTCTGTCCTGTGGAGATGTCCGTCTTAGGCGGTTTCTCACGCACGAACCCCCGCACGCCGTAACCCTTGAAGGATGTCTCGTGCAGCGTATAGTCATCGACGATTGCCGTCTTTCCGTAATAGCCGGAGAGATAGATGTAATAGTAATCCTCCGTGCATCCTTCAATGCCCACATCAAATTTGAGAGGTTGCATTACTATAGTGCTATGCTTCTCCTTGTCTAAGTCTGATACCATATTTAGAAAGATCTCGTTCCCGTTAATTGCATAGTTTATCTTCGTCAGATAGTTAGGATTTCCAGTATAGTATCCGCTTATGGAAAGCACGTTGTCCTGAAGAGAAAAGACGAAAAAGTTGTTATAATCATCGACAATTGATTCTGTATAATTACTGTTTCCTAATTCAACACTTTTCAAATCATCTTCAATATCGAAGTTTTTCCAATAATTCGCCGAGGAATACACTTCTTTGCAACCAATTGGGACATGAAGCTTTCCATATGAATAGAAGGTGTTTTCGGATATTTCTGGCGGAGTTGGTGCCAGGGAGGTAATTACATCAAGATTTGAACATTGAAAAGCAAAATCCTCAATTCTGGTTACAGTTTTGGGAAGGGTTATGGAACTAATATTATTACAATCGGTAAATGCGCATTCGCCAATATAGGTAATTCCTTCTGGGATATTAACAAATGTAAGATTTTCGCACTTGCGGAAGGCGTTTTCTTCAATACGGATTAACCCTTTAGGAAGATCTATTGAGCGAAGGGCAGAATTGTACCCGAAGGCTCCGTTCCCAATATTGACGACATCTTTTGGAATTATAATTGAAGATAAGCCATCACAATCGGCAAAGGCTCCATCTCCGATGCTCGTTATACAGTCTGGAAGGTCAATGGAGGATAAACTATAGCATTTGTAAAACACTTGACTTTCAATTATTTTTATTCGACTCGGTATGTTGATAGATGCTAATTTATAGCATTGAGCAAAAGCCATAGGCCCTATTTCCACAACGCTTTCCGGTATTTCTATCTTCGTTAATTCAGAACAATCAAGAAAAACTCTTTCGCCTATACTTACTAGACTCTCAGGGAGTTTTATGGAAGTCAGACTTGAACAGTCACTAAAGGCTCCAAATCCTAAAGATGTACATCCTTCAGGTACTGTGACTGAGGTCAAAGGAGTATCAAAGAAAGCCAATTCTTCAATGGAGGTAACGCCACTAGGTATATTTATTTTTCTCAGGCTTGTACAGCTTGCAAAAAGATAACCTTCTATCTTTGTCAACCCCTTAGGAAGGACAATGGAGGAAAGCCTGAAGCATTCATCGAATGCACCATAACCTATGCTCGTCATGTTATCGGGAAGGACTACTTTAGTCAGGTTATAGCAATTGGTGAATGCATTCTCCTCTATGATTGTTACACTGTTAGGGATGCGGAGTTCTTTTATGCTTGAACACCACCCAAAGGCCTGTTTTCTAATAGCAGTGATGCCATCGGGAATGCTGACAGACTCAAGGTTGGCGCACGCACTAAAAGCAAACGCTCCTATCTCAATCACATTGTAAACTATTCCTTCGTACTCGACGACAGATGGCATTTTTAAATTACCTGAATAATCATGCCACCAACTGTCTCTTCGTGTTACAGAAACATTCGCGCTATCCAACTTACTATAATAAATGCCGTCAACCTCGAAGTCGTAGGCGATCGTGGAGGTGATACTTGCTAAAATAGCCACAGTGAACAAAACTACTCTTTTTTTCATATCGGTATTGAGTTTTTTCTTTTTATGGTGCAAAAATAAGGCATAAAAGGGATAGCTTCCAAATTTTTTGCGTGACAAAAGCGTGACAATTTACGTTTCGGACGATTAAAAGGGGGAACTTGAGCGTGACACAATGAAGGTAAAAAAGGGGGGTAATATCGAAAAAATGCCGATGGAATGGGGATTTCTTCGGACGTTTGGGGCATCAGGCGCTGAAGAACAGGTTGCCCCAGTCGTCGCTTAGTTTGCCCTTGATGCGGCTTTTGCGCTTGCGGAGTACGGCGGGATTGCTGCGCTCGCATTGGGCGATGAGGCTGGTGCTCATGCCGAGGTAGGCGTAGAGGCAATAATAGACTTCGTCGATGTTGAGGCTGGGGCACTCGTTCTTCAGATCGACCATAACGTCCGAGAAACAATCGGAGAGGGCGTTGCGAAAGTTGTTATGTTGTTCAAGCGTCATGTCGTGGCCGGTACTCTCCAGCTCGTTCAGCCGCTTGGGCCAAGGGGTGAGCAGGAAGGCCTGACGGCTGTAGGAGCATTGTTGACGCCGCAGCGCAAGCAGCTGGTCATCGTCCTCGGGCGAAGCGGTCTGCATGTGCTCCATCTTCTCCTTCTGCTGGAGTATTTCCAGACGGGCTTTGGAGAGCAGCTGCTGCAGGCGGATGAAGCGGTTCTTATGGTAGCGGTCGGCAAGCAGGAAGAAGAAGGCGCCCAGCAGCACCACAAGGACGAGCAGCGCGGCGAGTGTCGAGGTCTGCCGCTGCCGCTGCACCTTCTCCGCACGGGCTTGCAGTTCCAGCTCATGACGGTTCATCAGCGCCGTGAGCTCCACGCCGTTCCACTGCCGCCAGGCAGAGTCGGCCAGCACGGTGTAGCGGTCCATATAGTAGCCGACGGAGTCGGGCTGATGGCGTGTGAGGCAGATGGCTGCCATCTTACGGCATAGATTGACCTGCGTGAAGAGCTCTTCGTTGCTGCCGAGGGCACGATGGAAGCAAACGGCAGCGGAGTCGGTCTGCCCCAGCCCCAGACAGGCATCGCCCAGCACACTATAGACGGCGCCGAACGTCTTGCCCTTCAGGCAGGCATAGGCGTGAGTCTTGGCGGTGGGAAAGTCCTCGCGCAGATAGCAACAGAGCTTGGCGGCTTCGAAGTGGGCTTTCTGCTTTAGCCCCTCCGAGGCCCGGGGATGGGCGAAGAGGCTGTCGAGACGCATGGCAGCCTTGGCGGCTTCTCCTTTATTAATATAGACCTTGGCGATGTGGTAGCTGTTGACCAGCGTATCGCGCACCGACACCGAGGGCGAAAGAGTGAAACGGCGGTAGGCACTGAGTGCCTCGTCGAACATGCCGCGGTTGACGTAGTGATGGCCGAGGTTCTGGCAGCAGAGGGCGTAGTAGCGCACCGTGGTGTCGGGGAAGAGCGTCTGTGCCGTGAGGAAGGCATCGACAGCACGGACGTCGCTCGCCATATCGGTATAAGCACAGCCCAGCGAGTACCACGCCATAGCCGCGTGATAGCTCCGACGGCGACTGCCGTAGTAGCGTGTGGCCAGACGGGCAAGCGAGTCGGACGTGAGGGAACGGAAACACTTATAGTCTGCCTGCACCGTCATCCACGCCCAGTCGGCAAGCGCTTTAGAGGAAGGACGGTAGAGGCGGGAGGAACGTTCCAGCAGTTCCTGTGCGGCTTCGGGGTCGGTTTCGAGAAGTGCTTCGGCTATCTCAAGCTGGCGGCGGACGGAGCGCTGGTCAGCGTGGCATGAGACGGAGAGCAACAACAGCGTGGCAGCTGCTGCGACTAAAAGGGCTCGGCGTGGGTTGGATTGGGACATCATGGTTTCTTCCGTATGAGACAGCGACGCTGGTCAACTTCGTCGCTTAGCGGGAGCAAAGATACACCATCTATGCCCTATCTTCCAAACTTTTTGCGTGACAAAAGCGTGACAAATGACAGAGTAAAGCGCTGGGCTGTGCCTTTCCCTACCGATAGGGGGCTATCCGACGGCGGTGTTGCGGGATTATCCGACGACGGTGTAACGGGCGCCGGCGAGGGTACGGACGAGGCCCTTCATCTCTAAGGAAAAGAGCAGGCTGGTGAGACGGCCTATGGGGATGTCGGCTTCGACGACGATGTTGTTGATGTGCAGAGCATCGCCTGCTCCGCGCAGGATGGAAAGGACGCGTTCTTCCTCGGGGCTGAGTTCGACGAAGAGCTGGCGCTGCACGGGTTTGTCGGCGCCCTGCGTGGTGTCCCAGCGCATGGCCTTCAGGAAGTCGTCGGCCGAGGTGATGAGGGCTGCGCCATTACTCAGGATGAGGTTGTTGCAGCCTTTGGAGTATTCGTCGCCCACACGACCGGGGAAAGCGAAGCAGTCGCGGTTGTAGCCCTGGGCGATGTCGGCGGTGACGAGTGCGCCGCCTTTGACGGCCGACTCGACGATCACTACGGCGTCGGCCATACCGGCGATGATGCGGTTGCGCTGGAGGAAGTTCTGCCGTTCGGGCTCGGTGACGCTCATGTACTCGGTGACGAGTCCGCCGCCGCGGGCGGTCATCTGTGCCGCTACGGAACGATGGACGGAAGGATAGATGCGGTCGAGGCCGTGGGCCAGCACGCCGACGGTGGAGGCGCCGTAGGCCAGCGAGGCGCGATGGGCGGCGACATCGATGCCGTAGGCGAGGCCGCTGACGATGAGGATGCCGGGAACGGCAGCGGCGAGGTCGCGCACGAACGCGTCGCAGAGGCTGCGCCCGTAGTCGGTGGCCTTGCGGGTGCCGACGATGCTGACGACATGGGCGGCGTTGAAGTCGGCTGTGCCGAGGGTGTAGAGCACCAGCGGGGCATCGTCACACTCGCGCAATCGCGACGGATAGGCGGGGTCGGAGAGGGTGAGGATGCGGATGTGGTGCTTGGCCGCATAGTCGATTTCCACTTTAGCCCGCTGCCAGGCGGCGGGGCAGTCCAGGGCCTGAATAAGAGAGGGCCGAACCCCCGGAAGAATGTCCGGAAGTTCGGTCCTATGTTCATAGACAGCTGTTGCTGTGCCCAGGGTGCTGACCAGTTGGCGGGCGAGGATGACACCGACATGCGGGGTGCATGTCAACGCAAGCATCGCTTGCAGCTCGTCAGCAGGTGCCGGTGCCATTAGAGTCCAGCGAGAGAAGCGGCGTACTTAACGAACTCGACGTCGTTCTTAGCCTTCTCGAGCATGGTGCGGTCGAGCTTGATGGCCTTTGCCAGGTTGGCAGCAACGTCGGCAGCCTGGTTGGTGCGGGCAGCGAGGATGGCTGCGAGGTAGTAGGTGTAAGCGTCGGGGTCGGCAATCTTGCTGAGGGTGTTCTTGGCAGCGGTGTAGTCCTTCGACATAATCTGAGCGAGGGCGGCAGCGTTGCTCTTCGTCTCGCCGAAGGAGGCGGCAGCGCGGGCGTACTGACCCTGAGCGATGTAGAGGTTACCGAGAGCGGCAGCGTTGGCAGCAGCATCGGTGCCCTTAGCGAGGTAAGCCTCAGCCTCGGCCTTGTTGCCGGCGAGGAGCTCGAGCATACCGAGGTTGGTGTTGACCTCAGCAGCAGCGGGGTTCAGCTTGGCAGCCTTCTGGAGGTAGCTCTTAGCGGTGTCGTAGTCGCCAGCGGCATAGGCCAGCTCAGCCACGTTGTTGAAAGCGCGATAGTCGCTGGGGAAGAGTTCGGTGGCCTTCTTGTAGATGGCGGTCTTCTCGGCGGGGGTGTTGACGAGGGTAGCAGCATAGAGGAGCTCCTCGACGCTCAGCACGCTGGGGTTGGACTTGAAAGCGGCAAGGATCTCGTCGTCGGTGCGGCCGATGAGCTGGTAGTGGAGGCTCAGGCGAGCGCGACGCAGCTGGGGCAGGATCTCGCCCGCGAGGTCGGCATAGACGGAGGAGATGTTCTTGATTTCACGCTCACGGGCTTCGGGCTCCTTGTACATAGAGAGGACGCGGAGGATGAGGTCCTTATCGGCGATGTTGGAAGCCTCGACGAGCTGCTTGAAACCTTCCCAGTCCTCAGCGGTGTACTCAGCATCGACGTTGGTGTCAATCTTGGCCTTCTTGAGCTGCTGGTTGACGTAGTTGCGGGTGTTCTTCTGACGGTCCTGAGCCAGACGGTCGTTGAGGTCGAGGGCACCGTCAGGAGAAGCGTAAGCAGAAACCTCGATGTTCTCGAGCTGCTTGCGGTCGTCGGCATTGACGTCCTTCAGGGTGTTGAACACCTCGGCGAGGTCCTTGGAGGTGAGCTCGCTGGAGCGGAGGTTAGCCTGCTGGATAAGGAACATGATGTTGGCCTGCTTGACCTGCTCGATGATGCGCTGGAAGGCATCCTCGGCAAGGGCGGGAGTGGTGGAGGCAGCAGTAGCGGCATAGAGCTCAGCGGTAGCGAGCACGCCGTCGGCAACCTTCACGTCGGGCAGAGAGGTCTCCTTGCTGCCGACCTTGACGACGGGACGGAGGTAGAGTTCGCTCTTAGCCATAGCGGGGATGTAGTCATAGACGCTCTTCAGCGTAACGTTGGCGCCGGTTTTGTAGGGGATGGCCTGGGCGTTGCCCTGAACCTTCTCGCCCTGATAGGTAAAGGTCTCACCGACGGTTTCGCCACCATTATACTTCAGCACGGGGGTGACGGCGAGGACAGCCTTCTTGGGGAAGAACTTGCCGGGGAACGTTCCGTGGATGGTCACAGGCACTTCGCCATTGACGGCCTCCAGAATCTGGGGAGAGACGGTGAAGTAGTCCGAAGACAACTCGTTCATTTTTTTACTGCAGGAGCACAGTGCGAGCACAGCCACTGCCATGAGGAAAAATCTCTGTTTTTTCATTGTTTAGTGGATAAGAATTTATGGTTTATACGCTTTGATTTTTTCTACATTTTCCGTTTGGGGCTGCAAAATTACAATGTTTGTGCTTATTTTCCAAAGGAAAAGGAAAAAAATTGTGATAAAAGCAGAAAAAGTCCCCACAACAAATCAACTTTCTTCCCAAAAAGCGAAAAATGAAAAAAGAAAATGGATTGTTAGGAATTGAGAATTCAGGAACTGCAGACTTTTTTGGGAGTTCAGAAACACAAGGGTTCATGCAATAATGAAGAACAAACAGAGCAGCGAGAGCAAAAGAGCTTGCTCGTTTTGCCGAGTCGCGTTGTTTGAAAACATAGTTAATGAAGAATAAAAAATGGTTTATAGGTTTAGTTCCGCTTTGCCGAGGTTTAGTTCAGGCTATGCCGGAGGTTTATAAACCGATTTTGCTACACAACATCATTAAACCTTTTTTGTAACAAAAAATAAACCTTTTGCAAAGCAAAAACTAAACCATTTTCTTCATTCTTCATTTTTCATTTTTACTTCTTCCCGTCTTTGTTGTCGGGCCAGATGTCGTTCCACCAGCGGTCGTCGTTCTGGAGGAAGCGGGCGAACCAAGCCATGATGGTATTGTGCCAGAGGATGCGCTTGGGATAGTCCTGGATGAAGTGATTCTCGCCCTCGACCTCGATGAATTCGACGGTTTTACCGAGAATCTTCAGGGCGTTGAAGAGCTGGATGCTCTCGCCGATGGGAACATTGGTGTCGGCGGTGCCGTGAAGCAGCAGCAGGGGGGTGTTGATTTTGTCGGCGTTGAAGAGCGAGCCCTGTGCGAAGAGGTCGGGGTTCTGCCAGGGCCAGCTGCCGGCAGCGGCAATGGCATTGTAGCTGTAGCCCCAGTAGCCTTCGCCCCAGTAGCTGGTGACGTTGCTGATACCGGCGTGCGAGACGGCAGCGGCGAAGATGTCGGTCTGCGTCTGTAGGTACTGCGTCATGAAGCCGCCGTAGGAGGCGCCCATGCAGCCCACGTGGTCAGCATCCACAAACGGGTGGGCGGCGCAGAACTTCTGCACACCTTCGATGATGTCGTTGGCCGTCCACTTGCCCCAGGCGTTGACGTGACGGGCCGAGAACTCCTGCCCGAAGCCGATGGTGCCGCTGGGCTGAATGACATAGACCACATAGCCGCGTGAGGCCAGCAGCTGGGCACAGTAAGGGCTGGAGATGCCTTTTGTCGTGGGCGTTGTGCCGCCATAATAATAGACAATCATCGGGTATTTTTTCGAAGCATCGAAGGCGGGGGGCAGGCAGCATTTGCCCGTGATGAGGGTGCCGTCGGAGGCGGTGAAGTTCCACGCCTCGGTCTGGCCGAGCTCTAGCTTGTCGAGCTGTTCCTTCATGGGGTCGGCGATAAGGCGCGACGTACCTTTCTTCATCTGATAGAGGTAGGCACGTCCGGCGCTGTGGTCATCGGTACCGTAGTAGGCCGCTACGGAGGCGTCGTCGGTGGGCAGCACGAACGAGGAGACGACGGGCGTCTCCAGCGGGAGCCGGCGCATGGTGCGGGCCTTGGGCGAATAGACATAGACGTTCACGTCGTCAGCCTCGGTGACGCGAAGGTAGATGTTGCCGTCGGCGCGGTTCCAGATGATGTTCTCGATAGAGGGGTCGAAGTCGCGGGTGATGGCCTCCACCTCACGCGTCGCGAGGTCCATGATGTAGGCCTGCTTGTCGTAGTTGTTGGCGATGGGGAAGTTGCCGCAGTTCTTACCGATGCCGTCGAAGGCTTCGGGACCTCCGGTGAAGAGCAGCTTCGTGCCGTCGGGCGAGTACACTACCCCATCCATGTAGGGTTTGTCCGTAAAGATGGTGTCGATGGTGCGTGTCGTCAGGTCGAGCTCGCAGAGGGTGGAGATATAATAATACGGATGGCGCGACACGTCCTCGTCAGAAGACTGGAGCAGCACCTTCTTCCCGTCGGGCGAGATGTCGGCGACGTAAGTGGACTTTTTGCCGAAAGTGAGGCGCTCGGTGGTGCCGTTTTCGGGATAGTAGATGCAGGGATAGGAGCTGTTGCGGTTGCCTGGGATGCGGTCGCGCGGCGAGAGGATGTGCTTCAGCGGACCGTTATCGCGGGCGCCCTCATCGTTCTTCATGACAATCATCTTCTTCTCGTCGGGGAACCACTGGAAACGCTCGTCGGGCAGGGAGCGGAAGAGCACTTCCTCCTGCTGCGTGAGGGGGTCGACCGTGATGAGGTCGCTGCCCACAGCGGCGCGGCGCGTGTACCAGAGCTTGTCCGTACGGGGCATCCAACGCAGGTTGACATTCACGTAGGCGATGTGCTTGCCCGACCTGACCTCGGTGAGCTCGGCGCGCGAGTCGCTGCGGTCGGCGCTGTAGGCATAGGTATAGCGCGTGATGAGGTACTTGCCGCTGGGCGAAAGCTGCACGCCGGTGACGCGGTTATTATAGACGGTGTTATCGAGCATGAAGCGTCCCTTTTGGCTCATGCCTGTGGTGCAGGCGACGTCCTTGAACTCCTTTTTGGCCACCACCTCGCACTTGATGCAAAAATCGCCCTTTCCATCGGAGGGGACAAGCACTTTCAGGGTGACGGGATAGGTCTTTTCGGGCTCCATACGCAGGGCGATGGTGCGTGAGCTCTGGGGGCTGATGCTGTCCTGAGCCTCGGACTTCGAGGCCTTGCCCAGTCCCTCGACGGAGGCATCGAAGGGCAGAGGACTGGTGATTTTCAGGTCGGCCTTCATGAATCGCTCGGCCCGCAGACGTGTGGTGACGATGTAGAGGACGTTCTCGCCCTCGTGTCCCGCCAGCGTCAGCATGCCGGTGGTGTCGGTGGTGACGATGTCCGAAGCAAACGCATCGGGGCTGACCACCACATCCGTCTTCAGCAAGTCGGCTTTGTAGCGGTTGCCCTTGATGTCTGTCGAATCGCAGACAAACGGTTCTTTCACGGAGGCCGCCTCACGGACGGCATACTCGGTTACGGTCTGTGCCTGTGCCGTCATCAGCGGCAGCAGGGCAAGAGAAAGGAAATACAGTTTTTTCATACGTATAAAAATGAAATTTAGAAGTTTTCAGTCTATTTTGGATTGTTTCAGATTCAGCGTGACGGATGCAAGATGTTGCGCGGATGATGCTCTACGATTTCTGTTCGCAGGCGGGTGGAGTCGATGTGGGTATAAATCTCGGTGGTGCCTATATCCTCGTGCCCCAGCATGGCCTGGATGACGCGCAGGTTGGCGCCATTCTCCAGCAGATGGGTGGCAAACGAGTGGCGGAAGGTGTGGGGGCTGATGACCTTTCGGATGCCTGCCTTCTCGGCCAGCTCCTTGACGAGGTGGAACACCATGATGCGCGAGAGGTTCTTCTTGCGCAGGGAACTGATGAAGAGGTAGTCTTCGTAGCCAGGTTTGATGTCAATCTGGTTGCGGTCGTGCATATAAAGCTCGATTTCATCGATGGCCGTTGACGAAATGGGCACCAGCCGCTGCTTGCTGCCCTTGCCCTCCACGCGGATGAAGCCCTCCTTCAGGTAGAGGTCGCTGAGACGCAGGTTGCAGAGCTCCGAGACGCGCAGCCCGCAGCTGTAGAGCGTCTCGATGATGGCGCGGTTGCGCTGACCTTCGCGCGAAGAAAGGTCGATGGAATCGATGATTTTGTCTATTTCTTCCACGCTCAGCACCTCGGGCAGATGGTCGGGAATCTTGGGCGACTCGAGCAGCTGCGTCGGGTCGGCTTCGATGAGCCTGTCGAGCACCATGAAGTGGTAGAATGAGCGGATGCCCGAAAGAATGCGTGCCTGCGAACGGGGGATGATGCCGATGTCGATGAGCGAAGCCGCGAATTGCTCCAGATCGTCCAGCGTCGCCTCAGCCAGCCCTTTCCCCTCGTCAGACAGATAGCTAAGGAGCTTTTCCACATCCCTCATGTAGGCATCGAGGGTGTTTGCCGACAGCCCTTTTTCGAACGCCAGATACTGTTTATACCTCGCGAGCGTCTTTTTATCGCCTTCTTTTGGTGGATTATTGCTCATTTTTTTCTACCTTCGCGCCGGATTTCAGACAAAAGTCGTGCAAAAGTACGAAAAACCATTCAAATAAACATAAGAATGAACGCAGAAAAAAAGAAGAAAATCCTTGTCGTCAACGGTCCGAACCTGAACCTGCTGGGTTTGCGCGAGCCGGGCATCTACGGCTCCGCCACGCTCGATGAGGGCATGAAGGCGCTGGAAGCCCGTTTCCCGCAGGCTGAATTCACGTTTTTCCAGTCGAACATCGAGGGTGAGCTGGTGGACGTCATCCAGCAGTATGGCTTCACGGCCGACGGCATCGTTCTCAATGCCGGCGCCTATACCCACACCTCGGTGGCCATCCACGATGCCATCAAGGCCGTCCGCACGCCCGTCGTCGAGGTACACCTCAGCAACATCTACCAGCGCGAGGTGTTCCGCCACACCTCACTCATCACGTCGGCTTGCATGGGCATCATCGGCGGTTTCGGCATGGACTCCTACCGTCTCGCCGTCGAATACCTGATTAACCGATAAAGAATTAGGAATTATGGACGGCTATATCCTCAGTCACATGGAGCCCGAGAGCGATTACCTGTACAGGCTCTGGCGTACGGCCCACCTGCGCCTGATGAACCCGCGTATGTCGTCGGGTCACGTGCAGGGGCGGCTGCTGAAGATGCTGGTGGCGATGGCCCGTCCGCACCGCATCCTCGAAATCGGCACCTACGTCGGCTACTCTGCCCTGTGTATGGCCGAGGGGCTGCAGTCCGACGAAGACCGTGTAGTGACCATCGAAATCAACGATGAATTGGAGGATTTTACACGTCCTTGGATTGACGGTTCGCCCTACGGCCACCGCGTGCAGTTCGTCATCGGCGACGCCCTGCAGGTGGTGCCCGCTCTCGGTGAAACGTTCGATTTTGTCTATATCGACGGCGACAAGCGGCAATATAGCGCTTATTACGATCTGGCCCTTCGCTACACCACGCCCGACGCCTTCATCCTTGCCGACAACACGCTGTGGGACGGTCACGTCACCGACGAAGCCTATGCCCACGAGCACCGCACCGAAGGTATCAACGCCTTCAACGCCTATGTCGCCGCCGACCCCCGAGTGGAGACCCTCATCCTCCCCATCCGCGACGGACTCACGATAATGAGAAAAAAACCGAAAACCTTTGTTGAACAAATGAAATAAAGTATATGGAAACAACCAGACAGAACAAAATTGCGCGCCTCATTCAGAAGGAGTTGAGCGACATCTTCCTCCTTCAGGCCAAGTCCATGAACGGCGTCATCGTCTCTGTGACGAGCGTCCGCATCTCGCCCGACCTCAGCATCGCCCATGCCTACGTCAGCGTCTTCCCCTCCGCCAAGTCCGAGGAGATTGTCGGCAACCTCAACGCCAACATGAAGAGCATCCGCTACGAGCTCGGCACGCGCGTCCGCTTCCAGCTACGCATCATCCCCGAGCTCAAGTTCCACCTCGACGACTCGCTCGACTATCTCGAGCACATTGACGAACTGCTGAAGAAGTGAAGTATCCCTTCTACCGCTACATCGCGCGGCGCTACCTCTTCTCGCGTAAGAGCATGGGCGCCATTAACATCATCTCGGCCGTCAGCGTGTGCGGGGTGACGCTGGCCACGCTGGCCCTCATCTGCACCCTCTCGGTGTTCAACGGCTTCCACAACCTGGTGGAGAGCATGTTCACCCACTTCGACCCTGAGCTGCGCATCGAGGCCGCGCGCGGCAAAAAGTTCGTGCCGACGGACAGCCTGCTCGCCGCTCTACGCGGCCTGCCCGATATCGACGTCGTCTCGCCGACGCTCGAGGACCAGGCAATGGCGCAGTACAAGGACCGCCAGACGATGGTCACCGTTAAGGGCGTGGGCGACGACTTCCTCGCCCTCACCACCTTCAGCGACATCCTTATCGGCGAAGCCCCCTTCATGCTTTCAGACGATGCCTTCGACTACGGCATCCTCGGCGTGCAGATCCCCCATATCCTAGGCAGCGGCCTCCATTTCATCGACCCCCTCACGCTCTACGCCCCCCGTCGCGGCACGCGCGTCAACCTCGCCAACCCCCTCCAGAACGTCACCTCGCTCTCCCTCTACAACCCAGGCCTGGTCTTCTGTGTCAATCAGGAGAAGTACGACGCCTCGTACGTTGTCACTTCACTCGACTTTGCCCGCCGCCTGTTCGGCGAGCCCGCCGCCGTCACCGCCCTCGAACTGCGCACCTCCCCCGGTAGCAGCATTCCCCGCGTAAAGCGGCAGCTGAGCCGTCTCCTCGGCCCGGACTATGTCGTCAAGGATCGTTACGAGCAGCAGGCCGACGTCTATCGCATCGTCAGCGTCGAGAAGTTCATCTCATACCTCTTCCTCAGCTTCATCCTGCTCATCGCCTGCTTCAACATCATTGGCAGCGTCTCGATGCTGATTCTCGATAAGCGTCCCGACCTGGGCACCCTGCGCAGCCTGGGTGCCACCGACGGTCAGCTCGCACGCATCTTCATCCACGAAGCTCACCTCATCGCCCTTGCCGGAGCCCTGATAGGTCTGGTGCTGGGCACCCTTCTCTGTCTCGGACAGCAGCGCTTCGGCTGGCTCACCCTTGGCGGCAGCGGCGCATTCGTCATCGAAGCCTACCCCGTCAGCGTCCATCTCACCGACGTCCTCCTCGTCCTCGTCACCGTCGTCGTCGTCAGCGCCCTCGCCGTACGCATCCCCGTCCGTCGTCTTGCACGCCGCGCCGTACAGAAAACCGACGAGTGACGGCATCATTGCAGCAGAGAGTAAGGGTACGGATGCCATTTCAAAAAAATTTTGCATAGTCGTATTTTTATACTACCTTCGCGGCGAATTTTTAAAATTAGGAATTAGGAATTAGAAATTAGAAAATAAAGAAAGGCATTATGATAGAATTTTTTACTGCATTCAGCTTCAAGGAAACGGCGAGCACGTTCCTCATTCTGTTCGCCATCATCGACGTGCTGGGGGCAACGCCCATCATCATCGACCTGCGCGAGAAGGGCAAGACGGTGAGTCCCACTAAGGCAACGGCCAGCGCATTCGGGCTGCTGCTAGTGTTCTTCATCGGCGGTGACGCCGTGCTGCGGTTCTTCAGCGTCGATATCAACTCGTTTGCCGTGGCGGGCTCGATACTGCTCTTCTTCATGGCGCTGGAGATGCTGCTCGACATCGAGATTTTCAAGTACAACGGACCGACGAACGAGGCTACGTTCATTCCGCTGGTGTTTCCGCTGCTGGCGGGGGCAGGAGCGCTGACCACCATCATCGCCCTCAAGGCCGAGTATGCCGACGTGAACATCCTCGTAGGCCTGCTGCTGAACATGGTGTGGGTGAACGTCGTGCTGGTGCTGACGGACAAAATCCAGAAGCGGCTGGGAAAATCGTTCATCTACATGCTGCGCAAGTTCTTCGGCGTGATGCTGCTGGCCATTGCCGTAGGCATGTTCACGACAAACCTCACGAGCCTTATCCACGCGCTGTAGTAAAAGATTCTTTTACCTCTTTTGTATATTTTTAATACTCCTTTTCGCTATGGTTGGCGAAAAAGGCCGTATCTTTGCAGGCGATATGCGCCTGAGAGTTTTTTTGTCACTTCTGCCAACGCTGTTTCTCCTCTCCTGTAAGGGAGGCGACGGGAAGAATGCCCCGACATGCCATGCCGAGCGCAGGGACTATCGCGAGGAGGTGGTGGCGAACGGTACAGCGCAGAGCGTCAACACGCTGACCATTGCCTGTGGCCCCGACATCGACGGCACCATCAAGTACCTCATCGAAGACGGCAGCTTGGTGAGCAAGGGCGACACGCTCTGCATCCTCGAGGACCACGATATGGAGAACAGGCTGGACGAGCTGTTGAAGACGCTGGAGGCGTCGGAGGCAGAGCGCACCAAGTCGGCCGCCACATACCGGATGGAGCATGCGCTGCAGACGGCACGCATGGAGACGGGTATGGCCGAGGCAGGAATCGCCTCGCTGGACTCGCTGCAGCTGCAGTTTTCGCCACCCCTGCAACGCCGCATCAAGGAGCTGAACCTGCGCCGTGCTGCCATTCAGCAGGAGCGGGCACGGATGAACCTGCGGGCAATGGAGGTGACATGGCGCGTCGATAGCCAACGCATAGAGACGTGGATAACGTACGTCCGCCGCCGCATCGAGGACCAGCGTGAGCGCCTGGCGGGGCTGACCATCCGTGCTCCGCAGGACGGGCTGGCCATCATCAGCGAATCGTGGAGAGAAGACCGCCCCCTTCAGGTGGGCGACAACGTGTGGGAACAGATGCCCCTCGTGCTGCTGCCCGACGTGCAGAACATGGAGGTGGTGATGATGATTCCCGAAAGCGACTACAAGCGCATCAACCCGGGCGACCCCGTCGATATCACATTCGCTGCCGACCCTGACGGGCAGGCGTGGGGACACATCACGAAGAAGATGCCCGTGGGCGTGGAGGCCTCGCGCGGCAGCAAGGTGAAGCTGTTCGAGGTCACAGCCTCCATCGACTCGACCCTCGGCTCCGTCAGACCCCAGAGCAGCGCCCGTTGCCGCATCTGCCTGCGGCTGATGAAGGACACGCTCGTGGTGCCCTCGGTGTGCATCATGGACGCCGACTCTACCAAAGTGGTGTTCGTCCGTAGCCATACAGGCCACGTGGAGCAACGCGAGGTGGAAGTAGCCTATGCCTCGTCCGCCGAGGCCGTGGTGGCACGAGGCATCGAGGAGGGTGAGGACCTGCTCCTGCTCCGGCCCGCCGACGGCGCCATAAGGAAGAAGACGTTCCTCGGGAAAGACTGACGAGCCGCACTACCGGCAGCAGAGGACGAATGGGAAAAGCAAAACTCATCAGGGCTTGAAACAGAAAATTCAGAATAAAGGCTTAACATAAGAATGGAGAAAAAAAAGACTTTTTGGAAAGCAGGTATCACGACGCTCCTCATCCCTCTTTCCATACTTCTATTTGCCGCGTGTGGCGGAAAGAAGGCCGAGACGGTCATTCCCGAAGCTATCGTCAGTCACGGCACGTTCCTCGTTGACATCTACGAGGAGGGCGAGGTAGAGGCACTCAACTCCACCCACATCATGGCGCCCGAAATCCCGTGGCGCTTCGGCGGACTGAAAATCGCACAGATCGTCCCCGACGGCAGCGACGTCAAAGCCGGCGATACGGTGGTCGTCTTCGACCCCTCGGAGGTCCAGAAGGCCATCCTCGACCACGAGGACCGTCTGGTCGTCAGCCTCGCCGAGCTCGAGAAGCTGAGAGCACAGCAGACGCAGGAGATGGAAGGTCTGAACGCCGACTACGAGATTGCCCAGATAGCCCAGGAGATCTCTCGCATCGAGCTCGAAGGAGCTGCCTACGAGTCTGAAATACGCCGCAAGGAAATAGAGCTGAACCTCGAGAAGGCCGAGATATCGCTCAAGCAGGCCAAGGAGCAGATCGAGAACCGCAAGAAGGTGCAGGCCGAGGACCTCAAGCAGAAGAAAATCTCCATCGAGCAAGACCGCGACCGCCTGCGCGAGGCCTACGAGACGCTGGGACGCCTGTATGTCGTCAGCCCCCAACCCGGACTGGCCATCATCAACCGCAACCGCTCGACCGACACCAAATATCAGGTCAGCGACCAATGCTGGGGCGGCACGCAGCTCATTGACCTTCCCGACCTCTCGAAAATGAAGGTGAAAATCAACATCAACGAAGTCGACATCTCGAAGGTCAGCAAGGGTATGGAAGCCGAAATTCGTCCCGATGCCTACAGCGACAGCGTCTTCACGGGCCACGTGCTCTCCATAGCCAACCTGGCGGTGAACAAAGAGCGCAACTCAACCATCAAGGTGTTCCCCGTCGAGGTGCTGGTTGACCGCGCCGACGAGAACCTCCTGCCGGGACTCACCATCAGTTGCCGCATTATCGTCGACCGTATTCCCGACGTGGACTACGTGCCCATCGAGGCCGTACATCTCGAGGGCGACAAGAGCTACGTCTTCCGCGCCACAGCCACAGGCTACGAACGAGTGGACGTGGAGACCGGCCCCACCAACACCGACTACGTCATCATCTCATCCGGACTGCGGAAGGGCGACCGCGTGGCACTTGTCGACCCCACCGTAAAGGCCGAAAAATCAAAGAAAAAACAGGGAGGAGCGGAAAAATGAAAAGCAGACTGACCTTATCAACAACACTCCTGATTGCCCTGCTGACGCTGGCGGCGTGCAAGGGGGGACTTCACGGTGGGGCTGACGCTTCAGAGACCGCTACGGGCGCACTCGTCGAGACAGGCGAGCTGGCCGCCATCACCTCCAAGACGTTTGTCATGCAGCGCCTCGGCCAGCGCTGGTACGACGCCAAAATATCGTGGCTGGCCGAGCACGGGCAGGCCATACATGCCGGCGACACCATCATCAAGCTCGACCCCGTAGAGATCACCCGCTACATCACCGACCGCGAGACCCAGCTCGAGACCCAGCAGGCCACCCTCGAGAAGATGATTGTCAGCCAGAGCAATGCCCGCAGCCAGAACGAGTCGGCCATCCGTTCCGAAGAGGCCTCGTATGCCCTCAGCAAGCTGTCGATGGAGTCGGTGCGATTCGAGAGCGAACGGCAGCAGCGCATCCGTCAGCTACAGTTCCGCCAGGCCACCATCAACCTGCAGCGTGCACGACGCAACCGCGAGCTCAACACCATCATCAACGAGAACGACCTTAAGATACAACGCATCCGCGTCAGCCTCATCGAAAAAGACATCCAGCGCACCTACGAACTGCTGCCGCAGCTCACCTACATCAGTCCCATTGACGGCATCTTCCAGATTGAGCGCAAGCGCCGCTGGCAGCCCGAGGTGCTCACCATCGGCGACGAGGTCGACGACGGACAGGCCATTGCCCGCGTGCCCGACCTCACCTGGATGAAGGTGAACACCAGCATCCACGAGAATGATTTCCTGAAGGTCCACGTCGGCCAGCCTGTCACCGTCCGCCTCGATGCCCTGCCCGGCACCGACTTCCCGGGCGAGATAGCCTCCATCGGCCGTCTCTGCCACGCTAAGGACGGCAGCAACACGAGCAAGCACGTCAAGGTGTTCGACGTCGAGGTACGCCTCCTCGTTTCCGACGAGCGCCTCAAGCCAGGCATGACCGTCAGCTGCGAATTCCACCCCGACAAATCGTACCCCACCCTATAGTCCCTATAAAACCTATAGTTCTTATAGTCCCTATAGTTCCTATAAAAAAATGCAATACACAGAGAACATTCAGATAGCCCTTGGCGGTCTAACCGACCACAAGTTCCGCTCCTTCCTCACCATGCTGGGTATCATCTTCGGTGTGGCTTCCGTCATCACCATGCTCTCCATCGGCGAAGGAGCCAAGCGCGAGGCTATAGCCAAATACAAGGACCTGGGCGTGAACAACATCATTGTCCGCGAGAAAAACCTCTCGGACGCCGAGCTCGAGGAGGTGCGCGCCCGCTTCTCGCCCGGCCTTTCGCTGGCCGATGCAGAAGGCATCCTCGCCGTAGCGCCTGACGTGGACCGCGTGGTGTCACAGTCCGAGCAGACGATGGAGGTGAAGTTTGCCGACAAGTCGGTGCGCTCAACCGTCGTCGGCGTCACGCCCGGCTACACCGACATCCTCAACTATGCCGTCCGCGAAGGCTCGTTTCTCACCAATGCCCAGTACGACGGGCGCTTGAAGGTGTGCGTGCTGGGTGCCGGCACAGCCCATGCGCTGTTTGGCAAGGCGTCGCCCGTGGGACAGATGGTGAAAATGGGCGACCAATGGCTTGAGGTGGTGGGTGTCCTCGCCTCGAAGACCGTTTTCACCGAGACGGTGGGCGAGCTGGCAGCACGCGACCTCAACACCGACGTCTTCATCCCCCTCACCACCTTTCTCGACCGCTTCCCGCGCGAGCGGTTGCTGGAGAGCGAGATTCGACAGATTACCATCCATGTTGCCGAGTCGGACAAGCTGATGGAGACCAGCCGCCTGGTCACTCAGATTCTCGACCGTCGCCACTGGGGCAACGCCGACTACAACATCGTCATCCCCTACGAGCTGCTGAAGCAAGAAGAGAAGGAACGCCAGATCTATAACTTCCTCCTGGGCGCCATCGCCGCCATCTCGCTCATCGTGGGCGGCATCGGCATCATGAACATCATGCTGGCCACCGTCATGGAGCGTACACGCGAGATTGGCATCCGCCGCGCCATCGGTGCCCGCAAACGCGACATCATGGCCCAGTTCGTCACCGAGAGCGTCGTCATCAGCATCACCGGCGGACTCATCGGCGTCGTCCTCGGTATAACCCTCTCGCTTGTCGTCACCCTCTTCACCGACATCACCACCTACATCCGGCTCTACTCCGTCATCATCGCCTTCACCTTCTCTGTGCTGGTGGGCATCTGCTTCGGTTATCTGCCGGCAAAGAACGCTGCCAATCTCAAACCCGTCGATTCCATACGCTATGAATAACAGCCTCATCGAAATAACCCAGCTCAGCAAGACATACGACATGGGCGGCAACAACGTGGTGCATGCCCTGCAGGACATCAACCTCGCCATTAGTCAGGGCGAGTATGTCTCCATCATGGGCCCTTCGGGCTCTGGCAAATCCACGCTGATGAACATCCTGGGGTGTCTCGACACGCCCACCTCAGGCCACTATCTGTTTCGCGGCACCGACGTCAGCCAGCTCGACGACGACGCCCTCTCGTCGATGCGCAACCGCGAGATAGGATTCATCTTCCAGAACTTCAACCTGCTGCCTAAGCTCACCGCCGTTCAGAACGTCGAGCTGCCGCTGATGTATGCCGGCGTGCCTCTCCGCGAACGCCGCCAGCGCGCCACCGAGGCCCTCGGGCGCGTGCAGCTGGCCGAGCGCAGCGAACACCATCCGGGCGAGCTCAGCGGCGGACAGCGACAGCGCGTCGCCATCGCACGCGCACTCGTCACCCGTCCGGGCATCCTCCTCGCCGACGAACCCACCGGAGCCCTCGACTCCAAAACCAGCGTCGAAATCATGCAGCTCTTCCACGAGCTGCACGAGCAGGGCAACACCATCATCGTCATCACCCACGACCCCAACGTCGGCAGCTATGCCCATCGGCAGATTACTATCCACGACGGACGCATCTCGTCCGACAAGCCCAACGAGAACATCCGCCTGGCGAAAACCCATTCATAGCCCGTCACACATCCTTATTTGCACGCCCCACTATTGTTCTTGACTCTCCATTAGAAAGATTCCTGATTCCTAAGTTTATAATTGTGCCAAAGTTCCCTCCCCGTATGAAACAAAACCATAAGAAGAGTATCTATTCTTTATTTCTTCATATTTCATTCCTTCTGCTCCTTCCCCTCGCCGGTCGAGCCGAAGTGCGCCACCTCACCCTCCAGCAGAGCATCGACATCGCCCGCGAACAGAGCTACTCCATGCGTAACCTGCGCGAGGACCTCAAGATAGCCGAGTACAACCTCAAGTCCACCCTTGCCGGGCTTAAGACGCACGTTGACCTCAGCCTCACCACCCCCTCGTTCAACCAGAACATCCGCACGTGGGAGGACAGCACCGGCGTCTCGTTCTACTCCGTCAAACGTCTCGACTATAGCGGCACCCTCACCGTCAACCAGCCGCTCATCACCAACGGTAACATCTACTGGGAGACCGGCGTCAACGCCTACGATGACTATAACGCCTTCCTCCGCTCGTCCACCCTCAACACGCGCCTCCGTTTCCGCCAGCCCATCGACGCCCTCTACGGCTACAACAACGTCCGCGCCAACCTCAAGCAGGCACGCCTCGCCTACGAACGCTCGCAGAAATCCCTCCAGCGCGAAGAGCTCGGCCTCGTCTATCAGATCAGCAGCGGATACTACAACCTGCTCTCCCAGCAGCGCAGCACCGAGATTGCCCGCCTCGACCTCGAACGCCAGACCGAAGCCAACGACATCGCCCAGAACAAATACGCCTCAGGCCTCATCAAGGAGGTCGATGCCCTGCAGATGGAGGTTGACCTTGCCGAAGCCCGCAACAGCTACGAAGTAGCCCTCATCAACCAGCAGTCCACAGCCGCCTCATTCAAGGAGATGCTCGGCATCGCCCTCACCGACAGCATCATCCTGACCGACGACCTCACCTACACCCCCGTCACCGTCGATGCCGACGAGGCCGTCCACTACGCCCTCACCAGCCGCACCGAGCTGCGCGACCGCGACATCGCCATCGAGCTGCAGAACATGACCATCCAGCAGACCAAAGCCAGCGGAATGGTGCGCGGCTACCTCGAAGCCTACGTCCAGAAGACCGGCACCAACAGCATCGACCGCTCAAACCCGTACAGCGCCACCCTCGCCGAGTCGTACGACAACTTCATCGAGCGCCCCGCCAACTATGGCGTCGGCTTCACCGTCACCGTGCCCATCATCGATTTCGGCGAGAACCGCGCCCGCGTCCGCGCCGCCAAGGCCCGTCAGCAGCAGAACATCTGGAGCCGCGAGGAACTCGAGCGCAGCATCGAGACCGAGACGCGCAACGCCGTTGCCCGCCTCAACAACAACCTCAAGCGCCTCCAACTCCTTGAGCAGAACGTCAGCCTCGCCGAGAAGAGCTTTGCCATCACCCGCCAGCGCTTCTCCGACGGCGACATCGACAGCCAGACCCTCGCCCTCGAGCGTAACCGCCTCAACAGCGCCTACCGCAACCACCTCTCAGCCTTCATCGACTATCAGCTCTCACTCGCCGACCTCCTTCGCAAAACCCTCCACGACTACAGACCCTGACGCCTGCAGCAAAATTAGGAATTACGAATTAGGAATTATCGTTTAACGTTTTTGGGTTTAACGTTTAATGTTTAACGTTTAACGACCATGCGGCAGGAGGTGAATTTTATGTTTAGACTTTCAGACTTTTAGACTAACAGACTATCAGATGAATGTTTCGTGGACGGCGCAGTTGCAGGGCTTTTATCTGTCAGTCTGAACCGACGAACGAAGCAAGAGCAGAGGGCAAACTTGTTTGCACTATGCCTTGCGAGGAGGAGGAAGAGCGGAGCTC
>Ga0129306_1000642_pt1 | contig 51685 bp, 43 predicted proteins | sample P827metagenome_FD_94438 | JGI IMG/M metagenome (GOLD analysis project Ga0129306, IMG submission 94438) | Capybara group fecal microbial communities from Wisconsin, USA - P827 metagenome | ecosystem: Host-associated > Mammals > Digestive system > Large intestine > Fecal | place: USA: Wisconsin... | reverse complement strand
GCCGCCATAAGCAAGACTATGCCGTTAACTATATCTATGGACCTGCCCAAATAAGCCATCAACTTGGGATAGACCGATAAGCCGATATAAATAAGAAATACTATCGATAAAACAATTTGTTTTTTCTTTTGACGACTTAACTGTCGCCTCTGAAGCTTAACGGTATTTACGAGGTCGGTAAGTGTCCTTGAAATGTCTTCGCCCTGTTCACCGCCGGTGACGATGTCTTCAATTTTAATGTTTAATGCATTGGAAAGTGCCTCAAGCACGCCCACGTCAGGGAAGCTCTCTCCTTTTTCCCACCTTGATACCGCTTTGTTGGTCACCCCAAGTATGTCGCCAAGTTCAGCCTGCGTAAGTTTGTTTCTGATTCTGGCTTCTTTAATCAACTGTCCTGTTTTTTCTTTGTCCATGAGTACCTCTCCTTTCATGCACATTATCATATGCATGAGGTCAAAGCACAATCTATTATGGCGAGAATCGCCGGATTCTCGCCATTTCTAAGCATTCTATTTCATTACCACAAGTTCGTACTCTCTTGTGCCTACGCCGATTTTCTCGGCATGTTCAAGAGTCTCTTCCCATGCGACATTGGGATTGCTGTTGTGCCATACGTCGCCGTGGTCGTGGAAGTGTTCCTTGGCCATGTTGTCGCCGAGCTGGCTGTTACGGATAGGCTCCGCTTTCTGGCAAAGATCTACGCAGGCCTGATCGAGCGCTACAGGGTCGAAGGATGCCAACATTCCGATATCGGGAAGGATAGGCGCATCGTTCTCGCCGTGGCAGTCGCAATTGGGCGATACGTCGGTGATAAGGCTGATGTGGAAGTTCGGTCTGCCGCTTATAACCGCAGATGTGTACTCGGCCATCTTGCAACCCAATAACTGAGGTGCGTTACCGTTATCATTTCTTATAGCGTCAAAAGCACACGCGCCGATACAGCGACCGCAGCCTTTACATTTTTCTTTGTCTATAAATGCTTTGTTATTGTCTTTGTAAATGATGGCATCGGAGCCGCACTCCCTTGCGCATCTGCGACAGCCTCGGCACTTGTCTTCTATTACGTGAGGCTGGCCGCTGTTATGCTGTTGCATCTTGCCGGCACGGCTTCCGCAACCCATACCGATATTCTTAATAGCTCCGCCGAAGCCCGCCATTTCGTGACCCTTAAAGTGATTAAGCGAAATAACAATATCTGCATCCATCACCGCGCGGCCGATATAGGCTTCCTTACAGTACTCTGCGTTCTTAACAGGCACCACTATATCGTCGGTTCCTCTGAGACCGTCCGCAATAATAATCTGGCAGCCTGTCGTAATAGTATTAAATCCGTTGATATTCGCGCAATCCAGATGCTCGAGGGCATGCTTACGACTGCCGGGATACAAAGTATTACAGTCGGTAAGAAAAGGTAATCCTCCAAGCTCCTTAACAACATCCGCAACAGCCTTGGCATAATTGGGTCTTAAGTAAGCAAGGTTTCCAAGCTCGCCGAAGTGCATCTTGATAGCCACAAACTTACCGTTAAAATCTATGGAGCCGATTCCCGCAAGCTTTATAAGCTTCTGAAGCTTAGCAGGCAAGCTCACTCCGAGAACGGTTCTGAAATCTGTAAAATATACTTTGGATTTATCCATACCGGTACCTCCGCCAATAATCTATATAATATAATATCATGCATCATTGAATTTGTAACAGTTTTTTATCTACAGGAGCTTCATTTTTCGTTGCTATAATAAAAAACTTTCTCAGCATTTTGAGAAAGTTTTTCCAAATTATTCTGTTGCGTTACGTCCGAAGTCCTCGGCTTCGCTAAGCTTACCGTTAATGTTGAGCATATGAGCGTAAAAGTAATCATCCATAACCTTTATGCCTTTGGCTGTTAAAATTTCTCTGAGAGCCTTGACGGTTCGGCGTGACCAGTTTGATGTAGTAAACAGTCTTACCTCCTCAACCATTTGCGGCTCAATATTCATGGCATACTCTCTTAATTCCGGCTCCATGATGTTGGCATAAGGCGCTCCTCCAAGAAAAAGAATATCTATCTTATCTGTAAGCTTATGCTCATCGTCTATGCTTATGGCCTCAACGCCGGCTCCTTTTGCTATGGCTTCGGCAATTCTTCTGGTATTGCCTGCTTTTGTCCTTGAACAATATCTTACTGCTATGTTCTTATTCATTAATGTTCTCCCACTGATGCATTGCGCACTATTCTATTGTGCGTGAACATTATATCAAAATAAGCTTTTTCGGTCAAGCGGCAGGCACGTCGCCATTCTTGCAGAATACAGGTTAATCCCGTCGGTTTCAGATTCTGCAACGCAAAAAGACTCGAGTAAACTACTCGAGTCTTTTAAATCAACGTGTGTGAAAGGGCGCTAAAGGTCCGGGGGACCTTTGTTCAGCGCCGACCGAAGTGAAACGTAGACCGAACCCGGTAGGTTCGAATCCTGTAACGTAAACGAAAAAAGACTCAAGTTATTAACTCGAGTCTTTTAAATCAACGTGTGTGAAAGGATTCGAACCCTCGACCTTCTGGTCCGTAGCCAGACGCTCTATCCAGCTGAGCTACACACACATTTTCTCATGCCGTTTCTCACGGCACGAGAATGATATTACCATAGCTATATTAATAAGTCAAGAAAGAATTTCAGTTTATTTACGTTTCTTTCTCTGTAGCTGCTTAAGCTTCAAATTGGTGTTGTAGAAGTCCTTGGTGGAGCAGCCTGCACGACCGCCGCCGGCGCAGGCACAAGCGCAGGCACAAGCACAGGAATGTGCACATGCACAGGAGCTGTGAGCGCAGGAACTGTGCACGCAGGAGCTGCGAGGACGCGATACGGGCACGTGTGTTACGTGTACGCGCACGTAAGTGTTGGGCGAATCGCCGTATCTGAATAAACCTTCGGAGCTGTACTTGGAAGGCTCCTTGATTTCTTTTTCTTCGATGACTTCTTCGCTTTCGATGAAGTTTCTGCCGCAGTAATCACACTTTTCTTTGCCCTCGGGACGAGCTGCGCCACAGCCGGGACAGGTAGGATAATACTTGATAAGCGTACGCTTAATCTGCTTCTTGGTCTCACCCTTGAATCCGCTTCCCGAAGCGTATTTGATGGCGTTGCCGATCTTGGCAAATATAAACACAATAAAGCCTATTACCATCATTCCGGCAATAGCCGATCCGGGACCGTCATAGTCGTTGCTGCTGTAGCTGTTACTGTAGTTATTATTGTAATTGCCGTTATTGCTCTTATTGTAATCGCTGTAATCCTCAGCATACTTATCTTCGTTGAAGGAATATGCCGAAGTCTCGTAAGTTACGCTTACTTCCTTAAACTTCTCGCCTGCTGAAAGCGAACCGCTCCATACGAAGTAATCGCCGTCCACAACCGCACCGCTGCTGTTGCCGATAGCCTTATCGGTGTTCCAGCGCACTACAACATTATCAACCTGAATACCGTCGAACCATCCGGGCGTGAAGTAATAAACCGTCTCGCCCTCGGTAAGCACGTTCATCTCGTACATGTAGTCCTGCACAAGGTCGAAGTCAAAAGAAACCACCTCATCCTTGTAATACTTCTTGTCAAAGTAAATCTTGGCCACATACTGACCGCTGCCGGAAGTAGCCTTAATGCTTCTTACCGAGTCGGAATCCGAAGTGCATGAAATATAGTGTGAATTCGGAATACCGATCTGTACCCATTCAAGCGGTCCCTCTGAAGTAGAATCAAGCACCTTCCAGTCGCTGTGGTAGTGCATGTTAAGGGTGGCGTCTTCATTGACGTCAATTGTAATCTCGTAATCAAGTATCTCGTCGAGAGGCTTGGACGCATATGCATGTCCGCCGGGAACGAGCGTAATCAGCAAAAGAACAAGGATGGAAAATAAAGCAACTATTCTTCTCTTCATTTCTTTTCCCTCCTTAAGGGGCATCTGCCGAGCATAAGACCCGAGTAATCGCGGCGCTTCTTACAGGTCTCGCTGTTCCAGATATCTTCCCATTTATCATTTAAGAAATTACCGAGCACATCGGTAGAAAGCCAGCTCTGGCAAGGCACAACGTTGCCGCCGGGAGTGATGGCCATGTTACTTAAGCAGGCACCGCAGTTAGGTGTCGAAAGCGCGTGCTCGGCAAAGAACTCTTCTTCAATCCAGCCGGGAGATGTAAAGCTTATCTCCATGCCGTGTGCGTAAGCGTAGTCGCTTGCGTCGGCAAGAATCTGCTTGATTTCTTTTTCCGAAAGCTGTAAAGACTCGGACTCGTCGGTAAGTGCGTTACCTGTGGTAATAAGTCCCGAGCATGTAACGTATGAAACGCCCAATCCGTGCAGGAACTCAAGGGTCTTAACGTAATCCTTGTTAAGTGTGCAAAGAGGCGTGTTGATGCTTAAATTAAGGCCTGCTTCAAGCGAATTCTTAATGCCCGCAACAGTATCGGCGTATCTGGGCGCGCCTACAAGCTTGTTGTGAATGGCTTCGTCGCTTGAGTAGAAAGTAATCTGTAAGCTGTCGAGCTCGCTCTCGCGAAGCTTCTCGCAGTATTCGCGTGTTAACTTAATACCGTTGGTGTTAAGTCTTGAAACAAACCATTTTGCATGGGAAATAAGCTCAAATAAATCATCGCGCATGGTAGGCTCGCCGCCGGTAAAAGTAACCTGTGTCACGCCGATCTCGCGAAGCTTGTCAAGAATCTTAAGCCAGGTCGCCGTATCAAGCTCGGCTTCCTCGGCCTGCTTCTGTCCAGCAGCATAGCAATGCACGCAGCACTGGTTGCAGTTCCATTTGCCGCACTTCTCCATAGCGCTGACCATAATATCCATACGATGAGGCGCCTTCATGAATTCAGCGTACTCACCGATGTTCATGTAACCGATTTCCTCGGTCACTTCCTCGCCGTAAGCTACCTGCTTGAAAGTAGTCATCATCTTATCGATGTCGTCCTTAAAGCGACGCTTAGATACAAGCGGGAACACCTTCTTAACAGCCTTACAGGTATTGTTAAGAATGTTCTGAACATCCTCGTCACTGACCTCGCGGCCGTGATATTTGTTAACTTCCTTAATAAATTCCGCAAGCAGAATGCTCCAGGACACATTCACCGGAATGATATCCTGGCCGTTAATAATCGCAACGCTGGGCGCTGCCTTCCCGTTCTCAAACTTAGGCGGAATAAGATGTATGCGCACAACGCCCGGTCCCTCGGGGTTAAGAGTTGTATGCACCACCTCTGTGAAGTTTTCTTGCATGTACTTTTTAACAGTCATTATCCCTCACACACTCCTTTTTTATTTGTAATAAATTCTACCATACATCTGCGTAAGTCAAAAGAAAAAGATTCGCAAAATACAGCTTCCAATTTACCTATCGGACACTGCCCCGCGGTTCAATTCGCTCTTTGAATGCATTTAAAACGCGTTTCTTGTCGGCGCTCCATAACGGCGCCACCAATATCTTCTTGTCTCCGTCTCCCGTAATTCTGTGTATTACCATATCCTTAGGAAGCAGCTTTATCGCTTCACATACTATATCTATATACTCGTCCAAAGAAAGTATCTCGAACCTGCCGGCTTCGTAATCCTTGCACATGTCTGTGTTCTTAAGTACATGTAATAACTGAAGCTTTATTCCTTTGGAACCCGACTTGCCGACGTGCTCCACCGTTTTAAGCATATCTTCTCTCGATTCCCCCGGCAGGCCAATAATAACATGTGTTATTGTTTCTATTCCGACCGCTGTAAGCCTTTTAACAGCGTCGTCATATACTTCCGTCGGATATCCGCGTCTGATATACTCTATGCTTTCTTCTTTGACTGTCTGGAGCCCCAATTCCACCCATACAGGCTTAATCTTGTTAAGCGCTGCGAGGACTGCTATCTTCTCATCTTCCAGGCAGTCGGGGCGGGTTGCGATGGATATGCAGCACACCTCGGGATCTTCTATAGCTTCCATCCACTTTTCTTTTAGTTTACATAACTCTCCGTATGTATTAGTAAACGCCTGAAAATAAGCGATATATTTAACATCTTCGTGTTTAGGATTCTTGGCCTTGATGAATTCTTTGCCTTGCTCCAGTTGTTCTTTGACCGAAAGTGCCCTATCGCCCGCGAAATCCCCGGAACCTCCTGCCGAACAGAATATGCAGCCACGGGTATCTAACTTACCATCGCGATTGGGGCAGGTGCAACCTGCATCAAGAGACACTTTGAGTACTTTGCAACCGAAGCGTTCTTTTAAATAGTTGTTGAGTGAATAGTAAGGTATCTTTTTCATAATCACTTTAATGTTAAACTTTTTATGCTGAATTCACAAGAGAAAGCCGGGCGAGGAATCGCCCCGCCCGGCACATAATCAGAAGATTGCTTCGTGAAATTTTACTTTTCTGTAAATCTTATAAATTATGGTTGCAAACAACGCAACAATAATATATACGGATGACAGTGCTCCCGACAATCCGCCCACGATAACAATAATCCAAAGTCCTATATTCATTTAAAATTTGCTCCTTTTCTATTTTTCTCTGAGCCATACCCAGAGTCCGGCAGCGCCCGCTATAAGGATTAATACTGCCACAAAGATTATTTCTCCCATTATTTTTCTCCTTTTTGCAACGCAAATAAGCCCAAGACCTGCTTGAGCGACTTAAAGGGATATAATCTTAGCAATTATTTGGAGCCGTCCTTTTTGTGAATACACAAGACAATACCCAATCCTGCCATAATAGCAGCAATCCGAGTATCGGAATAAAGAAGCATAACGGTTGCGATAAGCAACAAAAGAATAACCGCCAACAGAATAAAGAATCTGTCCAAAGAAAAGAATCGCATTTGAATGTGCTTATAGTATGGCTTAACGACGCTTTCCTTCTCCAGAGTATCCTGATTCTTACGATTAAACTCAGCCACGTACAAAGAACTTGCAGTAATATTGCAGGTTCTTATTTCAACCGAATCGTTTGATGCAAAAAATGTACGACAAACAGCATCTGTCTCAAGCTTAACGAGACCGATGCCCGAAAGGAATGTTATGACGGCCAAAACCAGCCATATTTGACGAATAATCGATTCTTTTTTGTCCATAGCTTTCTCTCGCAACAAATATCAGTATACATTTACACGTCGAATTTTTCATCAATTATTTAGCAAAAATTAAATCTGTAAACAATTTATAAATTGTTAGCACTCTCTCTTGACGAGTGCTAACAATCGAGTTATAACGTAATCATCAAAGGGACAAACCCTTGGAAAATAAAAAATTACGGCTATGACCGCTATCATATTAAGGAGGTAACTATTATGTTAATGCCCGGATTATTTGATGAATTTTTTGATGATTTTGCAAGACCTGTTGTTTCAAGAAGAGCTAATGTCACTGCTCCTCAGATGATGAAGACAGACGTTAAGGAACTTGAAAACGGATTTTCACTCGATATCGAGCTTCCCGGTTACAAGAAGGAAGACTTACAGCTTGAGTTAAAGGAAGGCTACTTAACAGTCTCCGCTACTGCCAAGAAAAACAACGATGAGGAAAAGAACGGCCACTACATCCGCCGCGAGCGTTTCATCGGTACAAGCTCCAGAAGCTTCTATGTAGGCGAGGAAGTTACCCAGGAAGACATTAAGGCTAAGTTCGAAGACGGCTTACTTAACATCTTCGTTCCCAAGAAAGAAGCTCAGCCTAAGATTCCCGAATCCAAATACATCGCAATTGAATAATTTCCCCTCATAATGCCGAAAGCCTCACCAATCAATCCGGTGAGGCTTTCCTTTTACTTATCTTATTGTCTGTATCGCTTCGCTTTGATCGGAATCTTCTTTGAAAATCAGTTGTTTCAAAACTATCATCATAATAATTCCCATTGCTACAATACCGATGGCAATTCCGACTGCCAGCCACAGTACAATGCCCTTGTCGCTGCTTAGCGATTCGGTGTTGATTTCATAGTTTCCGTCAAAAAGCTTTTCTTCCTTAAGGACTTCTTTCTCATCTTTCTTGCTCTTATCTTTCGGCTCTCCGTATGCGCCGGTACCGGGTCCCGGAGTTATGAGAGATTCGGCCTTTTGGGTTTCTTTTTCGGTTTCTTTTTCGATGGGCACAACGGTTATAATCGCTTTCTTTTTACCGGAGGCTGCAGGCTTGGATGCTTGCATGGCGGCAGCGGTGGCGTTGGAATTATCTACGCTGCTTACACCGTATGAAAACTTCTTTCCGGAGCTTTGGCCCGAGGCGGAAGCGGCATTCCACTGAGCTGTGAGCGTTATATTTCCCGTAACATTGCTGTCAAAATCGTAAACTGTGTCGCCATTGTACCAGCCGCCGAAACTGTACCCGCTTCTGGTAGGGTCCGAAGGTCTCGACACTTTGCTTCCACTCTTAACCGCAAAGCTTCCTACAGAGCTTCCGCCTGCGGGATCGAATGTTACCGTGCAAGGAGTCGTACTCGCATAGACAAATGAGTACAAAGAAAACCTCTGCGTGTATAAATATATAATTCCCTGCGTCTTATCCACGTAGACCGTTCCGTCGCTGTATGAACCTGAAGGCCTGCTTGTCAAAGAAGCGAATACCTTTCTTGTGCCGTCATGAACTCTTACAACAACAGGGTTCTTATTGGTAACATCTGTGCCCACTACCAAAGCAATCTCAAGAACGCTCTGTGTCACGCGGACATCCTCGCCACCCGTACTTGTATCGATTGTACCAAGGCTTGTATCCGTAAATTGGGTTACATCGATTTCAAGATAGGCCCCGGTCAGTTCATCTGTTGTATATCCTACGAAATACCCTGATGCATCGGAAAGTATACCTGTCACGTCAGCAGCTGAAACATCGCTTGCGCTCTTCTTTGTAACATCAAGCTTCAGTATTACCGCAGTCGAGCTGTTGCTGAGTGCCTGCGCGCAATCATCGAGGTTTCCGGAGAATACGGAGCTTACCGTATTACCTGCCGCAGAGCCTGCCAGTTCTGTCTCTGCCTTGTATTTAATACTATCTGACGACTTAATGGGTACCGTTACCGAATAAGTGTCATAGTTCGGGTCGCTTACATTAACGACAATGGAACCGTCCGCATTGTCTTCGCTTGCGGAAACCGCGAAAATGACCGTGGAACCGTTAACCGAAGGAGCCGGCGAGGTGGTCTTTACAATGCCGCTTGCACTTGCGAGTGCATAAGTCGTTCCCGCCGAAGGTGCCGGCGAAATAAAGTTCTTAACATCAACCGTAAGGTTCTCGGACGCAATCGACGGAACCGATACAGCGTTAGCGGCCGGTACGGTTATATCGGCATGAGTTGCCTTAGTAATGGTGAAAGTACCGGGCGTAAATGTCAGCTCATAATTGCTTCCCTGAATTGCAAGGGTACCCTGCGTAATAGCATAAGTGCCCACATCCTCTCCCGCTTCTCTGGTCAAGGAACCTGTCAATACAGCTGAAAGAGTATCGCCGCTTGCCAGACCGCTTACCGCAGAATATGTAAGCGCGGGATCTGCTTCGTCGCGTGCTTTGGACTTATTGTCTGCAGAAACGGTCAGCATTGCTTTATCAATCTTGAATGTTGTGGTTACAATTGTTGCTTCGTAGAGGTCGCCTCCGCCTATTGTTGCTCTGGCCTGATGGTTTCCTGCCGCAGTGGGCTTAGTGGTGGACCAGCTGCCGCTTCCTGTTCTGTATTCTATCGAAGTAACACCTGCAGTGGCAGGATCTGCCGTAGTAGTGGGGTCTGCCACAGGATTGCCGTATGAAACGTCGGCAACGGTTATCGTTCCCGTAGCGGTGCCCTTATTTACGGTAAGTGTAGATATTACCGTACTGCTTGCCACAGTCTCGGTTGCTGCAGTAACTACCTGAACTTTTATAGTTCCTGCTTTGGTTATGGTAAGCGTGCTGCCTTCTATGGTTCCGGCGCCTGTGCTTCCATCGGTTACAATCGAGAAAGTTCTGCCTACCACATCCGCAGCATAAATGAATTCAAATAACTGGTTGCAGTTATAGGTGCTTCCGTCATAAGTTATTGTCCTGTTTTGCGGGACGGGGGCTGAACTCTGCATGGTTATCTCGTAACCTTCAGATGCTTCACCCGTATAATTACCCTTAAATACAGCCACAATATTGTATGTGCCGGGAGTAGTGGGCGCTACAGTGCTGCGCGCATATGTAGTGGACGAAACGCCCTCATACTTAATGTCATAATCGGTACTTGCACTCAGTACCCTGTTGGCACTGGTGATTCTTACCGTAGCGGTAGGCGATATCGGTGTGCTTCCGAATGCAAATGTATTTTCATCAAGTTCAATTGTCACGTCACCGGTCAAATCTCTTGTTCCGATTGCGACCGTAAGTCCGCCTGTAAGCTCGAAATCTGCGTGGTTCGCATCACCGAAATACTTAACGGATATTGTATAGCTGCCCACTTCCGTTCCGATAGAAATGGTGGTACTATATTCGCTTTCGCCTTCAAGAAGGTACTTAACAGTATAGCCTTCAAGTGCAGTTGCGGGCGCATTTAACAGAGCCTGAGCCGAGCCTGTGTATTCAAGGCCTGTCTTGGCAGTAGGCTTATTTGTATCGTCTATGTCAGCCGGTGCATCCATTTTACCTATGGTAACGGTCAAAGAAGTCGCGGCAATATCGCTGTGATTTGCATCGCCTTCAACCTTGTACCATACGGTGTATGTGCCGGCATCCGTACCGGTTATGGTTGATATTTCTCCGTAAATACCGGTTTCGCTTAAGCTATACTTTACTGTACCGCCGGAAGCTGTACCCGGATTAATAAGTACCTGAGCTTCACCGGTGTACTTAAGATTTTCTTTGGCCGTAGGAGGTGTTGTGAGCGTAGCGGCTTCCAAGGTAACGGTAATGGTACCTGTGTCGTATGAAATCGTGTAATTCACTGTAACATCGACACCGCTTGAGTTCTCAATTGCCGCACCCGAAGGTGTGATGTCACCTTCTTCCGTAATTGTTCCTGCGGGCGCAAGTGTAATAGCTGCAATGCTGTCACCGGCAACAAGGCTACCTACGGAAACCGTTACCTTATCTGTTCCTGTAGCGAGCGTACTGCCACTTGCTAGTGTTTGATCAATTGCCTTAATGGTAATGGCTACGGGTGTTAAGGTAAGCGTGCCGTTGTTGTAAGTGATAATATAGTTGTTCGTAACATCGACTTCGCCCTTCTTAATTACCGCGTTAGAGGGCGTAATGGTACCGGGCGTGTTAGATGACAAATCAACAGCGGTAAGCGTATCTCCTGTAGCAAGGCCTGAATCTGTTACATATGAGACGCCTTCAGAAATACTTGTGCCGTAAACTTTTTCCTGCGCGACTGCTGTAATGGTAACCGCCATCTTTTCAATCGTAAATTCAGCCGTAACGTAGTCGCTTTCATAATTGGCGGTCTCGCCTACGATTGCTTTGACATAGTATGTTCCTGCGTTCGAAGGCACACCGTCTACAGGTTCTGTACATGCGTTGTCGGTATAGTATTCATAATTCACCGTTCCGCTTCCTTCATTGCCTGTAACCGAAGGTGTATTTGCAGTTTCTCCGTAAGTCCAGCCTTCAAGCGTAACCGAAGGCGAAATACCTGCTTTTGCAATAACTACATTTGCGGAGCCTGTTACGGGGTCGCAATTTTCTTTTTCGACCTTGTAATATACCGTATACGTACCTGCGTCGGTATATTCGGGACTAGCGTCAAGATCATAATTTCCGGAAACCGTTCCGTAAGATACCGTAGACCCTTCGGGGCCGGTAACGGTAATTCCATGAGCAGAACCGTCATAAGTTCCGCTATAACCTGTTGCAGATACCTCCATGCTTGCTGCATTTATAGTAAGGTTGCCGTTTTCGTAGTGAATATCGTAATTATCGGTAACGGTATTTCCGCCGTTCTTAATAACAGCGTCACTCGGAGTTATAGTTCCGCTTGCTGTAACATTTGCAGTACTCGGTGTAAGCGTAATGCTGTCGAGGACATCTTCTCCTGCAAGCCCGGTTACTGTAACATCACCCACAAGACTTGAGATGCTTGCGCCGTGTGTAATGGACTGGCCATTGGCTGTAATGGTGAGGGCCTTCTGCGAAATAGTCACAGTTCCCGAGCCGGTCTCAGTCGCATAATTGGCCTTAGTAACCTCATAATAAACAGTATATGTTCCGACATTCGAATAAGTGATGTTGGATTCTGATGTACATGCATCTTCTGCAGTTCCGTACTTAATCGTTGCGCCTTCGGGAGCCGTAACGGTAATTCCGTGAGCGTTACTGTCGTAAGTTCCGCTGTATCCGGACGCGGTAACTTCCATAGTCTCCCCCGTAATGGAAAAGGCTTTGCTTGCATTCGCGCCTCCCCAGGTAATCCTGGCCACATAATTGCCTGCATCTGTGGGTGCAGAGCCGAGAGTTTCGCCGTCAGGCGTCGTACTTCCGACACCGGTGGAATTATAGTATGCAATCGAAGGAATTGCCGCAAGACCTGTAACAGGCGTTCCCGGATACCCGGTAACTGAAGCGGTTACAGCCTCTCCGTTATATGTTGAATTACTTGCATTAAGAGTAATCGTTATTCCTGAAGTATGATAACTCTCCACTGTACAATCTGCCGTACACTTGGCTGTAATTGTGTTGCCGTCCGCAGTATAGGCAAAAGAATGCGTGTGGGCAGTGGTTCTTATTGTCGTACCTTCGCTTGCAGGTGACGCATTATGATTGTCATCGCCCTTAAGACGTTGATAAAACGTATACTCGGTATCAGGGTTAAGACCGCTGAAAACAGTGCTGTCCTGCCAGTCACCCTCACCGCACTTGTATTCTCCGCCCGCAAGCGCTTCAAGCGTAATGCTGTTTAAAGTTGCGCCGGCTGAAGTCGGAGCTGCGGGTTGAGCCTGATTGGCTTTGGTTATTGAGAAGGCATCCTTTGCCACTTCTCCGCCCCAGGTCATTACTGCAACATAATGTCCGACATCTACAGGCGCACTTTCAAGAGGCTCACCGCTCGTTACCGTACTTGAGGCTTCGGTTGCAGCATAATATGTTACAGACGGCGCAGCCGCCAATTCTCCAGCCGCCTCATTATGGTATCCTGTAACAGTCGCAGTCTTTCCCGAACCGCTGTATGCAGAATCTTCGGCATTAACTGTCACGGTGATTCCCACTTCGTTATATGACGCATCACACTCCCCGGTGCACGTCGCAGTGATGGATGCACCGGAAGCCGCATAAGTCCAGCTGTGGGTATGTGCCTCTCCCTCTGCTCTTGATACAAGTACCGGTACGGCGGAATGAATCATTGTTCCCGTCAGCACCACGCTGAGCGTAACGGACAATGCTCTCTTTAACTGTTTTATTCTTCTGAAAGCTTCGTTTTTAACCTCTTTATTATTCATATTATTCAACATCTTCCACGCTCCTCTCATGCCAAATCGGAAAATGTGTATAGTTGCGGATGATACGTATAAGTACAATATCATACGCGAGTTAACATAAAATAAAACATTATTAAAAGAAAAACCCGACGGGTCTAAACCCATCGGGTACATTATGTAAACCAATTCAATATTTCTATATATCTATATCCTGCACCACACTAAATGTATACTTGGGGAAGTCTCCCGCAAGCTTCTCTCTGACCTTCTGCATAACTGCGGCCCTGTCTTCTATATCGTAATCAATAATTACGTCAAGGCTGATAGTCTTTTCTTTGTCATCACAGAAGTATCCGTGGGCCTGAATTACGCCCTCGCAGGACTCCGCAGCACTGATTACATCGTCACGAAGCTTCACGAGCTTCTTATTCTTGGTAACGACGGCATATATGCCTATGCCCGTCATAACGATTCCGTGCTTCTCGTATACACGCGCCGCAATGCGACGTTCGAGTGCGTCAATTTCCGCAGCCTTCATGTCTTCCGGCACTTCCACGTGAACTGAACCTGTGTAGCGCTCGGGGCCGTAGCTGTGAAGTATCAGATCGTAAGCCTTGCCCACTTGCTCCTCTTCGCAGATGGTTTCTTTGACCGCGTCGGTGAATTCCTGCGAAGCGCGCTTTCCGAGAATTTCATCGAGCGTATCCATAAGCATCTCGATGCCGGCCTTAATAATAAAGCAAGCGATAAATACGCCCACATAAGCCTCAAGATTTATTTTAAATACCAAATATATAATTGCCGATACAAGCACGGACAAAGAAAGCACCGAGTCAAACACAGCATCCGCGCCGGATTCCACCAGTGCATCCGAGTGAACCATCTCGCCCGTCTTCTTAACAAACTGACCGAGAACAAACTTAACAACAACAGCCACAGCCACTATCACCAGCGTTACCGTAGAATAGTCTACGGTTTCGGGCCATATAATCTTCTTGCAGGACTCAACAAGCGACGTTCCGCCTGCGTAGAGCACGATACCTGCGATTATCATGGCACTCAAATATTCGATTCTTCCGTATCCCAGGGGGTGTTTTTTGTCCGGAGTCTTGCCGGCAAGCTTAGTGCCGATGATGGTGATAACGGATGACAGTGCATCCGAGAGATTGTTGACGGCATCAAGAATGATGGCCACTGAATTCGAAAGAAAGCCCACAAAGGCTTTAAAACCCGCAAGCAGGCAGTTAATCACTATGCCTATTATGCTGGCCCTTACTATGGTCTTGCTTCTGTTAACCCTCTGCTCTGCTATGCTTGGAGTTACGCTGTTTGTCTCGCCCATAATTATTCTCCTTTAAATCACACACAATCAGAATACCATAAAGAAAGAGAGCCTTGCAACAGGCTCTCTCAGTATATTTATAAGTATTACTCTTCCGCGTGCTTAAGTGCCGCATCGATGTGTTCGCAGAAGTTCTCTGCTCCAATCTCATCGTAAAGTCCGCACTTCTTAAGAGCGTTCATAGGCTGCTCGTTAACGTGAGAAAGAATAAGTCTTACCTTGTTCTTCTTACAACTGTCATTGAGGGTCTTAAGAGCGTTGATAGCGGTGGAATCGATAGCGTTAACGCTACGCATTCTTAAGATTAGGTTGTTCATATCTTCATGAACCGTAATGCCGAGAATCTTGTCAGCCGCGCCAAAGAACATGGGACCGGAAATCTCGTATACCATTGTATCCTTGGGTACCTTACGTAAGCTGATAGCGTCGGGATCGTTCTCATCGTCGATAATCTTCCAACCCTTTACAAGGGTCTCTTCACTCATTCTTTTGATGAAAAGAACGCAGGTGATAATCATACCGACTTCGATAGCCACCACAAGGTCAAATACTACGGTAAGTATAAAGGTTACCAGAAGTACGATGATATCCGAAATAGGTGCTGTCTTACACTGCTTAACAAATGTACGCCAGCCCGACATATTGTAAGCTACCATGAAAAGAATAGCTGCGATTGTGGGCATGGGAATGAGTGCCGCATAAGGCATAAGCACTACTAAGATAAGACCGAGTACAATCGCATGAATCATAGCTGCGATAGGGGTACGACCGCCGTTCTTAACGTTAGCGGCTGTACGTGCGATAGCTCCTGTAGCGGGGATACCGCCGAAAAGTGCGCTGGCGATGTTACCTGCACCCTGAGCAATAAGCTCTGTGTTGGAGTTGTGTCTTGAGTTAACCATTGAGTCAGACACTACGCAGGACAAAAGTGATTCGATAGCCGCAAGCACCGCAATGGTAAATGCGTTGGGAATCAGATCCTTAATCATTCCGAACGAAATGTTCGGAAGCGAGAACTTGGGAAGTCCTGCAGAAATCGTATACAAATCACCGATGGTGTTAACGTTCATATTAAGAAGCTTAACCATGAAAATTCCCACGAATACCGCAATAAGTGAAGGGGGAATCTTCGTAAGGAAAGCGGGACGCTTTATCATGGGCCATACAATAAGAATCGCAAGGCTCACGGCACCTACGATAAGTGCCTCATAATTAAAGGTTCCGAAGGACTTAACAACCTGAGTAAGTTTCTCCATGGTCTCAACAGCGGGACCGGAAAAAGTAAGACCCAGGAAATCCTTAATCTGACCGATAACGATGGTAACCGCAATACCGGCGGTAAAACCTGTCGTAATAGTGTAAGGAATAAACTTAATAAGTGTACCGAGCTTGCAAAGACCCATGATGATAAGAATGATACCTGCCATAATGGTAGCTACCACAAGGCCTTCCATACCCTTCGTAGCCACAATGCCTGCCACAATGGTGGCAAAAGCAGCCGTGGGACCCGATACCTGCACTCGGCTACCGCCCAGGAATGCAATCACAAAGCCTGCAACAATTGCCGTATACAAGCCCTGCTCAGGCGAAACTCCCGAAGCAATCGCAAGTGCGATGGACAAAGGAAGCGCAATAATCGCAACGATGATACCCGCGATTACGTCCTTGATAAACTGTTCTTTAGAATATGTTTTCATTACAGAAAACAACTTAGGTTTAAATGTATTCATGTTTCCTCCGAGTATTATGAATCCAAACGCTTGTTATTATAAACTTCGACAATTAATGAAACAATTGTGTAAATTAACAAAAACCTTGCAAAATACGTAGAGACCTCTGTTTGAGGTCTCTAAATCAGTGCATTAATTCGTAATAAAACAGGTATTGCTGTATCACTCCCGCCACTCCCTTGAAGTACTCGTGATTGAAACCCTTCGGATAATACTTGGCAAGAAGCTGCTTTACATGAGTGTCAATCGGAAAAGCATCTATATGATGAAGTCCGAAGAGACAGATACAATCCGCAACCTTAGGGCCGATGCCCTTTCTTTTAAGAAGTTCGGCGCGGGCTTCTTCATAATTCATAGTCTCAAGCGAACCAAGCCACCCGGGATGCTCCGATACAAATTCATACATCTCCTTAAGATAAGGCACCCGATAGCCGAGTCCCAGATTGACCTTTTCAAACATCTCAGGATCCACATCCCCGGGCATGGGAAAAGAAAACTCCTCTCCCTCACCTTCGGCTCTTATTCCCACTTCACGGCACAGTGCTTCCACACTGTTCCTGATTCTTGAAATGTTGTTATTTTGCGAGATAAGAAAGCTTATGATAATCTCCCACAAATCCTGCTTAAGAATCCTGATACCGCGCCCGCATTCAAAAGCTTCGAGAAGGTGTGCGTCGTCCGATTTCTTAATAAGCGCTTCAATCGCAGCATAATCGGTATCAAGGTCAAAGTACGGTGCCCATACACTCTCCCAGTCTTCCTCCGAACAATCAAGCTCAAAGTACCCGGGCTCGCCGTCACACGCACACATATTAAGCACGCGCCCAAATGCTGTCACTCGGACGCATCCGGACGCTGTTTCTTTCCACCGGAAGCACTGACCGCTTCCGGCAATCTCACTTAAATCAAAATGATCGATATATTTCTTCACGGTTAACCTCAGCCGTTAACATCACTTAAGTCAAAGTCTTCGCTGGTAAGCATGGACATGTCTGCCTCGGGTTCCTTAACAAGGCGCTTAGACTGACTGAGGATTGCTTCCTCAATCTTGTTACGTACCAGACGGCCGTTGCCTGCGTCCTTGGCACGAACTGCCTGAACAGCATTGTAGTATGTAAGCAGATTATCCTGCGCACCCTCGTCGATGGCGTAGCCCTTGGACTTGGCAGTAATCTTGGAAATGTCCAAAAGCTCCTGACCTGTGTAATCGGGGAAGTTAATTACGTTCGGGAAACGGCTCTTAAGACCGGAGTTCGATGTTAAGAACTCTTCCATTTCATCCGAGTAACCCGCAAGAATTACGATAAGGTTATCTCTGTTATCTTCAATACCCTTTACCAGAGTGTCGATTGCTTCGAGTCCGAAGGAATCGTCCTTGCCTCTGTACAAAGAATAAGCTTCGTCAATAAATAACACACCGCCGATAGCCGACTGCAATACCTGATTGGTAAGGGGAGCAGTATGACCTACGTACTTACCTACCAAATCGGCTCTGGATACCTCTACTAGCTGACCGCCGGAGAGAATACCGATTGCCTTAAGGTAGCGGCTGATGATACGCGCGATAGTGGTCTTACCTGTACCTGGATTACCGGTAAATATCATGTGCTTGCTGACTTCGGAAGCCTTTAAGCCCGCCTCTCGACGCTTCTTCTGAACTGCGTAGTACTCTTCAAGGCTGAGAATGTATTCCTTAATCTTCTGAAGGCCGACAATGTTCTCCATTTCCTTCTTAACGCTCTCAAGCTCGCCTGTATAAACGCCCGGAAGCGCATCAAGAAGCTTACGCTCGTCTCCGTTAATGGACGCAACAACGCTGCCGTCCTTAACGGTAAGCAACACTTCCGCATCGTTGGGGAAGTCTTCCTCAAGCTTAAGCTGGGCAAGAGCCTTCACGCAGTCGTCGTAGAAATCAAGAATACCCTGAAGTCCCGCGTTCTTGCCGGCAAGGGTGACGCTGTAATTGATGAATGCGTCATCCTCTTTGATATTGAATTTAAACTGCTTGGAGGAAACTCTCTTGAGAGTATCCATTTCTTTGAGCGAAATTTTCTTAAGTGCCTCATCATCAAGGTCTGCTGTCTCGCATACATCGCCGAGGGCGTTGATGAAAGGCGCACCGAACTTGTCCGCAAGCTTTTCAAGGGACTTGTCGCTTACGAATACAAGATACTTGTCCTTGGCATATAAAGCGCCGACCGTCTCGCTTGCAAGAGCGTTGGGCACGTTCACAAGCTGACCGTTCTGGCTTACGTATCTTTCATTGAGCGCGCACTTGCCCTTGATTACAAGGTCGCAAAGTCTGGTGGCAAGTGACGTATGACACTCCTTAAAGTTCTCAAATACTATAACCTCGGCCTTTGAATTAAGTGCCGAATACAAATCCTGTAAGAAAAGCTTCTCTTCCGTCGCACCGGGATACAAAGCAAGGTCGATGGTGCGAATCTGGTCGGTACGAAGCACGCGACGATTGCTTAACTGCTTAACGATTGTGTTAAGTGCAAGATGCTTACCCGTGCAGGTCTTACCGGTTATATAAATACAGTTCTTGGGCGCATCGCCTTCGGGGCGAAGTACCAACGGACGCTTAAACGCGATGATAAGCTTCTTAACGAACTCATCCTGTCCGAACACTGTACCCGTTACAACATCCTTTAAGTCGGCAAAAGCATTGACCGCTTCTTCCTCTGTTACCGTCTCGTGAGTGGATGTCTCAACCTTCTTCTGATTCTCGTCGGTATAGCCTTCAAGCTCCTTGGAAAAAGCGTCAAGCTCGCTTCCGAAATTGATGGATTCCATGTCAAAAGTAGGTGCGAGCCCTCTTCCGGTAACCTTCTCAAGATTGTCGAGAAGTGTACCGCCGTAGCGCTTCTTACGCGCCTGAGCTCTGTTTATTTCTTCTTCCGTATAGTTATTTCTGGGGCCGAGTATTGAATTTAAAGCCTCATCAACCGGATCTCTCATTTTTATTCTCCTGATGTCTTTTATTTTTATACTTATTCTAATATAATCTAAAAGAACAAAGATGTGAAGTAAAAGTATTTACATTTCTATAAAAAGGGGTTCAATCGCATGAAAGTCATTCTTAAGAATCTAACCAAGAAATTTCCCAACAGAAACAAGAAAATAAAAGAAGACGTTGTGGCTGTCGACAACTTTGATTTCGAGATTCCCGACGGTAAGTTAATAGGCCTTCTCGGCCCTTCCGGCTGTGGTAAGAGCACCACTCTTAACATGATAAGCGGTCTTGAAAAGCCCACAAGCGGGCGCATTTTCTTTGGCGACGATGATGTTACGGATCTTCCCGCCGAGCACAGAGGCGTGGGCCTTGTGTTCCAGAATTACGCGCTTTATCCACACCTTACCGTGCGCCAGAATATTATCTTCCCGCTTCAGAACCTTAAGGGCGACAAGAAAATGACCATGGATGCCATGAACGCCAAGGCTGATGAAGTGGCTAAGCTTGTGCAGATTGGCGAGTACATGGACAGACGTCCTTCCGAGCTTTCCGGCGGTCAGCAGCAGCGTGTTGCTATCGCGAGAGCTTTGGTTAAGACACCCCGCGTTTTACTCCTCGATGAGCCTCTTTCTAACCTTGATGCAAGACTTCGCTTGCAGACCCGTGAAGAGATAAAGAGAATCCAGCGCGAAACCGGCGTTACCACAATATTCGTAACCCACGACCAGGAAGAAGCCATGAGCATCTCCGATATGATTGTGGTTATGAAGGACGGGCGTCTCATGCAGATGGATAAGCCCCAGACGGTATACGATGACCCCAAGAACTTTTTCGTAGCCAAGTTCCTCGGCACTCCCGCCATCAACACTTTTGACGGCGAGGTTAAGAGCGAGAAGCTTTATCTTGGCGATTCCGCTGTTCTTAACGTGCCCGGCGTGAAGGACGGTCCCGTGTATGTGGGTATTCGTCCCGAAGGCTTTATTCCCGACGAGAACGGTCCCATGGAATGTGACCTCTCCGCTGTAGAGGTTATGGGTCGCGACACCAGTATCGTGTCTACACATCCCGCCATGACGGTTGTGGCTATCCGTTCGATTATCCTGTCCGAGAACAGACCCGATGCCACCGGCAACAAAGTACGCTTCTCCTTGAAGCCTTACAAAGTGCTTCTTTTTGATAAGACTACCGAAGAGCGAATCTATTTCGACATTAAGTGAGGTAAGCCATGAAAAAACTATCGTCATTAAAAGGGTGGCTTTACTTACTGCCCGCAATACTGTTCTTAGGCTTCTTTATGGTCTATCCGTTAATCGACGTTGTTATGTATTCTTTTGAAGAAGGCTACAACTTCGCGTCGCAGTCGCACTTCGGATACGGCTTATATAACTTTAAGTACGTGCTCCACGACCCCTATTTCCTGCAGGCGGTTAAGAACACGTTTATCATCGTTATCATCACGGTTCCGCTTTCTACTGGTATCGCGCTTCTTATTTCACTCGGTCTTAACTCGATTAAGCCGCTTAAGGAGCTTTATCAGACCGTGTACTTTCTTCCCTACGTTACCAACACTCTTGCCGTAGGTCTTGTTTTCATGATTTTGTTCAAAAAAACAGCTTACTCCGAGGGTCTTGTCAACTTACTCCTTAACTCTCTCGGCATGTCTTCCGTTGACTTTATCGACGGACCTTACTGGGCCAAGATTTTTGTAATGTGCTTTTACACAATCTGGGTTGTAATGCCCTTTAAGATTCTGATTCTTACAAGCGCCCTTGCGGGAGTTAAGAAGGATTATTACAATGCCGCCCGCGTGGACGGAACTTCCAAGTGCAGAATCTTTTATAAGATTACGCTTCCCATGATAAGCCCCATGATTTTCTACCTTGTAATCACGGGCTTTATCGGCGCGTTCAAGGCTTATGCCGATGAAGTTGCAATCTTTGGAACCAATCTTAATGCGGCAGGCATGAACACGATTGTCGGCTACGTATATGATATGCTTTACGGTAACTCCGGCGGCTATCCTTCGTATGCTTCGGCGGCGTCGCTCATTCTTTTTGCAATAGTGTTCACAATCACCGTTATCAACTTACTTATCAGTAAGAAGAACGTACAATATTAAGGAGGAAGCCATGGCAGATCTGACATACACAGAACTTCAGAGAATTGAAAAACGCGCCAAGGTTTCCGGTACCGTCGGCAAGACCGTTACGTACTTTCTTCTGACGCTTTGGGGACTTATCGTGCTGTTTCCTTTTTACTGGATGTTGCTTACGTCCATTAAGAGTTACAGCTCATACAATTCCGAATATGTGCCCAAGTTCATTGCTACACATCCCACGACGCAGAACTACGTGGATGCATTTACCACTGTTAATCTCGGCAGATATTTCTTTAATACGGTAGTGTTCACCGTTCTTACCACCGCTGTTATGATGGTGGTTACGGTGCTTGCGGCGTTTGCTTTTTCCCGCCTTAAGTTTAGGGGCAAAAGCATAACTTTCGCCATATTTCTTTCACTTATGATGATTCCCAACGAGCTTGTGGTCATCACCAATTACGTTACGATTACCAACTGGAACATGCGTAACACCTTCCAGGGTCTTATACTTCCGAGCGTGGCTTCGGTCTTCTATATCTACCTGCTCAAAGAAAACTTCGAGCAGATTCCGGAAGAACTCTACAAAGCCGCCAAGGTCGACGGAACTTCCGACCTTAAGTACCTGCTTAAAGTCATGATTCCCATCAGTAAGCCCACCATCATAACCATCCTGATTCTTAAGGTTATTGAGTGCTGGAACTCTTACGTATGGCCGCGACTTGTTACCGACAATGAAGCCTACTACCTTGTAAGTAACGGTATTCAGGAAATTCGCGAGAACGGCTTCGGTCGTGAGAATATTCCTGCCATGATGGCGGCTGTTGTGGTTATTTCCGTGCCGCTTGTTGTGCTGTTCCTTATCTTCCACAAGAAAATCATGGAAGGCGTTTCGAGGGGAGGTACCAAGGGATGATGAAGAAGTTTTTAGGCAGGGCGCTGCGTGTTCTTTTGCCGGCTGCTCTTCTTTCACTTACAGCTTGCCACGGCTCCAAGGGGCTCGATCCTTTCAGCGTGCCCGAGAGCTTTGATGAAAGCAAGCATTACGAAATCACATTCTGGGCCAAGAACGATACAAATATGACCCAGGCCAATATTTACAGGCAAGCTATCGAGGATTTCGAGAAGCTTTACCCCAATATCACCGTTAACATGCGTATCTACACTGATTACGGGCGCATCTACAACGATGTTATTACCAACATTTCCACCCGCACTACGCCCAACGTTTGTATCACGTATCCCGACCATATAGCAACATATCTTACGGGTGCCAATACAGTTGTGCCGCTTGACGAGCTGATGGCGGACTCCCGCTTCGGTCTTAACGGAACCGAGCTTAAATACGAGCCCGCAGGCACCATCGTACCCAAGTTCATCGATGAATGCCGCCTCGGTGATACCGCTTACGCAATACCCTACATGCGCTCTACCGAAGCATGCTATGTCAATAAAACTTTAGTGGAAAAACTCGGCTACACTCTTCCCGACAAGCTCACCTGGGACTTCGTCTACGAAGTATCCGAAAAAGCCATGGAAAAGGACGCCGACGGCAACTTCAAGGTAAACGGTCAGAAAGTCATGATACCCTTTATCTACAAGTCCACCGACAACATGATGATTCAGATGCTTAAGCAAAAGAACGCGGGTTACTCAGATACCGACGGTAACATCCTTCTTTTTAACGACGATACAAGGTCCATACTTGAGACTACGTATGATGCCGCAAAGATTGGTGCGTTCTCGACCTTTAAGATTTCAAGTTACCCCGGTAACTTCCTGAATGCGGGTCAGTGTATCTTCGCTATCGATTCCACCGCCGGCGCTACATGGATGGGACCTCACGCCACCAATCATGATATTGCCGAGGATAAAATTATCGACTTCGATATGGTGGTTACCACGATTCCGCAGTTTGATACAGAGCACCCGGTGATGATTTCGCAGGGTCCTTCGATTTGTGTATTCAACAAGGCCGACCCCGACGAAGTTCTGGCATCGTGGCTCTTTGCCCAGTACCTGATTACACCTGAGATTCAGACAGCCTACGCTTCTACCGAAGGTTACGTGCCCGTTACTGAGAAAGCTTTGAATCTGCCTTCATATATTGACTACCTGTCCAAAGAAGGCATCGACGAAGACCTTCACTACGCACCCAAGCTTCAGGCTTCGAAGTTATTAACCGCCAACATTAATAACACCTTCATCACTCCCGTATTTAACGGCTCCGCTTCTCTTCGCGATGCTGCGGGACAGCTTATTGAAAGTGTTACCAAATCAGCCCGTCGTAACGAGAAAGTTGATGACGCGTACTACGAAAAGCTTTACAAAGATACCGCAAGCCTCTACCACCTTGATTCCGGCATGAAGGTAAGCACCGGCGAGATGAAAAAGCAGGAATTCGGACCGCTGCCCACCACCTCGAAAGTGCTTCTCCTTCTGATAGTTCTTACCTGGGTGGCTATCGGCGGAACTTACCTGTACGGCTTTATCAAAAAGCGCTATGGTAAAAATAACAATAAATAGATAAATAATTAACAAACTTTAGTAATATAAGCATTGATTTGTTTCGTGTTTTCGTTATAATCGAATTTGTAAGCCAAATAATTGTATACGCTTATACATACCCCACGCGGGTACACCTAAGGAGGATTATCATGAAAAAATTAACAGCACTTTTGATGGCGCTTGTTTGTGTCCTTGCTTTTGCAGGATGCGGCGCTGAGAAGAAGACTGCAGGCGCTATGAGCTACGCAGAGTACACTGCTGCGGCAGTTGACGCCGAAGTTACCGTTGAATGTTACGTTCAGGCTCATCAGTCATGGTGGGACAACAAAGTTACCGTTTACGCAGCTGACAAGGACGGCGCTTACTTCATCTACAATGCAGAATGTTCTGAAGAAGATGCCAAGAAGCTTACCCCCGGTACCAAGATTTTGGTTAAGGGCCACAAGGGCGAATGGGCAGGCGAAGTTGAAGTTGTTGACGGTACTATCGAGTTCCTTTCCGGCAAGACTTATGTAGCAGCAGCCAAGGACGTTACCGACAAGCTTGGCAAGGACGAAATCGCTAACTTCCAGAACCAGCTCGTATCTTTCAAGGACATGACCGTTGAAAGCGTTACTTACAAGAACGATCAGCCCGGCGACGACATCTACGTTACCCTTTCCAAGGACGGCGCTAACTACGATTTCTGCCTTGAGTACTACTTAAACGGCAGCGACGAAGCTTTCTACAATCTTGTAGGCGGCCTTGAGAACGGTCAGACCGTTGATGTTGAAGGTTACCTTTACTGGTACGAGGGACTTAACCCCCACATCACCAAGGTTACTGTTAAGTAAGAAATTTCATTGCAATATAAGACCCGAGGTCATATGGCCTCGGGTTTTTCTTTTGCTCTTTACTTCTCTTCTTTCTTATTCACGTAGTAGTGTCTTCCGAGCCACTTTGACAATCCGTCGAGGCCGGAGTAAATGATACGTTCGGAAATGTTCTGCTGATCAAGCATGTCTCTTATGCGCCAGCGAAGGTCTTTGTTGATGACGTAGCGAACGGTGTTGTTCGTATATTTGTCAAAGAACTCTTCGATGTTATTTACCGCATCGGGCACGATGGCAAAGAAAGAATACTGATTAACGATTCGGGGATCGATTGACGGAGGCTCTACCACTACCATCGCACTGTCCTGCATATCCTCGTCGTACTGGTCTAAGTCGGTTGCAACTTCGCTTAACATGTTAACGGTAAATACCGAAGTCTGATTGTCCGCAAGCACCTTTTTATAACGTCCGGGAAGCATCGCATGGAGCTCCTTGATATCGATACGCCAGATAACACAGTCGTGAGCGGTCATGTCGTCAAGATTGTGTTCGGTGGTGGAGAAATGAAGCGCAATGAGCGGCGACTGGGACCAGTCAAGAAGTCTTGTCGGAAGTCCGTGATGCTGGCCGAGAATCATCTGTCTCCATACGCTCTTCTCGATAAGCGGATCTTCTAAGCATCCGTACTTGGTAAAGTTATTAAGTATACAGGGCTCCAGTGTTTTCTTGGCGCTCTTACAGTTACGGGACAAGCTTGTAGTAAGCTTAAAGTCTACGTCCGTCATTCCGCGGTACAGATAAAGGCTTCTGTTACGCTGAAGGTCGGGTCTGTATTCCTGCTCGGTAATAAGCGGAAGCACATCCTCTATTGTATTAATCTCTACAGTCTTAATCATGTTATGTTAACCTCTCCTATTTATTCCACAAATCACATGCGAACCACATGAGCGCTCCGAGTGTGTACATCGGATAGAATATTCCGCGGTCGTCGGTACCCTTCTTTATAAGTTCCAAAGCTTTTTCTTTGTCTACTAAACAGAAGCCGTCGAAAGCTTCTCCGCCTACCGCGCCGGTCTGGTCAAGAGAACTTAAATCATCAAGCTCGATTACCGCCCCCACGAGACCGTTACTCTCATCCGTAAGTCCGGGAGTCGAGAACACGCAAGGATTAATCACGAATACCTTGTCCGTATCCTTAACGGTAATACCGGTTTCTTCTTTAATCTCTCTGACCGCCGTCATAAGAAGCGCATCCGGCTTACCCTTGTCACAGTCGTCTACAAGCCCCGCAGGCACGCTTAAAAGGTATTGGCCTACAGGATATCTGTATTCATAGTTAAGCAGGAGTCTGGGCGCCTCTCCGGGCGTTTTAAGCACCACATAGCATGTCGCCGCATCAGCCTGCATATGTTTAAACTCTTCTTCCGTCAATGTAGCCGTCAAATGCTCGGCATCATGGCGCGTCGCGTCAAAGTAATGCTTGCCCTCCTCATATTGCAAATCGTATACCTTTACGAACTTGGTCTCCAGCAAGGGCTTAACGCATTTTTTGTCCATAGTTTTTCTTCTCCGTTTCACCGGCACAGCTCTCAAAGAAAGGGACACCTAATCAACCTCTAAAGGTCAATGCCCGGTGTCCCTGCACTTTAATCCGAAACCGTCATGTGCATGATCTTTTTATTATTATACATTGCCTGGTCGGCACGTTTCAAGACATCGCCCACAGTTTTATCAAGCTTGGGGTCGTAAACCGCAATACCCGCGGCAAGCGATACTCGTCCGTGTATGGCATCGCCCTTTGCCGCACTGTCTTCCACTGCTTTCTTGAGTTCCTCCATAAGCTCTTCTCGGTGCTCAAAATCCGAGCCTTCAAGAATAGCCACGAACTCATCTCCGCCGATTCTGAACACCGGACTGTGCTTGAATACACCGCACACCATGCGACAACCGTTTACAATATAGATATCGCCTATATCGTGACCGAAATTATCGTTAACTCCCTTAAGGCCGTTAAGATCGCACTCTACAAGAGCAAAAGAAGGCTCCTCGCCGCTGTTAATCTTACTCTTAAGCATCTCAACCTTGTCCATGTAAGCCGCAACGCTTCGTACGCCCGTAAGCGGGTCTCTGTTGACGATGCGGTTACTCTTTGACAGCTTAGCCTGCAAAGCATTGGCCTGATCCCTCATACAGTACATAAGAGCCTTCGACACCTGACTTACCGACAGTGGCTTGTATAGATAAGCATTCATTCCGCTCTCTGTCGCCCTCTCCACGTCGGCATAAGAATGGCTTACGGAAACGGCTATAATCGGTATTGTATCCATTCCTCTTATTCTTGATTCTCTTATCTTCTTCGTAGTCTCAAATCCGTCGAGTCCCGGCATGAAGAGATCCATAAGGATTGCGTCAAAAGCATCATCATCCACATTCTTGATAATATCAAGCGCTTCGTCTCCGCTTCCCGCCTCGGTAATCCATGCTCCGGCCTCTCGCAATATATCCGCACCGACAGTTCTTGATACTTCATCATCTTCCACAAGGAGAATATTGATGCCGCTTAAGTCGCTGTCCTCATTACGCATTACGAAAGGCTCGTCGTATTCGAGTTCTTTGTTCTCTATATGATTTCTGAGCTTGTCTTTGGATTTCTTGAAGCAATCCAAAATCTTCGGTGAGAAAACGCCACACTCGCCTCGCAAAATCATGTCGAACGCTTCTTCAAAATCAAAAGCATCTTTATAACAACGCTTATTGATAAGTGCATCAAAACAATCCACAACAGACACAATCTGCGCACTTATCGGTATCTCATCACCCTTAAGGCCCTCGGGATATCCCTTGCCGTCATACTTTTCGTGGTGATACTTACAGATATCAAGGCTGGTCTGCAAGTATTCCGCACTCCAGTCAAGAGGCGCAAGCTTAAGTATCTCGCAGCCTCTGTTACTGTGAGATTTCATGGTCTCAAATTCTTCCGGCGTAAGTTTTCCCAGCTTAAGAAGTATCGCGTCGGGAATAGAAATCTTACCAAGATCGTGAAGCGCACTTGCCGACGTAATAAGGTCAACCTTATTAGGTGTAAGCCCGTATTCGGGATAGCTACGCATAACCTCCTCAGCGATAATATGCGTAAATCCCTTAACACGTCTTACATGCTCACCGCTCTCTATATCTCTTGCTTCTACGATGTTACCAAGGAAAGCAATAATATCTTCGTTTAATCTGTTTAATCGCTTGTTCTTTTCCTGCAACGCCTCGGTTCTTATTGATACCGCATCTTCAAGGTGCTGTCTGAATGCAGCTTCGCCCTTGTCCTGGCGCTCTATGCTTCTGGAAGCAAAAATAAATCTGTGCTCTCTTGTAAAGTTGCCCATTCGCATGAGCTTAGCTTCACAATGTCTCTTGGTGTTACCTGACTGAAGATTATAAGTAATGTAATAGGATTTCTTTTCCTCTAACTGCTTAATAATTGTCTCTGATTCAAGCTGCGGAGCCGCATAATCCTTGCTGTCATCGCTTAAAAGATTGTTAAAAAACAGCTCTCTTGTGGCTACGGCACCCTTTCCTTTGGCTTTTGAATAAGCCTCCATCATTTCCTTGGGAGCCTTTAATAATTCTGCAGTGTCTTCGTCTATGTCGATAAGGAAAATAATGTCATACTCATCGGTCAGTCCATCGATAATCGAATAATAGTCCGCCATCGATTTTCTTACTTTTCTGGCTCTTAATTGAGAAAAGATATAAAGAAACAACAGTACAAAGAAAAAGATTGCTATCGGAATGAAGGCTACAACACCTACTCCTCTTTCAAGCCCCAGCTTATATGACATGAAGCATACCGCCTGAAAAAGAATGATTGTTATTATCGCCACCACAACGTTGGCAATTGTATTGCGTATCATTTTACTTTTGTATTTTCCCATAAAACGCTCCCATTTACGGACAATCCCGGTTATCCGTAAGTAAAATCATAAAAATCCATAGAACATTTTACCAGCAATAAATTAACAAATTGTAATTGATTTTGATGCAATTTAATGTGTTTCGTGGTAGTATGGAGTAGGGAGAGTTACATTAAGAGGAGGCATTTTTTTGAAGAAGAAGATTGCGATTTATGCAAACGGTTGGGGTGCCGACAATGTAGCCTTGTTCATCAGAGGCATTGAGTACTATCTTTCCGATAAGGACTCAGATCTTTTCACATTCTTATCCTATGGCTTCTATTCCATGTCTAAGGGCGATGAAGACGCCGAGAATAAAGTATTCGACATCGTTGATGCCGATCGATTCGACGGAGCCATAGTATTTTCCAACGGTCTTAACAGTACTTCAGAAGCAGAAAGAATCGTAGCGCGTGCGGTTAAAGCAGGCGTTCCCGTTGTGAGCCTTGGTATTCATTTTCCGGGAGCTTCTTTTGTCAACGTCAACAGTTATATAGGTATGCGCGAATTGAGTCAGCATCTCGTATATGAGCACAAGGTTCGCGACGTCGTATATCTTGCGGGCAATGAAGGGAATCCCGACTCTGAATCCAGACTGGGTGCCCTCTCCGAGGTTCTTGAAGAGGTCGGTGGTAAGGTTCGTACCATTCACTATACTAATTGGGCTACAGACCGCACTGTTGAGATTATCGACGAGTTATATTCGTCCAAGGACAAGCTTCCCGACGCATTTGTATGTGCCAATGACTATATCGCTCTTGCCGCATGTTCTGAGCTTGAAAATGTCGGTATCAATGTACCCGACGATGTTCTGGTAACCGGTTTTGACGGCATCAAGGACGGCAAGACTTTTTATCCTTCGATTTCTACGGTTGTGCAGGATTATTTTGCCCAGGGCGAAGCCTGCGCCGAGATTATACTTCAGAAAATTGAAGAGCACTCCACCGCTCCTACCGAAAGGCTTATCGCTTCAAGATTCCTTCCCGGTGAAAGCTGCGGATGCATGGATTCACGTAACAGCAGACTTGAGCGTGACAATGCCTGTCGTAAGAACTATTTCGCCCGTACGGAGAAGGTTTTCTTTGACGGCCATCTTACCAATATGGAGAATGCCCTCTTCTCCTGTGCTCACGCTACGGCTATAGCACGTACCATGACCGGTTTCTACAAGGCCGATCATTTTGTGGAAGGTGGTACCTTCGCGGTTCTGGGTGAGAGCAGCTATGCAGCATCTATCTACAATGATGAGGTGTCTCTTACCAGAGGCAGTTTCAGTGACCATTTAAAGCCGGTTGTTGCGCTCTATGACGGTGTCGATTTGGATATTGATACATTCTACCGTAACGATCTGGTACCCGGATACAAGGAGTCCGATAAGCTTCGCAATTTCTTTTACGTAGCCATACATAGCGATGAGGTTCTCTACGGTTACTTTATAATCGAGAATGTTATTGCCCGTATTGAGGACTTTACGCTTGAGGTATACAGACGTTCTTTCAGGGATTCTCTTGATAAATTCCGACAGAACATGCGCCTTGAGTATCTTAACCAGAAGCTCATGGAGCTTTACACCAGAGATTCTCTTACCGGTCTTTACAATCGATTCGGTTACGAGACTCTTGCCATTCCCATGTTCAAGGAAGCTCACGCCAAGAACAAGTCTCTTGCGGTTGTATTCGTGGACATTAACCGCATGAAGCATATCAACGATAACTTCGGCCACTTGCAGGGCGACCTGGCCATTCGTACCATCGCCAATGCTATACTGCAGCAGGCTCCCGAGTCCTGGATCGCCATCCGTTACGGCGGTGACGAATATCTGATTATCGGTGAATGCGATGATGAGAACGAGGTTAAGGAACTTGTAGCTCACATGGAAGAAGGCATTAAGAAGCAAGTCAGACGTATGAGTCTTCCTTTTGAGTTAAGCGCAAGCTGCGGCTACATCATGACAGATCCTACTTCTTCCCTCACTCTTGCCGAGTACATCAAGCAAGCCGACGATGTCATGTACGAGCATAAGAAGCAGTCTTACGAGGCTGAAGGGTACAAGAGATAATAAATTTGAGCATAATTAATGCCGGGTGCGATTGATGCATCCGGCATTTTTATTACTGTCTGTTAAAGTAATCTATTCCGTCCCGGGGATTAAAGTAAGTTCTTATGTATCCGTCGGGAGAGACTATCACGAATTCATTGGTGGCCTTAAGATAGTAGACGTCGTCCCCGTCTTCTTTCTCAGTTTTATGAAGTGCATCGGGGTTATTGACTACCGCGGAGGCTGCCTTCTCATAATCGGCGGCGCTTTCAAAGCCCATATCTACACCATGCTTCTCGTAGTGCTCGTTAAGAAGTTTCTTGGAGCGGAAGCGATACTCTGTCTGCTCATCTTCCTCGGACTCTGTCGATATCTCTGTTGAGGCTTCTGTACTACTTTCCGTGGGCGTTTCGACAGATGCCTCCGCCTCGCTTTCCGTTGATGTCAAAAGAACAAGCTCCGACACTTCTTCAGTGGTTGCTGAAGTTGTCACCACAGGCTGATCTACTCCCGCATAGCCGTTACCGTTCATAAGTCTTGGAAATACGTAGAAACCTATGAACAATGCAGCTATTACTAGCAATATGCATATTAGAGTCTTGCGGTTACCGGATTTCATAGAAACACTCTCCTTCTTTGACGATTATATCACAAAAGCCCGGAAGCTTATACGCCTCCGGGCTTTAAATTCATATAAATCGATGATTACTTCATCATGCCTTTTTCAAGAGCAAGAGTTCTTGTGGTAAGGTCGCATACTTCTGAAGGTCCGAAGTACTGGATTGCTCCGGGATAAGTGAAGGAAGTCTTAACTGCCCACTCATCTCTGTGAGCTGCGAAGTACTTGAAGGGAGCGCCGTCAAGCTCTACAAGAGCCTTTCTGATAACGGGCTTGTCTTCACCGTTTCTTCTTTCCATGTTCATCATCTTGGTGATGGGCATACCGCCTGCAACCCACTCTTCAGCGGGCTTAGAAAGGTTAGAAACCTTTGAAAGGTATCCGGTGTAACCATACTGGATGAGCATGAATGCGTTGTAACCAAGTGAGTAGCAGTAGTCAGCATCGAAGTTTGAAGGGAATGCGCAACGTCCTTCGTAACCGAAGAAGTGATGTAATGCGCCGAATTTACCCTTGTAGGTGCCGGCTGCTTTTCTCTTAGACAGTTCAGCCTTAACCATTTCGGAGAAGAGCTTCTCGGACTCGATTAAGGATACCTGTACGTTACCGTGAGGATCTCTCTCAAGGAAGAGCTGCTGCTGAACGAACTGAGGAAGGATGTCAAATACCTTGAAGGATTCAGCGGAAAGACCCTTCTTGATGAACTCGTACTTAGCGTTCCAGTCGGGAAGTGCGTTGAACTCTTCGGTCTTCTTGCCTGCAAGGAGCTCGTTAATCTCAGCGATAAGCTTGGAAAACTCGGGAACGAACTCTACGATACCTTCGGGGATAATAGCTACACCGAAGTTCTCGCCGTTGTTGCCTCTCTTCTCTACTGCATCAGCGATGTAGTTAGTGATGGAAGCAAGAGACATTTTCTTGGCTGCTACTTCTTCACCGATAAGGCAGATGTTGGGCTGTGTCTCAAGTGCGCACTCAAGTGCTACGTGAGAAGCGCTGCGGCCCATAACCTTGATGAAGTGCCAGTACTTCTTAGCAGAGTTAGCGTCTCTCTCAATGTTACCGATTAACTCGGAATATGTCTTGGTAGCGGTATCGAAACCGAAAGAAGCCTCGATATCTTCGTTCTTTAAGTCACCGTCGATGGTCTTGGGGCAACCGATTACCTGAACGCCTGTGTTGTGAGCAGCCATGTACTCGGCAAGAACTGCTGCGTTGGTGTTGGAATCGTCACCGCCGATGATTACGATAGCGGTAAGGCCGTGCTTCTTGGCAACTTCTGTAACAATCTTGAACTGGTCTTCAGTCTCAAGCTTGGTACGGCCGGAACCGATGATATCGAAACCGCCGGTGTTTCTGTATTCGTTAATATATGCGTCGGTGAACTCGATGAAATCATCATCAATAAGTCCACTGGGGCCGCCCTTGAAGCCTAACAATACGTTGTTCTTGTCGGTAGCCTTAAGTGCATCGTAAAGACCGCATACAACGTTGTGTCCGCCGGGTGCCTGTCCGCCGGAAAGGATAACGCCTACAACCTGCTTCTTGGCTGCGGAAGTGTTCTTACCCTTTGTAAAAGTGATTTCGTTCTTACCATAAGTGTTGGGGAACAAAGCCTTAATCTTAGCCTGATCTGCTACGCTTTCGGTAGCTGCGCCGTCTTTAACGGTAATCTCTGAGATACCGCCTCTAAGCATTCCGGGAAGCTTGGGAGCGTACTCGTATCTCGCCTTCTGAAGTGGTGAAAGATTCATAATGGTACTCCTTTATGTTAATTTCAAAAATTTTTCCATTAGGGATTATAGCACAATATTAACCTTTGTGTCACCTAATTTAAAACTTTAATAATTTAAAGGAGTTTAAAGCTATTTATCGCTCTTAAAAACCGTAGGAAGCCATTGTGTTTCGCAAACAAATCTTTCGCTCTGAGCCTTCGCATCTTCAGCCATGGCAGCCAGTTCCTCCTCTGTTCCAAAGCAACCGTAAACCGCATCCGTCATCACTATAAGATTGCCGCTTCTGTAGTAATACTCATAAATTTCGGCATCGCACACGCCCGCCACGTATCCTTCCACGGAATTGTCTGTCACTACCACGCTGTTCTTATAAAAATGTTCTCCGGACGCAAGCATCTTAAGAGCACGCTTCGCACTCCGCACATTCGGAAAAAGAAAGAACTTAAGAAAACCGCATATTTATGGTTTATAGTCTAAATACGCGGTTAAATTTTTCTTTATGAAGTTTTCTCGATGATACCGCCGCCGATTACGTAGTCCTCGTCGCCATAAAAAACCGCGGACTGTCCGGGCGTAGCCGCCCTTACGGGAGTATCGAACACTATCCTTAAATGGCCGTCCTCCTGCATTACAATCTCCGCAGGCTCACCTTTGTGATGGTATCTAATCTTAACGATACAGCGAAGCTTCTCGCCGGGCAGTAATCCGCCGATGCTTAAGAAATTCAGGTCGCCGCAGATGATCTCCCTGCTGTACAAAGAATCCTCCGTGGAAATCACCACCTCGTTGGTTGCGGGCACGATTTCTTTGACATACGCAGGATATCCAAGGGGTAATCCGAGGCCTTTGCGCTGCCCAACAGTATAATTGATGATGCCTTTATGGGTGCCTAGAACCGTGCCGTCTTCCGTCACAAAATTTCCGGAAGGCGGAATCGGAACCTTGGCATTGTTCTTTATAAAGTCAGCGTAGTTACCGTCTGTTAGGAAGCATATTTCCTGAGAGTCTGCTTTATCCGCAACCGACAGGCCTGCTTCCCTTGCTATATTACGAACCTGTTCCTTGGTGTAGTCGCCTAAAGGCATTAGCGTCGCCGCAAGCTGCTCCTGCGACAGTCTGTATAACATATATGTCTGGTCTTTCTCGGCGTGGCGGGCTTTTCTTACCGTGAAACGCCCGTTTGGAAGCTTTATGACCGATGCATAATGCCCGGTAGCAATATAATCTGCCCCCATGACTCCCGCAAAATAAAGCATCTTCTCCCACTTTACATGCCTGTTACAGAATACACACGGATTAGGCGTTTTTCCCGCAATATAACAGTCCATAAAGGGTTTTGTAATATATCTTTCAAAGTCAGAAATGGAATTCAGCGCATAATACTGAATTCCAAGTTTCCAGGCTGTGTGCCTGGCGTCGTCTATTTCACAGCATCGACTTTCCTGACCATCCGCCGATTCCCAGATGCGCAGGGTTGTTCCAATCACGTCATAACCTGTGCGCTTTAAAAGGTAAGCCGTCACGGCGCTGTCTACGCCGCCGGACATACCAACTATTACTCTTGTCATTAATAAATCCTCAAACTTACAGGAAGTCAGCGAGGGTGTAGGACTCAAGATAGTCTTTAATCACCTTGTCCATGCCTTCCCAGAATGCGATTGTCTTACATAAGCCCTTTCTTTCGCAGGCGGGCGCGCCTTCTTTAAGGCAGCCTACGGGAGCAAGGTCCTTCTCTGTAAGGTTTAAAACCTCGCTCATGTGGTAGTCTTTGGGCTCCCTTGTGAGGCGATATCCTCCGCCTTTGCCCTGAATGCCTACCAAAAGGCCGTTCTTAGTAAGCGGTGGCAGAATCTGCTCAAGATACTTAAGTGAAAGCCCCTGCCTTAATGCTACGTCTTTCATGGGAACGTAGCCATCCTTTTGATTGGTTGCGATGTCTATCATTACGCGTAAGGCGTAACGGCCTCTTGTCGATATCATCAGTAACCTCCGATTATTCTCCCTGCATCTGATAGAACTCTTCCGTCTCGTCTATGTCGTTGACGGGCTTCTTGAGGCCTTCTATCGTAATTCCGTGTTTCTCTGCATAGTCCCAAAGGGCCGAGTGTATAGCCTGCTCGGCAAGAAGTGAGCAGTGCACCTTAACGGGCGGAAGTCCGTCGAGTGCTTCCATAACCGCTTTGTTGGTAACCTTTAAGGCTTCTTCGACAGTTTTTCCTTTGACAAGTTCTGTTGCCATGGAGCTTGTAGCGATTGCGGCGCCGCAGCCGAAGGTCTTAAACTTTGCGTCCTTAACGATTCCGTCATCGCTGATATCAAGGTACATGCGCATGATATCGCCACACTTGGCGTTACCGACTGTGCCTACACCTGATGCATTCTCTATTTCACCCACGTTTCTCGGATTGGAAAAGTGGTCCATTACTTTGCTACTGTATTCTGTTACCTGACTCATTTAGGCCTCCTTATTTTTCTTAACAAAATCTTCGTATAAGGGAGACATGCTGCGAAGTCTCTCGATAATTTTCTTTAAACTTTCAACCGCGTAATCGATGTCTTCCTCAGTAGTCTCCTCAGAAATGGTAAGTCTTACGGAGCCGTGAGCTATCTCGTGAGGAAGGCCTATAGCAAGAAGCACATGTGAGGGGTCTAAGCTGCCGGATGTGCATGCTGAACCCGATGAAGCGCATATTCCTGCCTGATCGAGCAAAATAAGGAGCGATTCGCCCTCCACAAATCTGAAGCAGAAGTTCGCATTGTTGGAAAGACGTTTGGTGAGATGTCCGTTGACTCTTGAATAGGGAATCTCCTCAAGCACTCTCTTTATAAGCTTGTCTCTGAGAACTGTCTGATAAGCATTGGCCTTATCAATCTTGGCCGTAGCAAGTTCTGTGGCCTTGGCAAATCCGATGATGCCTGCCGCATTGGTGGTACCCGCTCTCTTACCGCTCTCCTGCGCACCGCCGTGAATAAGGTTAGAAAGCTTCGTGCCCTTACGGATGTACATAAGTCCTACTCCCTTGGGACCGTTAATCTTATGGGCGCTTGCCGAAAGAAGGTCTATGTTCATCTCATCCACATTAATGTGCTCGTGTGCAAAAGCCTGAACTGCGTCGGTGTGGAAGTATATGCCATGCTCGTGCGCAATCTTGCCTATCTCTGCTATGGGCTCGATGGTGCCGATTTCGTTATTGGCAAACATTATGCTTATAAGAATCGTAGTGGGTCTTATGGCCTTTTTAAGCTCTTCAAGACTCACAAGTCCATACTCGTCCACAGGAAGATATGTCACCTCGTAGCCGTGCTTCTCAAGGAATTCGCAAGTATGAAGCACCGCATGATGCTCAATCTTTGTGGTGATTATGTGGTTGCCTTTATCTTTAAGCGCGTCTGCCACGCCTTTTATTGCCCAGTTGTCGGACTCGCTGCCGCCGCCGGTAAAGAAGATTTCTTTCTCCGTGGCGCCGATAGACTCAGCTATGCTCGCTCTCGCCTCCGCCACTTTCTGTGCTATCTTTCCGGAAAAAGCATATGCGCTGGAAGGATTGCCGTATTCCTCGCAGAAAAAAGGAAGCATCGCTTCAAATACTTCCGGTGCCACCTTAGTGGTGGCTGCGTTGTCCATATATATCATCTTACTCATTAATTTGTATTACCTACCTTTCCGCTAGGTATTATTACACGTATATACCTACTATGTCAATAGGTATTTATGAAAGAAAAATAAAACCGCGTATCTGTGGTGTCAGATACACGGTTCTGTATGGTATTTCTATTTAATTCCTATGGCTGCGAACTCTCCCGGAAGGTCTGCATTGTTCCATGAGGGTTGCTCGTCAAACCTTTGTAATGTAAAGCCTGCGCCTATTATGGCATTGATAATCTCGCTGACGGTATACTTACGATACTTGCACTTCGGAACTTTCTTACGCTCCTCTTCGTCAAAGAATCTTGCGTGCGCCATCTCGCCTTCGAATATGTCTGTGGAGAAATAGCTCATGGTAGGCTGCTCAAGCCCAAGACTGTCCACTATCTTGGTAAAAGGATGGAAGTCGCTGCATATAATCTTTCCACCTTGGCGAAGGAGTGCGTACATCATACTCATGAACTCGTCAATATCGTGGAAGTAATGCAGGATTCCGCCTTCCATGAAGACTATATCGAAGTACTCGCCGTATTTGCTTAAGTCTATGTCCAGAACATCACATACTTCGTAATTAATATGCGTATCGGCAGCTTCTGCCGTCTCCATCGCATATCGCTTATTATCTTCCGAAATATCAAACACTGTTACCTCAACACCCAGTAACGCAAGCGGAACCGCTTTCTTACCGCAGGAGCCGCAGATATTGGCTACCTTAACCCCTTCAAAGCTGTCGAAGTATCGCGCGTGCCACTTAAGCATCTTAAGCGGATTCTCCTTGTCCTTGGCGGCACGTTCCGCAGGAGTCCCGGATGTTGCCACCCAAAAGTCATAGGCGTTGTATTCCCAGGCTTTCTTATGCTGTAAACTGTAATCTCTCAATCTGATAACCTCTCATTCAAGTGTCATGTATTACTCTAACACTATGAGCGTTTTGATAACATAAACCGTCGGTTTAATTCTTCTATGCATCTAAGAGCTTGCTACGCAGTTTCTTTTGTATATCGGCTTCAATTCCTATTGACTCAAAGAACGCCTCGATTGTCCCGTGCGCCTTCTCCATAAGCTCAATAAATCCATACATGTATTCCTCATGAGGAATCACTATGTTAATATCGATATCGGGGAAGTTCTCTCTGATTCTGCCGAACCTGGAAGCATTGTTCTCCTTGGTATACATATAGTCTCTGACAATATCATCCTTGCTTACGCCGCACAGCCAAAGAATGAGCGCCGAATTAACACCCGTTCTGTCCTTACCAGCGGAGCAGTTATACATAACTCCCCCATCCGACTCGGCTATCGTCCTAAATATCTTGGTAACGCTCGGATCGTGCGCACAAGCAAAATAACTATTCGGTACCGCTTCAACACTTTCGGGAAGGCCGCTGCCTTCGGTTATCGGAAAGTTGTAATAATCAAAGCCCTGAACGGTTGAAAGGCCGTGAGCCTTACGCTCAATTTCTTCATCAATTCTCGTATCGATTATTGTGGTGATACCTATTCTTCGTAAGAAATCTATATCTCGCTCCGAAGGCATCGTAGGTGCATCGCTGCGAATGAGTCTGTTATATTTGGTGAACGTTTCCGTTCCTTCTACTCTGTAACCGCCGAGGTCCCTCGTGTTAAGAGTAGTCTCAAGCATAGATTTACGCTTATTATCCCTGTTGGCGTAGTCCCCTATTTCGCCCAACCGCTTACTCAGACTGTGATAATTGCCTGAATAAATTACAGGATCGAACTTCACAAGATTAACGTCAAAGGTAGCCTTACATTCAATTTTCTCATCCATCTGAATGTTCTTAATCCTGCAAAAGAAAGTGGTCGACTCCCCTATCTCCACGGACTTCTCCACTTCGCATTCATATACCCACGGACTTGCATCGAGCGTGGGCACATCTACAGCTTCACCGTGGCTAAACGAGTACTCGACGCCTTCTTTCTCGCCTTCTTTGGCATGATGAGTGCCGAAATAATCCATAAGAGGAAGCATATCCGTACTTACAAGATTCACGCTGAGTCTCTTGTCCCTATAAACATTAGTCTTTGTATTCTTGGTTCCGAACATGCTTATTACGATAAAGTAGTCCGAGCTTTTCTCGCAAGTGGCGCTGACCCAGGTGATGGGCGCAAAATTCGGCGTTCCGTCCTCGTTGTTCGTGCCGATGATAAATGCAGGCTGAACACACATGGAAAAACCTGTGCCGACTGATTTTCTCTTAATCTTTTTATTCATATACCCCTACCCTTATCTATTTAAGTTTCTTTGACATAAACAGCAGCAAATCATCGTCGTTAACGCAAGGTGCATACTGGTCAAGCTGCTTGCCTTGGTACCATACACCGCTGCCGTCGAAGTTATAGCCGCGCTTAACGTATATGCGCTGCGCGGGACCGTAACCCGAATGGACGCCCACAGCCAGAAATACCGTGTCGCAAATCTTGGCAGCTTCTGCCTCAGCTACATCCAACAACCTGTTTCCGATACCCTTGCCATGAATGTCAAAGAAAACGCACAAATCAACAATCTCGGGAATCTTCTGCCCGCCGAAAGGTCCTTCGGATGGGCTAAGCACAAGTGTGCAAAGGCCCTTTACCGCGCCCTCGTACTCGGCAATAAATACAAGTCTCTCGCCCGCTTCCTGTTCTTTCAAATAAGTCTCGTAAGTTTCAATTGACGGATGCCACCCGTAGGATAAATATGTATCGTATATTATCCTCGCATCGCCGGCTGCCATACTGCGTACCTTGACGGTTCCGTCATCATAATATGTTGTCATTAATACCCCCTATAGCCTGCAACGACTATACTATGTATTCTTCCAATTTGATTTCGCTTACGGAAATGTCTGGTGCTTTACGTGTATTATCATAAAGGTGACCCACGCTCTCCGGCATCGCTTCCAGCTTTCTTTTTAAAAACTTGGCGCGCTCAATCATATCTACATCGCCACGGTAACGGATACGTCTCTCAATTTCCTCTTCGGAAGCCGTAAGTACGATATAATATAACTTAGCATCATTATCAGCCGCAAGAGCCTTAACCCGGGGCATTTCGTCTTCGATAATGTAATCGATTATTACATCTATTCCCTTCTTAAGCACCCTGTCGGCAGTATCCATCATGCAATCCCAGTTAAACTTAAGAATATCCTCCCACAACACCTTATCGGAAGCCTCTCCGTCCACAAAGAAATCTCCCTTATCTTCCGGCTCCACAAAGCCTGCATGAAAATCATCCCCATGGATTACATACACGGTCTTGCCACTTTCATTAACCATATGCCTCGCATACGTGTCTGCAAATGTAGACTTGCCGGTTCCGCAAGGACCCGACACAAAAATAACCTTAGCCATAACCCCCCTATGCTTCCTAACCGACCTAACCAAGTGCCAGCTTCAGAAACTTCTTATCATTCATTTGTTCATTGGTAACATACGCCCCGTCATGGAACAAAGCGTAATTGGTAACAGGTGTGGGCGCATTCTGAGCTGCCTCCCTGCTTTCTAAATGTATTGCTTTAAAAGGAATGCCGTTATCCGCCGCTGTCTTCTCCACAATCGGCACATACTTGGCATTAAAGGGGCACTGGCTCGTATAGTAGAGCACATATCCCTTCTCGTCAATGCGAGGGTGCCTTGCGCATTCTTTGAACCTAGGTGCCTCCGCGGAAGCGGCGAAAGAAAGATACCAAAGCCCTATACCGTTATCCGAAGCGTCGCACTTTTCAAAGCCTTTGTACTTCAAAAACTTAGGATCCGCAAGAAAAGGCATCTTCTTGTCCGCACATAAAATGCACAGCCCCTTCTTACCCTTAGCCTTGCTGTCCTCTATACAAGTATTAAGTAAGTCCGTGGAGTATCCGTGCCCCTTAAAAGACCCCGACACCCACAGACAATCAATGTACATATAACCTTCTGCCTCAATCGGAACCCACGCGTACTCCGCCGGAATATACTCCACAAAGCACTTTCCTCTCTCCGCGCTTTTAAGGAACACAAGTCCCTCATCGAATCTGTCTGCAAGCCACGCTTTCTTGGACGATACTTGGACATCCTTGTTATTGGCGATGGCACAGCATATGTGTTCCCGGTCCAGATTATCCTTGGTAACTCTTATATACTCCATTAAACAGTCTCCTCCTATTGTGAAATATGATTTGACTTAATCGTACCAAAGCTAACACGACATCAGTATGACGTGTCTCTTATAACTCGCTGTTATCCTTGCCCTTTCTGTCTTCAAAAGAACATCTGATAAGGAGTGCCGTTCCCACAATCGTAGGTATCAAAACAAGTAAAATATCTACAAGCGTTACGTACATAAAATGTAATTCTGTTCCGAGAATAAGGGACAAAACCAGCAACACAAGTGACATTATCAGGCATCCGAAAGTAATCTTATTCTTCTTGACAATTACAGCGATTGCCGACAATACAAGAAGCACCAGAATAATCGCTGATGTGCTCATTCTTCCGATTCGATAGAAACCAAAAGAAGTTACCCTCACCATTTTGAACAGCATAAACAATCCGATTACCACAAGTACCCATCCGATTATTTTCTTTGTCATACACCATTTCCTCCAAATCTGTTTATTGTTGTCTTTCCAAAATCACTATGGTCTCTATATTGGCGGTCCAAGGGAACTGATCTACGCATATGGCTCTTGTAACCTTATATCCCGCAGCATGAATGGCTTCCAGGTCTCTCGTAAGAGATGTCGCCTTGCATGATATATAAAGAATACGGTCTACGCCGTAATTAAGTATCTTCTCAAGAGCCTTGGGATGTACTCCGTCACGCGGAGGGTCGAGAATAATAAAATCCGGCTTCTCAGTAATGTCATCAAGCACTTTCAGCACATCGCCGCAGATAAAGTCTGCGTTCTCGATTCCGTTGAGCTTGGCATTCTTAATCGCCGCTTCAACCGCCTCATCCACAATCTCAACACCGATAATCTTCTTACACACGGGCGCCATAAGCTGTGTGATGGTACCGGTTCCGGAATACAAGTCAAATACCGTCTTATCGGGTGCTTTACCTTCCGACAAATCGCCAATAAACTCACGCGCGGTAGAATAAAGTACTTCCGCACTGTGGGAATTGGTCTGGAAAAAAGAAAACTCGCTTATCTTAAAGTTAAGTCCCAGAAGTGACTCGTTAATGTAGTCTCTTCCGTACAGAATCTCTGTGTAATCGCTCTTAACCACATCAGACAAAGCATCATTGACCGTATGAAGAATACTTACAAGCTCACCCTTTAACTTAAGTGACAAAAGAAGCTCCTTGTAAGGTTCCAAATCCACTTTCTGCTCGCTTGTGGTAACAAGTGCCACCATAATCTCACCTGTATGGGAAGCCTTGCGCAAAAGAAGGTGTCTCAAATACCCCGTATGATTCATACGATGATAAAACTTAAGCCCAAGTCCCGCGAAGTACTCACGGGTAGCCTTCAGAATCGCCTTGTAATCGTCATCCACGATATAGCACTCATCTGTGTATATCACGTCAAACATACTGCCACGCTTGTGCATGCCGAGACTTAAGGGGCCGTCCTTGTATTCATCGCCAAAAGAAAACTCCATCTTGTTACGATATCCTGCATAAACAGGGCTCGCTTTAATACCGTCCCATCTGTATTCATAAGGAATGGCACGGTCTAAGAGTTCCTTGGTCTGTGATTCTTTGAGCTTAAGCTGGTCTTCGTAGCTCATGGTAAGGAAGGTACAGCCGCCACAGATTCCAAAGTGCGGACACTGAGCAGGCACAGCCGTGGGTGCTTTCTCAATTGTTTCAAGGAGCATACCCTCGGGATTGCCCTTTCTCATCTTAAGCACTCTTACCTTAACCTTATCGCCGGGAAGTGCGTTCTTAACCTTAACGGGACCTTCCTCGGTCTCCACTATTGCTTTGTTGGGGAAGTTAACCTTGGTAACGATTCCCACAAGTTCAGATCCTTTTTTCATAAAAAATAGGGATGTCGTATAATGCGACATCCCACTCCTGTCTATAAGTTAGTCGTCTTCCCAGTCATCATCCTCTTCGTCGAAGAACTCATCGTCATCGTCGAAGTCCTCAAAATATTCGGAATCCTCGGGAATAAAGAAGTAGTATACTGCATAAGCAATCGCCGCTATAAAAGCTATCGCACCTACAACTGCGAGAATGATAACCAACGGATTGGTCTTCTTCTCTTCTTTCTTAGGATATAAACCCTTGTCTGCAAGCATTTCCTTAAGATCGTCGAGTTTCTCTTCAAGTTCAAGCTGCTTAGCTCTCTTGCTGATACCTGATACAACTTTGCTTAATAAATTACTCATGTGTCTTGCTCCCCCTCATTAGGATAATTTCTTGATACAAAGAATATAGTGCAAATACATTCGCCAAAAATAATATACCCGGCAACGCTATGTTGTAAAAGTTAAGAATCGTCATGTTGATGCTTTCGGTAAAGATAAAGGTTGAAAACCAGCTTATCGAGAAAGCATAGCAAGCTGCAATTCCCACAAACATAAGCGCCGTCACAGCCGAGAAGAAAATCTTATAATTCTTCTCCATATAAGACTTCAAAGATTTGAGACCGGCAAAGAACTTCACAGCCTCAAACAATATAATACCACAACTTAATAAACAAAATGCAACATTTATGCATTTATATATAAAAAATAATATTTTAATGACCGGAATAAGCTTCTCTGACTTCTTAATCTGCCCCGAATAGTCATCGAGATAGTCGACATGAGCATAAACCTTGGCCTCGTCAATCGATGTCCAGTTGTCAAAAATCTCTTCATCGGTCACCTCGCCAAGCCCCGGAACATATCCGTTCAAGAATATGGCTCCCTTAAAGCTTGCACCTGTAACACCTATTATTTCCTTAACTTCTTCACCCGTAAACGCGCCGGTATTCTTAAATAACTGAACAGTGCCGCTCTGTTTCTTAAGCGTGCCGGTCTTAAAGGCTGCATCGAGTTCATCATTAACCTTGCCAAAGAAAGCCTTAACATCAGCCTCCGATGTATACATACCCTCAGCCTTAAGGCAATTGCGAAGTATCCACGCAAAGTGGTCTCCCTGAATAGGGTTAGCCACAATATCATTGTCGCACCATGAAGTCGTCATGATGGCATTCAAAAGATTCCTATGCTCCGACAACGTAGGGGAAGCATCAAAAACCTTCTCTATCGCATCGTAAGGCGCCCATACATGTATATCCCGGTTGGGAGACTCTACCGAATATATCTTGGCACAGAAATCTCCGAACTCACTCTCTAGTCTGGTATTGACCTCGAATACTCCGAAGTACTTGTCATTAAGACCCTTATAGCCCAAATCTGCCGCAATAAATATAACCAAAGGCAAAAGCACCAATAGCGCATTCTTAACTACAACCGCCACACTGTCCTTAAGCTTCCTGCCATAAATTGCATGACAGACACCGATAAGCGTCGCAACCAATAAGCATGCAAGAATCCACTTGCCGTCTTCCTTAAGAAAGTAAGTAAGTGAAAAGAAAACTCCGGCAAACACAAGCGACAAAACCTTAAATATACCCTTGTCTCTGGCGTGTAATACCGCCTGAATCATAAATGCAAAAGTAATAATCACAAATGGCGCAATCGCTGAGTTCCTGTAAAATCTCGTACCGCTCCATGCATCAAACGCCTGAGGCATGAACAGCACATAGACATAACCGAATACAGCCACCCATAATCGGCCCTCAAACAGCCTCTTAAGCAGGAAGAAAACACTCACTGCGGCACCAATCCATAAAAGTGCCGCAAGCACCGTATACGGGAGCCCTGTGCGCGAAAATACGCTTACCAGAGCAGGCCAACCCATATTCTTAACCAAAGCATAGTAAACGGGTTCCTTATAATGAGTGGAAAGATTCATGTATGAAACCATCAGCTGATCGTCCCATACCTGACCCGCAGGATACCATATTCCCAGCATCACGCTTATGAATAATCTGATAACGGCAAGGATACACAGCGGTACCGCCTGTACAAAACCGAATTTCCCGGACTCTTTCATATCTCTCCCTCTTAAAGCTTCCTGCTTACAGTTTCGTAAGCTTGGCAAAAGCCTGATACATTATCTTCTGACCGTAATTATCAAAAATTACGGTAATCTTATTATCCTTGGTCTCTTTAACAATATTGGTAATGGTACCGTCACCAAACTTAATGTGACGCACTCTGTCACCTACGGCAAGCGCTCCGCCACTCTTAGCGGCAGTTATATCCGAGCCTTTGGTAAGAAGCCCAAGATTTTCCTTGCGAGCCACAAAAGGCTTATCTTCCTCAGGTGTGGCCTTAGGCTGATAAAATGCTCTGGGTCTAGCATAAGGACTTATGCCCGAAGAAGGCTTAACCGGCTCGTCGGGTGTTCTCTTAAAGCCCGAAAAGCTTACAGGCTCATCATCTCTGTAGCTGTCATATCTTCTGTATCCGCCGCGATCCGATGTATCGCTGTCGTAATAACCGTCATAAGTCTGTCTCTTAACAGGCGCTATATCAAACAGTGACTTAGGTATCTCATTAACAAAACGGCTTAACGGATTCATCTGAGTCTCGCCGTGCACCATACGTGCCTTGGCCGCAGAAATTGTAAGCTTCTCTTTGGCACGGGTAATACCTACGTAAGCAAGACGACGCTCCTCTTCAATCTCAGCATCTCCGCTTGAAATAGACATGTAACTCGGGAACAATCCGTCTTCCATGCCGATAAGATAAACGTTCTTAAACTCAAGACCCTTCGCCGAGTGAATGGTCATAAGAAGTGTACGGTCTTCACCCTCGGTAACGGAATCGATATCCGCCACAAGAGCAATCTCCTCCAAAAGTTCCGAAAGATTGGGCTCATCGTGCTCTTCCTCGTAAGAAGCTACCTTGGAAATCAATTCCTCGATGTTCTCTATACGGTCCTCAGCCTCTTCCTCGGTCTCGACCTCCATCTGATTGATATAGTCGGTAATATCAAGAATCTCTTTAAGTAGCTTAAGCGGTCCCTGCTCCTCACTGATAACACGCATTCTGAGAATCATATTGCCAAAAGAAGACAGCTTCTCAGCCGCAGCACCCTTAATATCAGCCCACTCTGGATGTAACACTGCATCAAAGAAAGAAACTCCGCGTTCATCCGCCGCAAGCTGTAGCTTATTAATAGAAGTGGCACCGATGCCACGCTTCGGAACATTTATAATACGCTTGCAAGCCAAATCATCACGACCGTTGTCCACAGTCTTCAAATAAGCAAGCAAGTCCTTAATCTCGCGTCTTGCATAGAAGCTTACGCCACCCACGATACGATAAGGAAGATTCTCCCTTACCATCTGATCTTCTATCATACGGGACTGGGCGTTGGTACGGTACAATACCGCATTTTCTCCGTAACCGCTCTCCCCGTGGGTAACGCTCTTAATGATATCGCGGCACACATATTCCGCTTCTTCCTTGGCAGTGTCGAAGTGTCTTAAGTGGATGCGCTCTCCTTCTTCCTTCTTACTCCAGAGGCTCTTGTCCTTACGGGCAGAGTTGTTACGGATAACGGCATTGGCCGCATTAAGAATATTCTGAACCGAGCGGTAGTTCTGTTCAAGCTTGACTACCTTGGCCTCGGGATAGAAATGTTCAAAATCAAGGATATTACGAATATTGGCTCCGCGGAATTTGTAAATCGACTGGTCGTCATCACCCACCACGCAAAGATTGTGACGGGAACCCGCAAGAAGTCTTATAAGTTCAAACTGTGCTGTGTTGGTATCCTGATACTCATCCACCATGATATACTGCCAGCGGTCCTGATAATTGCGAAGAACATCGGGCTCAGCCTTAAACAGCTCAACCGTCTTCATAAGCAAATCATCAAAGTCCAGAGCATTGTTCTTCTTAAGCGCAGCCTGGTACTCTCTGTAACAGTCTGCTATCTTACGAAGCTGAACATCACCTAGTGACTGAAGATAGAAATCCTCGGGTGTCACAAGCTCGTCCTTGCAGGAAGAAATCTTATTCTGAATGGTACGCTCTTTAATAATCTTGGTATCTATCTGGAGCTTCTTACATACTTCCTTAATCAGCTGTTTCTGATCGTCTGTATCGTAAATTGTAAAGCTCGTATCATAATCCAAAAGATTAATGTAACGTCTTAAAATACGTACGCACATAGAGTGGAACGTCGACACAAAAATCTGCTCCGAGCCGAATCCCACAATCTTGTCCACACGTTCTCGCATCTCGCCCGCAGCCTTATTGGTAAAGGTGATGGCAAGAATATTGTAAGGGTTAACACCCACTTCATCTATAAGATAAGCCACTCTGTGAGTCAGAACGGAAGTCTTGCCCGAGCCCGCACCCGCAAGAATCAAAAGGGGGCCTTCGGTACAAAAAACCGCTTCCTTCTGCTGTTCGTTAAGCTTGTCATACATACTCATACTAAATCCACAACTCCCTTAAAGTACCGAAATAACAATTCCGGCTATAATAACCGCCGCGCAGATAAAGCGCTGCAAAGTATTCTTCTCTTTAAATATCAGTCTGCCGCCCACAATCGTCACAATGCAGCACACCTGCTTAAGAAGGGTCATAACGGTAACCCTCGAAGCCCCGTAACCGTTGGCAATAAACAGGCATCTGTCCGCAATCACAAAAAGCACGGAAATCAGCCATACGTAAGGATTGGAAAGAACACCCTTCCAGTTGATACGGGTCTTGGTCACAATCACGTAAATACCGTAATAAATCACCATAAATAACATACACCAAAACTGCAACTGTCCCGACGTCACATTGCCGGTACGCATCAAAATCTTATCAAGCATACCCGACAGCGCATTAAGAAACGTCGACACAAAAGCCAAAATATAAATCACCGTGGATATCTTCTCTTCCCGAACGGTACCGTTTCTTACAGCCTTGGGCTTGTACTTAAGCATAAGCAAACCGCCTGCCACCAGAATGAGCGCCACTATCTGTGTTCCCTTAAGTACTTCCTTAAGCACAAAAACACCGAGAATCATCGCAAAAAGCATACGCGACAAATCGATAACGCCGTACAGTGACACCGGCATCTTCTCAATCGCATAGAAACTGCACAGAAACGCTATGAATATAATAAAAGACTTAAAGGCAATCAGCCCCATCTCCTTACCGGGAACGCTAAGCGACGCACCGCTGAAAATTCCCACAGTCGGAACCGTAAAAAGAAAGGCCAACAGCGTATATACAAAAAGCACTTCCGTAACACCGCTCTTAGTCAGTGCTTTCTTCTTGGCAATATCACGAATGCCCTTTAAAATGCCGTAAATAAGTACAAGAATAATCCACATTGCAAACACCTGTTCTATTGTACATCATATAAACTATCCCGTCAAGGATACACCAAAAGCGATTCTTTCGCAATCGGAAAAAGCCCCCAAACGGAGGCCTTTTCAAACGCTTTATATGTGTAAAAGAACTTATCTCTGAACTCTTCCCGAAGCATCTCCGCCCGCAAGAGTATCAACTTCCTTGCGTGATGCGAAGTTAAAGTCGCCGGGGATGGTGTGCTTAAGAGCAGATGCGGCAACACCGAACTCAAGCGCATCCTTAAAGTTCTTACCGTCAAGTAATCCGCAGATTACGCCACCGGCAAAAGAATCTCCTCCGCCCACACGGTCCACAATCGGATGAAGGTTATATTTCTTGGAGTGATAGAACTCCTTGGTCTCGGAATTGTAAATGCAAGCACTCCAGCCGTTGTCGGAAGCGGAATGGCTCTCACGAAGAGATGATACGCAATACTTGAATCCGTAATCGGCAACCATCTGCTCAAAGATTGACTTGTATCCGGCAAGCTCAAGCTCACCGCTTGTAACATCGGTCTTACCGGGCTTGTAACCGAGTACAAGCTCAGCATCTTCTTCATTACCGATGCATACGTCTACGTACTGCATAAGGCCCTTCATAACCTTCTGAGCCTTCTCGGATGACCAAAGCTTCTTACGGAAGTTTAAGTCAACGGATACGGTTACGCCGTGTTTCTTGGCCGCAATCAAAGCCTGCTTGGTAAGCTCTGCCGCAGAATCGGACAACGCGGGAGTAATACCGGTAAAGTGGAACCAGTCTGCGCCTTCAAAAATCTTATCGAAATCGAAGTCTTTCTCGGTAGCGGTTGAAATCGAAGAATGAGCTCTGTCGTATACAACCTTGGAAGGACGTACTGAAGAACCGCTCTCAAGGTAGTAAATACCGAGTCTCTCGCCGCAACGAGCGATGTTCTTAGTACCTACATTGTACTTTCTTAATGCGGCAACGGCGCACTCACCGATTTCATTGTCGGGAACTGCGGTAACGAACTCTGCATCATGACCGTAATTGGCAAGAGAAACCGCAACATTGGCCTCACCGCCGCCGTAATTGATGTCGAATTCATCTGCCTGAATAAACTTCTCAAAATTGGGGGTGGAAAGTCTTAACATTATCTCACCCATCGTAATAACTTTACTCATACTCTTGTCCTCTTTATTTGTTATTTACAAGGTGAACGGCGAATCCTCCGACCTCACCTTCAAGATAAATCGCATTTAACTTATCGCCCTTATAAGAAGCGGATTCTTCAATGAACCTGGCTCCCTTAACGGTCTCAAGGTAGTGTCTTGCACGAGCTACGGAATTGGTACCGATAGCGATGTGTCCGTGCACTCCTCTGCCCTGTGACTTCATAGCCTCCACAAATGTTCCGGCGAACACCGATGAATTGCCGACCTTGGTAGTGAATCCGAATAACTTGTCAAAAGAATCACTTACGGAAACAGCCTCGCTCTCACCGTCGCAGTTAATACCTACATGCTTAAGAGTGAATCCGAGCATAAGTCTTACGGCTTCCTCGGTAAGTGCACGAATTTCATCGAACTTACCTGCAGCCACAAGATCCTTCTTAACCATCCATGAACCACCGCAAGCAATAATCTTGTCAAAAGCAAGGTAATCGCAAATATTCTTAGCGTTAATTCCGCCTGTAGGCATGAACTTAACAGCGGTGTAAGGTGCTGCCATAGCCTTAATCATCTCAATACCGCCCGAAGCTTCTGCAGGGAAGAATTTAACAGTATCAAGACCAAGTTCAAGCGCTGCCTCAATACCTGTAGGATTGTTGATACCGGGTACCATGGGAACACCCTTCTCAAGACAATGCTTAACAATCTTCTCATTGAATCCGGGGGAGACAATGAACTTGGCACCCGCAGCAATAGCTCTGTCAGCCTGCTCTATTGTCAAAACGGTACCTGCACCCACAAGCATCTCGGGGAAAGCTTCCGCCATAATCTTAATGGATTCTTCAGCCGCAGCTGTTCTGAATGTAACCTCCGCACAGGGAAGTCCGCCTGCGATAAGCGCCTCTGCAAGGGGCTTAGCATCCTTAGCATCGTCAAGTACCACAACGGGTACGATGCCTATATCCGATATTTTCTTAAGTATCTCGTTCATACTTACTCCTTTAATCAAAGCTTTTTTTCAGTATATCAACATCTGCCGACATTTTCTTTAATCAGAGTTGTTGTAAACATTGCAAAAATTGCCCTAGGCTTCTTTTTTCTTTTTACCCGTGCGTTCTTTGACTTCTTCCTTAATCATTCCCTTGGCGATTTCAACGTACGAGCGTAAGAACGCCGAAAGAAATTCCTTGGTGTCATCATCAAGTCCTTTCGCGGCTTTAATCACCTGCTTGGAATTTCTGATTAACTCCTTGGAGAAATCGATGGTATTGTCGGCATCGGAGGATTCAAGAAGCTTGTTTAAGTAGAATACAAAGCGTTCAAGCTGCTCCTCGTCCTTGCTGAGTATCCACTCGTTAACCGTGGCAATCAGGCGCTTGTGACCGTTTGAAAGCTTGGTCTTTACAAGTTTTCCCTTCTTAACGGTCCACATGTACGGATTGTGCTGGATAACACCTACGGACTTGGCATCCACAACTATGCTGTCGCCGCCGTCATCAAATAGCATTCCGACAAAAGAAGACTTGGGAATTACCTTTACCACACGTTCCTTAATCTCATCGTATCCGCTTTTCTTAAGGAACTTGGCCCTGAATCCCGGGCTGTCGAAGCAATAAATCTTCTTAATACGTTTTTTAATCTCGGGGCTTGCAAACATTGCGGAGAAAATAGCCAGATTACCGCCCTTGGAGTGTCCCGCCACCATAAACTTGCCGGAAATGCTGCCGGCCGCATCATTAAGATATTTGACGCTTAAGTCCTGCCCTTTAATGTTCTTTTTAAGAGCAAGACCCATATCTTCCTGCCAGCCCACTATCGTCTCGTCGGTACCTCTGAACACAATCAGAGTATGCCCCGGCAAAAGAAAGGTAAGCGCCGCAAACTGCGTATCCTCTTCGATACGGTTAATGTACATCGCTATCTTCAAACCGGCGAAGCGAACCGAGGATAACATAGCTTCATAAAGCGCACGATTATCCTTCTCATATCTGTAATCCGAAAATAGAGAATCCCTGATCTTAGAGGAATCAATGTCCTCAAGAGAGACGGGTTCCCGGCTCATGACATCCAGAATTCCCTCGAATTTAAGATATGCGAACTGACTTAATACAAGCGCATCTTCCTTGCAAAAGCGGCGCTTGTTAAAATCATCTCCACCGTATTCTTTTATATAATCAACAATATTGCCCATAGGCTTTCCTTAGAACTTGGCGTCCAGCTTACCGATGTTTTTGATTACAAGTGACATGGAGCCGTCGCTGTTGGTGATAAATTCAACGTTACCGTTCTCATACTGATCCATGGGGATCTTAATCTCTATACCCGTGTCGGTCATAAGGCTCTGACGCTCGAAGCGCTTGGTGGTGCGCTCGCTCTGAGGCAGAATTTCTTCTTTGACCAGGTCGTACTTCTC
>Ga0129306_1000640_pt1 | contig 51769 bp, 54 predicted proteins | sample P827metagenome_FD_94438 | JGI IMG/M metagenome (GOLD analysis project Ga0129306, IMG submission 94438) | Capybara group fecal microbial communities from Wisconsin, USA - P827 metagenome | ecosystem: Host-associated > Mammals > Digestive system > Large intestine > Fecal | place: USA: Wisconsin... | reverse complement strand
CAAGTGTAACTTAAAATAAATAATAATTAGATTATTTTAAGAGATTTTGAGTAAAAATAGAAATAAAAATAGATTTTTAAAAAATTTTTGCAAAAATCAAATAGGATTTCTACAAAGCCTAATATATTTAAAAAATTTAGAATCCTTTTTCATAATATCAAAAACACATATACTTCATACAGATTAGATAATGTAAATTATTTTAAACAATATAGTTTAAGATATAATGTTATTTAAAATTTATGGGAATTTCAAATTTTAATGAAATAATTATAGGAAAAATTATAAGATATTTGGTAACTATCAAAAATTTCCATTTAGGTTAACTAATTAATAATAAATATAATTTGATTTTAACAATTCAAAAAGAATTATTTATATCATTAAGTGAAAGATTCCTAATTTTTTATAAAATAAAACATTATCACTATGAGAAATCAAAGATTAAAAGAATTTCTTTTTAAATAACTTTTAGTAACAAAAATAGAAAACTTTATATACTAACAAAAGGGAAGTCAGTTAAAAATTGTATAGTTACCATTTTATCTGGATTTGAGTAATCAAATAGTTTAGTTTGGAAGTAAGTATATTTTTAAATTCTATTTACAAACAGTGACTAGTCAAATTTTTGAATAGTTACCAAATTTCAGTTATACAGAATTTTTTCCAAATATGCTCTAATTTCAGGAACATCATCATGAATAATTTCCCAGATTATATCATCTACAATGTTTTCATAATTATGGGCAGTGATATTTCTCAAACCAATTAACTGCTTCCACTCAATTCCATCATACTCATCACAGAATTCATCCGAAAACCTATTTGCAAATTCACCCATTTGAATAATAACTAATGCACAGGCGTCTTTATATAGATTATCAGCCATATAAATTTCTTTATCATCATCAATTCGACTTAAATAATCATCAATACGATTACAATACTCGATTATGGTTTCTGCCCATCGTTTATCTTTGTCGTTCATATAAAAGAACCTCCTCATTACTTACAGCTTTGAGAAATTCTTTATTTGAACTTCCTTTACTGATTACATCGACATGGCAATTAAATTCATCTTCTAAATCCTGAACTAAAGAAACATATTGAAGTCCTTTTAAATCACCTTTGTCCATTACAAAATCTAAATCACTGTTTTCATTAGCTTCACCACGGGCATAAGATCCAAAAAGACTGAAACTGTTTATGCCATACTTAATAATAATTGGAATAGCTCTTCTCTTAATATCATCAATAGTAAAAACCATGAAAAATCACCACATTGTAATGAATCTTTAAATATTTATATCGAGTTCATTAATAATAAATATTTTTGAAGTGCGACTTTGTGTGAAAACACAACCCAGTTTTGTTGAATGTTTACATCACCTACACTAAAAAATCCATATTAACCGCATTCCAGGTATAGTAAAGCTTGTTGTTGGAAAAATTGTAACTGCAATTTATAAATTATCCTAGTTACAGCATTACCAATTTGTATTTATTCATCGAAAATTAAATAATCTTCATGTATACTATAGCTATTCTTGATGTTAATTTCAAAACCAACAAAGAGAAAATTGAAAACATTTTAAGACACTTTGGACTTAGAAAAATTCAAACAAACACATACATTGGAAAATTAAGCAATGATGATTTAAGTGTTTTTAAAAAGGAAACTAAACGGACAATTCGTGAAAAAGATAGTCTATTAATTTTGCCAATTTGTGATAAATGTTATTCCAAAAAAGAGACTTTCGGACGTGAAATAAACTTTAGTGAAAATTTGTACAGGGTGTTTTAACATGAATATTCTAATTGAAGGATTCAACAAATCAATTCACAAAAAAGATAATCAAATTGTCATAAAACAAAAAGATATCATTTTAGATTCCATTAAAGCAAACCAGATCTCTAGCTTAATGATAATTGGAAAAGGATATATTACATTTGATGCATTAACATTAATTGCAAAAAATAATATTAAACTGATTTCATTTGACTATACTGGAAAATTAAATTATTTAATGGAGTCACCAGACTGGAGAAATGTGAAACTTAAAAAACAGCAATATTTGCTAAGTGAAAACAAAAAAGGCATAAACATATCCCGTGAAATAATAAAATCAAAAATGATAAACCAAAAGGCAACACTAACAACCTTCAACAAACGCCGTAAGATTAGAGAAATAGAAGAGATAAAAAACAATATTTCTCTTCAGATTAATGAATTAAATTCAATTAAACTAACAAATAATCATGAAAAAGTAAAAATGCAAATAATGGGGTGTGAAGGAAAAGCATCAGCTTATTATTGGAGGGGGATAAAATTATTAATCCCTAAAGGCATAGGATTTGAAAAGAGAACCAAAAAACCAACAGATTTATTGAACTCAATGCTGAACTACGGATACGCAATTTTGGCAAGTGAAATAACTAAATCCATATTGATAAATGGGTTGGATCCATATTGTGGCTTCCTACATTTTGACATGGACAAAAGAACAAGTTTAACATATGATTTAATAGAAGATTTTAGACAACAAATAGTTGACAAAACTGTGCTAAATCTTATAAATCGAAGACAAGTTACAAATGATGATTTGGATAAAAGAAACAATTCTATAAAATTAAAAAAGAGAAAACTGATTATTTCAAAAATTCAAGATAAATTACACTCAACAATAAAATATGATGGTGAAGAATTAACCTACATCGAAATAATTAATAAACAATCTTCAAATTTAGTAAAAAGTATTTTAAATGATGAAAAATTTGAAGGATTTAATTTGCATTGGTGAGGACAACATTGAGATTTTTAGCTTGTAAAAAGTTGTCCTAAAAAAATTGTTTAACAACATAGTTTACTGAAGTTGTTTGGTAAGTTTTTGAGGACAACTACAAAATTTTTAAGGATGAAAATCATGACCAGAAAATAATTTTTAAAGAAGAAAAATAAATATGTTAAATAACTAAAAGAGAAAAAAATATTAAGTGTTTAAATCGAATGTTTTGTAGAGTAATATTCAAAACTAAAAATGAGAAAATTATATTCTTTAAATACACTGGAAAACAAAGCAAATACGAAACTGAATTAGATTTTTATGGGGATGTGGAAGTTAGTATGGATTATGATGCTGCGGAACACATTAGAGATAGACATATGGATTCTAGTATAATAGATAAGGTGAAAACATGGCTAAAGATTATCCGATGACTTATGAAGAGTTTGAAAAAAGAGTAATTGAATTATTTTTAAGAGATTCTACTCCTGAAGAAAAAAAACAATTGATGGTTGATTTAGATGATTTATTAGAGTTTGATCCAGAGTTTATAAAAAATTTATATAAATCAACTTGCGGATATTATGATAGTCATGATTGGAATTGGGATAAAGTTTTTAATGATCCTTTATTATTATCTGGTCCTGTTAATACTATTGAAATGTCATTATAAAATTAGGAGGAATAATTATGTTAAGTTTTGTTGGTGATCATACTGAAGAAATTATAAATTTTCCAAATGGAATATGTGCAAAAATAGATTTTGGAAATGTAAAACGTGGGGATTTTGGAGGTTTAAATTCTTGTAATATGAACGATTATCGTAGAGTTAGATTGTATGATAAAGATAATAATTTAATTTCTGAAACTATTGAAGAAAACCCTCATTTCTGTCCAGGACGTGGGTCTCTTCCAGATGAATTTGTTGAAGGGCAAGATCCTAATGTTGTTTAAATCGAATGTTTTGTAGAGTAATATTCAAAACAGAGATTAAATAAAAACAACTTATTGCATTGTCTAATCTTTTTAGTGAAAAATATCCTTGTCCAAAAGACATCCTAAGAAAATTGTATATTTACCCCTTACTAAGAACATTTTCAACAAATACTAAAATAGGATTTTATTTAATTTTAACCATCAAATAATATCCATTGCCAATATAAAGAATTTAATTCCAGAATTTCATAAAATAACAAATTATTTATATGGAAAACAAATGATTAAAGAAATTACTTTTTAATTACTTTTAGTAACAAAAATAGAAAACTTTATATAGTAACAAAAAGGAAGTCGGAAAAAAATTGTATAGTTACCACTTTATCTGGATTTAATTAATCAAATAGTTTATTTTGGAAGTAACTATTTTTTTAAAATTTTATTTACAAATAGTAGTAAGTTGAAATTTTGTATAGTTACCAAAAATCTTTCAAAGCAGAGCCCCACAAACTGATTTAAGATTATATAATTATCAATTAAAATTATATGAATCTTTCTCCTTCTTTAATAAATTCTTCTGCTTGTTTAATTCTTTTTCTAGCAATTCTTTCATCAATTTCATCAATAGCATCATAATCTGCATTTTCACGTTGAGCTTGTGTAGATGCTAAATACTTATACTTTTCATATGGAAAGTCATCATCTTTAACATAATGTTCATTAAATAGATGAATTAGTCCAGCATGAGTTTTAGGAGCTTTAATTCCTTTTAAGGATCAATGCTTTAGCAACTAAAAACATAGCATAATATGATAAACTAAGTGCATCAGAATAATCGTCCATTGAATAAGCTGTTTTTGCAAGAATTAATTTCCTATTAGATTTATCAAAAAACGCTCGAGTTTCATCCAATTTCAACACCTTCCGAAAGAACATTGCTTAAGAAAGAAAAATGTTGAGTATTATTAAATCTGTCTTCAGACATGACATGAGCAGAAATTAACTCATTTTTATCATGCATAATCCAAGCTACTTCATCATCAATTAAATCCTCTATTTTTTCAGGGAAATTAGATACAATCAAAATATCAATATCTGATCCATCAGTATCTTCACATCTAGCAACAGATCCGAATAAAATGATTTTAATGATGTAGTCTGAATTTATTGTCTTTGCAAACTCTAAAGCAATCTCATATCTGTTATTCATAAACAATCACCAACGATTATTCTTACAATAATTTATATCAAATTCTTTATAATAAATATTTTCAAAGTGCAACTTTGTGAAAAAACATATTGATGATACCTGAATCGTTCATTTGTTTGAATCAAATCTTTTCAAAAGAAATATTCAAAACTTTAAGGGAAATTGTAATCATCAAAATCAACCTAAAAATAAATTAAAATTAAAAATCGATTAGAAAGCTTATTATTTGAAAATAAGAACTTTGCGATACTCAAAAAACATAATCGATATATATATATATATGATTTTAAACATAATAACTGAAAGTAATAACTTGTGTTTATCTTTAACTAAGTTTTTACTAATTTATGTGAAAAGGGTGATTTAAATGAGTGTATTAGATGGTTTAAAATCTAAAATTACTTATGAGAACAAAACGATTATTGGAGTTGTGGGTATTGTTTTAGCAATATTCTTTTGGATAATAGTTCCAAGTATGGGTATAATAAGTGCTTTAATATGTGTTTTACCAGCAATTTTATTAATTATACCAAGCACATCGATTAAAAATAGTAAAGCACTTGGGATTATAACTGGGATAATCTTGATAATATGGCTAATGGCAGGACTTTCTCATTTTTATACTGTTGTTACTGATTATATGCCAATGAGCATCGCATTTGAGTCAGGGTATGTTGAAACAATGTTTTTGGCAGATATTCTTCAAATAATCTTAGTGTTCTATGGATTGTTCTGTGCATTTTTATTAACAATTCAAACTGAACCTAAAACTGGATTCAGACCCGTTAAACATCCACAGGTAAACAATAATGAAATAAAACATGATCAATATTGCAGTGAATGTGGAGCGGGATTAAATAAAAATGCGAAGTTCTGTAGTAGTTGTGGTAATAAAGTAAATTAAATTAGAGGCTATTATATGAAAAAAATTTGTTTAATTTTAATATTGTTCCTATTTACTGTAGGAACTGTAGCTGCTGTAAATCCAGATGATTTTAAAATTCCTAACGGCTATGAAAAAGTAGGAGAGGGAACTGGAGGATTCTATGAATTTAAAAACGGTAGTAACTATTTAGATATATATGACTGGGATGGATTGTACAATATTTATTTTGGAAATTATGATGCACATACTTGCGACTATTATGATAATAACATTTACGTTTATACTGATGCAGGTTTTTGTGGATATGAAGAACTTGTTGAACATGACGGGAAAACCTACCTTATTATTTCCTTTTTAAAAACTAGAAACACGGATGTTCCATTAGAACTATACGATACGTTATTAGAATTTAATAAACTCAATAATGTCGAACCACAATCTGTCTAATCTTTAGCTAATTATCCATCTACCCAAGGAGGTAATAAATGAATGCTAAAAAAACAATTATAATAATTATAGGAATAATAATAGCGTTAATCATAATAATAAATGTATATTCAGCATTAACTAGTCCTACAGCAACCATAGATAATCTTCAGGTTGAAAAGGAAGGAAAAATAATAGAAATAGAACCTAAAGATACATCATCTGATGTAGATGACAGTTCATCTGATGATTCTTCTGATTATGAAGATGATGGATACGAATTAGCAAAAAGTAATAGGGGCAAATATGATTATGATGGTGATGGATTCTTAAATGATTATGAATTCCAAAAATTCTGTGAAGGAGAAGGACAAGAATATCTTCTAGATTATTAAACATCACTACTTCTAATAAAATATTAACTTCTAAGATTATAATTACAAAATTATAATCTTATTTATTTTTTAATAACAATCCAAAGTTTGAAGCAAATCTTTTCTTCTAAAATATTCAAAACTAAGAAACTAGTAAACACATAGTTACCTAAAGTTTATATTCAAAAAATCATATACTTACCAAATATTAATTTTCACAAAATTTTATAGTTACCTCCTTTTAAAGCAATTTAAAGCTGAAAAAATATGAAAAACATAACTTATCATCAAACTTCAACCAACCAATTAAAATAAATATAATCAAATTTCAACAATCAAACAACCACTATTTACAACATCAATAAAATAATTTAGGAATTCAAAAAAATAAAGCATCCTAAATATGAAAAACAAAAGATTAATAAAATTTACTTTTTAGTTACTTTCAGTAAATTTAATAGAAAACTTTATATAGTAACAAAAGGTAAATAAAACATGTTCATACACAATTCATCAAAAAGGAGTGTGAAAACTATGGTAAGCACTGAAGACATTGAAACTAAAATTTCAGATAAAAAAGAAGAATTTGATGAAAAAGTCGAAGAAGAAAAAGTAAAATTCGATGAGAAAAAAGAAGAAACATGGGAAAAATACGAAGAAACCAAGGAAAAAGGTAAAAACATTGCAGATAATGTAATCAGCGATTTATCCAGAACCATAGAGGAAATCAAAGACAACCTCAGAAACATGCAAAAAAATGCTGATCAAAAATATCAAGATTACAAAAAATCTACAGTACAAACTATAGACATTGATTTAATCGAAACTAAAGATTTTTACTACATTAAAGCCGCTGTACCTGGCGTTTCCAAAAAGGACATTATAATCGAAGCCGGTGACAACGACATTTCCATCGAAACCACATTCACTCCATACATCGAAGAGTTCAAAGAAGAAGATGAAGCTGAAGTGATTTCATCCGCCATTAAAAGTGGAAGATGCGTAAAAACCGTTAGATTCGAAAACAGCATTGACATTGAAAACATAAAAGCAAAATTCAAAAACGGAACAGTTACCATAACTCTTCCGAAATTGATAATTCCAAAACATAAGGTTACAGTAGATTAATCATCTACTTTTCTCTCTTTTTTTAACCTAAAACTTTATTTTTAATTAAGAACAACTTATTTTCATGAAAGAAAAAATTGCGCTTGCACCCTGCAACGGAATGAGTCCGAACGGTTTGGTCTGCCGTGTTGCGGTGGGTGATTTAAAAAAGGAAAATGAAAACGTGATTTCCATCTGCATGGGTTCAACATCTGCAGACATTGAAGGAAAAAACACCGAAATGCTTAAAAAATATCCGATAATAGCCATCAACGGCTGCGAGAATAACTGTGTAAACACTATTCTTGAAAATAAGGGTATAAAATTACATAAAAGCATTAATGCAAGTGATATTTTAGAAAATTATGACGTTTGTGCTCGTGACCCCTTCAGATTGGACGATGAGGCTGAGCAATGTGTAAAAATAATAAAAGAAGAGTTGGAAAACTCTTTATAACTAATATCTTACTTTTCCAATGTGTCTTGTTGCACCAGGATCTTCTCCATTGAAATGTGCAAGATAGTATACGAACCATTCAAGAGGAATTACGAATATGAATGGGGACAGCAACTTGTCTACACTTGCATAATCCTCAAGATTGAATATTATTGATTTTGCTTCAAGATTTTCACAAAAATCAATAGCTTTTTGAGTTATCTCATCGGATTCCAAATCGGATTTTAGAATAATGACTGGAACATCCTTTTCTGCCCTTTCGATTAGACCATGTCTAAACTCAGCGGAATATTCAGGACATGCATGCTTAATGGCCCCTTCCATAAGCATTGTCATTGCCAACTTATATGCAAGCCCGAAGTTAGGACCGCTTCCCAAACAGTAGAAAATGTCCTCACCGGCATATTTTTCAGCCAAGGCCTTGTTTTCGTCTTCGGTTGAAATCAATAGCTTTTCCAACATTTCAGGCATGTCATCAAGCTCTGCCAGCAATTCGGTTTTATTTTCATAATCGGATGCTTTGAATAAAATTTTATACAGACAAGCAAGCTGAGTAATATAGGTCTTTGTACCTAAAATAGCTGTTTCTGTTTCGCATCTTGTTATTATCGGAGTTTTAGCTTCGCTAATCATTGAGCTTTCAGGTTCATTTGAAATAGAAACAGTGTGTATGCCATATTCATTAGTTCTTCTTAGAGATGCTAAAGTATCGGCAGTTTCACCGGATTGGGAGGTGAATATTGCTATAGAGTTTTCGTTTTCAACTAATTTCTTGTTATAGTAAAATTCATAACCAGTATATACTTCCACATTAATGTTTGTGGATGACATTCTTATTGCATCGCGAACGCTGTAACAGGTGGAAATTGAGCTTCCGCAACCTATCAGATAAACCTTGTCAACATCCAAGACCAATTGTGAAACCTCATCCAGTTTTTCGGCTTCACTTTCGAATGTCTTTTGAAGTGATTCTGGCTGTTCCATCATCTCATCATACATTTTATATTTCATAAGCTTAAACTCCTTAAAAGTTAATAACTAATATTAATATGTAGTAATTCAATATATAAAAATGTTTATTAAAAAAATCTAAAATGATACTTATGCAAATCGATTTATCTTTAATTGGAATGGAAAAAGGAAAGCAATACGAAACAATCATAACCACACACGACAGCGAAAATGTTCAAAATGCCGCACCTATCGGAGTCATATATTCCGGAGGAGATACGGTTTTATGCCGCATCTTTAAGGGAAGCCACACCCTGGACAACATCTGCTCACAAAGAGAGTTTGTCGTTAATATAACACACGATCCGGAGCTTTTTAGAATATCCACACTCGGAAATCTTCCGCAGGACTATTTTAGTGAAAACGATTCAATTAAGGATATCGATGCTTATTTCAAATGTGAAGTTGAATCCCTCAAGGAGGCCATAAAAAGAAGCGATCCCATAAAAAGCAAAGGGGAAGCCATCATAATCAAATCAAAAGTGGTCGAACTTGTCATAAACAACGACATCAAGGCGTTCAACCGTGGTTTCGGATACGTCATCGAATCCCTTGCCAACTATTCACGTTTCGATTTGGTTGGCGAGGCCAAAAAGCAGGAATATTTAAGGGATTTCAAAGAGGCCAGACGTGTCGTTAGAAAAATAGGTTATAAAAAAGATATAGAATCCATGCATGAAATAGAAAAAAAATTAAATGAAAAGGGATATGAAATCTAGTTTAAAATCACATCCATAAACTCAAAGCCATCACCGTCGAACAGCCCTTCATCAGAGATTTTAATGGAAGGAATCACCAGAAGCGCCATGAACGCCATTGTCATGAACGGTGCTTCCAGACTGCATCCCAATGCGGAAGTCATCTTATGTAACGTGTCGAGTTTCAAGGCAACATCGTATGCATCATCATTACTCATCAAACCTGCAATCGGAAGGGACAGTGAATCTGCAAAGTCCTCACTTACAACGGCTATTCCACCCTTATTGTCAATAACCATGTTTACAGCTTCGGCCATCATCTCAGAGTCATATCCGACTGCAATGATGTTGTGTGAATCATGGGCAACGGAAGATGCAATAGCTCCTTTCTTAAGATTGAAACCTGTGATGAATCCGTTTGCAACCTTTTCACCACCATATCTTTCTACAACGGCTATTTTCAACACATCCTGATAAATGTCGGACAGGACCTTTCCGTCCTTGCATTTCAATTTTGCGGTTGTCTTTTCGGTCAATAGCTCACCATTAAAACACTTTATGACATTTACTTCGCATTCATCCCCATCGCAGAATATCTCAAAGTCTTCTGGGGATTTTTTGGAAACGTTGATTGAATTTTCAGGAGCGATTTCCTCAACTTCAAACAGGACATTTTCACCATCGAAAACACATTCACCATCAATGTATGTTTTCAGGACATTGAAATCGTGCAGGTTATCGATTACGATAAAATCAGCCTTAGCTCCAGTTATGATTACTCCACCGTCAAGATTGAAGTGATTTGCAGGGTTGACTGTAACCATTTCAATAGCTTGAATAATGTCAATTCCCAAATCAGAAGCCTTTTTAATTGATTTGTCAAGATGCCCCTTGATTAAATCGTTAGGATGCTTGTCATCACTTACAATGAAATCAAAAATTGGAGAGTGCAGTCTTCTCTCGATTATTTCTGTAGGTATTATGCTGAAACCATCCTGTTTTTTCAAGTGGTTAAGCTTCTCTGAAAAATCAAAAAGAGCTTCCATATTTTTAGCGGATGACCCGTCACGTACCATAATTTTCATACCTTTCTGCTTTTTTTCCATAGCTTCAGCAAAATTACTGCATTCGTGATCGGTCACTATATGTTGAGCGATATATTTGTCCAAATCTCTGCCGGAAACGAGTGGTGCATGGCCGTCAATCGGCTTTCCATATTTCCTCGCAATGGCAAGCTTTCTTAAAACCTCTTCATCACCGCCAATGACACCAGGGAAATTCATCATCTCGGCAAGCCCTACGACCTCATCCTTTTGAAGCAGATATTCTATATCTTCCGCATCCAAAATGGCGCCGGATGTTTCAAATGCTGTTGCAGGCACACATGAAGGTGCTGTAAAATAAAAGTTTAATGGAACCTTGCTTGCATTTTCTATCATGAATTCAATGCCGTCGATTCCGCTGACATTTGCAATTTCGTGAGGGTCACATACAACCGCAGTAGTACCGTGACGCACAGCAATCTTTGCAAATTGCTGAGGAGTTACCATACTGCTTTCAATATGAATGTGAGCGTCAATAAACCCCGGAACCAAAAGGCCTTCCACATCTATCTTAGTCTCTTCAGTAACAACAATCGGATCAATACGTTTGAAAATTCCATCCTCGATTGTTATTCTGGCCGGATAAATAGATTCTGTTAAAACATCCAATATATACGCTGTGAATTTCATTTTTAGTCCTCATGTAAAGCATTATAAAGAAGTGGTAAAAATGTACCAATATCAGTTACAATGCCTACAACCTGAGCACTACCCCTATCGGATAATTTGGTAACTGTGGATGGATTGATATCTACACAGATACTTTTAACTCTTGAAGGAAGCAAATTGCCAGTAGCAATGGAATGAAGCATTGTTGCAATCATTATAACCATATCCACTTCTTGAGCATATTTCCTCATCAATTTTTGAGCTTCAACGGTATTGGTTATCACATCTGGCAGAGGTCCGTCATCACGTATGGAGCCTGCAAGAACATATGGAACGTCGTTTTTAACGCATTCATACATAATTCCTCCAGTCAATGTTCCATCATCAACAGCCTTTTGGATGGAACCGGAATTATTGATTCTATTGATTGCCCTCATGTGGTGAGTGTGGCCATGAGCTACAATCTTACCAGTTTCAACTTCAATACCCAGTGAAGTTCCAAATAAATTAGATTCGATATCGTGAGTGGCTAGTGCATTTCCAGCCATGATTACGTCAATGTATCCTTCCCTAACCAAAGAGGCCAAATATTTGCCGGACCCTGTGTGTACAATGGCCGGTCCACCAACAATTCCTATTTTTCCACCTTTGGCCTTGATTTCCTTCATTTCTTTGGCAATTCCATTAATCAAATTCATTAAAGGCTTTTCAGAAGACACATCACTGTTCATGAATTCAAATACTTGCTGCTCATCTCTTGATCTGTGTGGTGGAGTTACCCTAACCCCGTCAAGACCGACAACAATCATGTCTCCTGCCTTAACCTCAGCAATTGGTTTTACGAAAGCCCTATTGGCCTCTTCATCAACAACAACCAGACAGTCCATTTCGATTTCCTCTACCAAAATCCAGTTTCCATTATAGAAGATATGAGTTGTGTGATTGGATGATGAATAAAAACCTTCAGGAGCAACTTTATCTTTTGTTGATGCCACCAATTTTACCTCTTTGATTTCGTCGATTGAAGCACCAAGAACTGACAATTCATCTAAAATAGAACTTAACAACTCGGGAGAATCTGCAGAAACTTCAATTTTAGCTCTGCTGACATCTGATTTTTTTCTTCCCACATCAATTTCCAATATATCAAATTCTCCGCCTTTGTCCATGATTATGCCCATTGTTTTAGTTAAAGTCAATGAGTCAATAATATGTCCAGAAAGCTCTATTGTTCTTTTATTCATAATATTTGCTCCATTTAGTTAATATTATAAATATATATTTTGGTGATATTTAATGGTATTGTTAGGTTTAAAAAAAGAAAATAAAAAGGAAAAATAATTAATTATTTCTCCAATCTTTAAATAATCTGGAATGTTAAAGATTCATTAGAACCATGAATCGTCATCGACATCATCAATATCGTCAATGTCATCGACATCGTCGTAATCGTCGTCAAAGTCGTCTTCGTAATCGTCGATTTCCCCATCTTCATCATAGTCATATTCGTAAGCATCAGCACTTCCGTCACCGTCAGTATCGGCAGCGTAGGCATCTGCATAGCCATCTCCATCAGTGTCAACAGCAAATGAATCGGCATAGCCGTCACCATCAGTGTCAACACCTACCGTATCAACATAACCATCACCGGTAGTGTCTGCAGCGAATGTGTCATATTGTCCATCACCAGTGGTATCAGCGGCTGCAAAATCAGCATAACCGTCACCATCAGTGTCGGCCTCCATATAATCAACAGATCCGTCGCCGTCAGTGTCATATTCCATGGCATCAACATATCCGTCACCGTCGGTGTCGTAAGCGTAGGTATCAAAATTGCCATCACCTGTAGTGTCGGCAGCTGCAAAATCGGCATAACCGTCACCATCAGTGTCAGTTTCAATATAATCCAAGTTGCCATCACCGTCGTAGTCTACACCAACGGAATCGACATAACCGTCACCATCAATATCCGCAGCATATGTATCAAAAGTACCATCACCATCAGTATCCATAGCAACACCATCGACATAGCCATCGCCATCAATATCCGCAGCATATGTATCAAAAGTACCATCACCATCGGTATCCATAGCAACACCATCAATATAACCATCGCCATCAACATCGACTGCTACGGTATCGATGTTTCCATCGCCTGTTGTGTCCATACCGACTGTATCAATGTTTCCATCACCAGTGGTGTCAACACCAACAGTATCAGCATAGCCATCACCATCAGTGTCGCTTACAACAGTATCATATTCACCATCACCGTCTTCATCAGATACAACACTTTCCTCATAACCGTCACCATCTAAATCAACATATTCTTCATCTGCCATAATATCACTAATCCCTTATGAGTTCTTCATATCTAAAGTCCAAAAGATAAGGATCAAAATCCACTAATGTAGAAACTATTGGAGTGCCTTTACTATCATAATCAACTGAGAAATATTCTCTTGGTTTTGGTTTTGGTTTTGCAGACCTTTTGGCAGGACCTCTTCCGCCAGTTTTCCTTTGAGTGGCCTTTTTCAAATTTTCCTCATGTTTTTCCTGACTGAATGTTAAATTATCGTCAGCCAAAATTGTTCCGACATTAGCTGCCATCATGACCGGAATTCCAACACCAGTAGCCATTCCCGCTGCTGTCAGACCATACATTCCAAGTCTTTTGAGATTCTTATTTCTTTTCTTTCTTCTGTTATACTCCACCTTCTGCTCCGGAGTTAGGCTTTCATAGTATTCCTTTTCCTTTTTGTTCTTTTCATCTTCTCTTTCCGCTTGACTGTCAATAGCGTCAAATACTCCCTGAAGCTGTTCGATATTCTGGATTTTCTCATTTTCCAATGCACGATCTTTTATATTTTTCATGTTGTTAAAAAAACCCATATCAAACACCTCTATGCTACTTTAGTTCCGCAGGATTCGCAAAAGACGTATCCCTCTTGAATTTCGGCTCCGCAATTCGGACATTTGTTGGCCTCTGCTGAAGCGGCACTTTTAGCATTGACATTATTTTTTGTTTCGTTAATTGCTTCAGAAGATTTATCCTTAATATCCGACAACATATTGGTGGCGTTTCCAACATAATCTGTTTTATGCTCTTTAGGAGGCAATTCCACTTTATTTGAATCGGATTTGTTATCCGCAGGAGGTTTCTCTTGAGGCTGTTGAACCTCCGGGATGGAATTCTTATTTTTTTCCTCTTCAAGCTCTTCTGTTAAACCTTTAATAACTTCACCGTAATCCTTGTGCAAGTCCTGTTGGATTTTAAGCTGTTCTTCCAATTCCTTTTTTAATTTGCTGACAACATTCTTATGTTGATTTACAGTCTTATTCATGTCCATTAACAAATTCTTGTGCTTTTTAATATCTTCCCTTAAAATCTTATTCTGATTGGTTAATGTATTGTTTAAAGTTTCCTGCTGTCTAAACTTAGCATCAAGTTGAGTTAATAAAGCGTCTTGTTTATCGATTATCTTTTCCAACCTTTCGACATATTCCTTCTCATCTGTCATACATTACCTCCTTAAAATCATATTACTTTAACCATGGCATGCGTTCATCAACGATTCCCTTGATATAAGAACCTAAAAAGATATTTGAAGCGTATGCGACTATAACGCCTATCACCATCAATAAAACCAATTGGCCTCCGAAATAATAAGCATAAGCCGTAGCAGCATATGGGCCAAACAAAAACTGGACTAATGGATTTTCTAAAATGCCCAAGAGTAATCCGGTGACTACCCCCAATACGCTAGCATTTACCTCATTATCAACACTTCCTGCAAAAAATCCTACAGAAATTATAATGGCTATAATAAATGAACCCCACACAAACCCTATAGACAAACCAATCGCTGATAATATAATGGAGAATATCAAAGCGGCTATTGTCGGTTTTATGATGGCATTAAGGTCCATTTTATCCGAAAAACTTTGCGGAGAATTAACATTTTGAAAATTTGATTTCTCGCCTGTAAAGACATTCAATCCGCATTCCTGACAAAATGTTGTGCCCTCTTCAATAACAGATCCGCAGTTGCGGCAAGTTTTAACTGAATTTTGCTTCTGATTAGTAGGAAGTCCGCATTTAGGACAAAATGCCACGTTCTCAGATAATTCAAATCCGCAATTGCTGCATTTATTTTCTTTGTCAGTTTTAGTTCCGCAACTTGGACAGAATGTTGCGCCAGGATTTAATTTTCTGCCACAACTTGTGCAGAAAGTTCCCTCAACAGATTCTTGCTTAGATACCGGTGTTCCACAATTAGGACAATTATTTGATGATTCATTAATTTCTGAACCACAATTGCTACATTTCACCATGTTAAACCTCTTAATTAAACATTAAATCTTTTTATATTGATTTAAACATTTATTGTATAGTTATAATTTTATAACATGATAGATATAAGCATTTTTATTATACTCTCAAATCACCACAATACTAATAATTGCCCAATAAAAAAAAACTGAAAAAGAAAAATTGCCTTTGAAAAAACTCGATGTTTTAAAAAAAATAGCTTAAAACTCTTTAAAAGTTTTAATTATACTTTCTGCAATTTCAAAAGCAGATTTAATGGTTGTGAATTCCCATTTATTATAATCCAATGAATATTTTTTTGGGACATTCAATTTATAATCTGCCCGGTGTCGTAATTTCTTTAGAAGAGTTAAACCCCTATAGATTTCCTTATTTTTTTCATAACCAAAAGGACCATTATTCTTAATGAAATTTGGTAACTTGGTGTGTTCCCCTTTTAGGGATTTGTATCCCATATGTTCTTTCAACCATTCCCTCAAGAAAAGAAAAACGGAATAATAAATTTTCACATAAATAGTCCGATTAACTGCAGAATTTGTTGAATTTAAATCATTTCTAATTTCATCCAATTCATATGCAAAACTGAAAATTTCATGAGGAGTTATATCCTCAAAATCCCCTTCTATGTTTTTCATAATAATCACCATCCACAGTAACAATAACATCAATTTCGGAATAAGTCTCATAATCCACACCTAAAGAAATACAAAATTCTTTTACCAATTCTTCAATTGCAAAAGATAATTCATGCCACTTATCTAGGGATAAATCTGCAGCATATCTTATATAATACTGGATTTTAGGATTACCTTCTTCATCAAAGTTATCCTGAAAAACAGAAGTTAAACACGGATATTTTGGAATAATCTCCATTTTGATGAAGTTATAAATTGACCCATATGGCTCAGGATTATGGACAACGATCTCATTAAAATCTCGCAAAATATTCTCACCTCCTAGGTTATTTTCAATTTAATATTGTCAAACAACCTATTTTATGATTTTTAAACTGTGACAAGCCACATTTGTGAAAATATGTATTTTTGCACAACTATTTAAAGTTTTACTTAGATTTAACATCAATTTTACTACTCAAAAGCAATATTACTATATCAAATCAATAAAAAAAAGAAGTTATTCGACTAAAGTCAAGAAGTCATAAATTATTTTTGCAGCAACAACCGCTGTTGTGTCGCCCAACTTGTCACTTGCAGTCTCTACAACATCAAAACCGACAATATTCTTGTGGGACAGTGTCTCGAGAATATTTTCTATTTCAGACACATACAATCCACCAGGTGTCGGATTTCCAACGCTTGGAGCAATAGACGGATCAACCACATCCATATCAATTGAAATGTAAATAGACCCATCAATATTTGTCAAATAGTATTCCAGAGCGTCCATATGCTTGTGGACATCCTTACTTCTGAATGTCTGGATGTTGTAAGTGGATTTTACAAACTCCTCCTCATCCAATGATGATGACCTTATTCCAATCTGAACAAGATTTACGCCCATCTCATGAGCCCTTCTCATCACTGTTGCATGAGAGTATTTCTCGCCGATGAACTCGAACGCCAAATCCCTGTGGGCATCCAGGTGTATTACAGTGAGCTTTTCATGTTTGTCCGCTAGCGCATTAATGGCTCCGATAGATGCGGAATGTTCTCCTCCGATGATGATTGGCTTTATGTCCAAATCAAGAAGTTCTGAAACAGTTTCTTCTATGATTTTACAAGTCTTTTCGCAGTTTCCAGGGATGACATTAACATCTCCGAAATCATAAAAAGTGGCGTTTAATTCTTTGTTAAAAATAGTATTGTATTTTTCAAAACCAAATGATGCTTCTCTTACAACGATTGGTCCTAAACGTGAGCCTGAATGATAGGAAGTAGTGCTGTCGAAGGGAACACCAATTATCCCGAACGAATTTACTTTAATTTCCTCATTTTCGGCTGCAAATGCAAATTTCCATGGTTCGTATGTATTGAAAAGCATAATTTCCTAAAGGAAAATAATAGGGAGAATCTAGTTAGATCCTCTAGTTCTCATTATTTTCATGTTACCTAAAGCAACAATGTATTCTACTTCAATACCTTCAACGATTGAGTCTTTTAACTCTTCAGGCATTGGCAAGTCAATGGTATCATAGTTTTCCATATCCATTATTTGAACGTTGTCACCTTGGATTGAAATAACTTGTCCTAATCTTTTATCAATAATAGGAGTGTCTACTTTACTGTCTACTGGTTTTACAAGGCTTCTTTTTTGTCCATCGAATACACCGATAGCTTCAATTCTTGCTTTTGCAGCACCGTGTTTACCAGGTGATGAAGTAGAGTAACTACTAATTTTACAAGCTTCATTGTCTAAAACAATATATTTTCCAACTTTTAATGTTTTAATTTCTACAACTTTTGTTGACATTAATTTTTCCTCCGTTATATAATAAAACCGGTTTTAATCTATATAATAAGGATTATTATTAGATTAATATAAAATATCTCTTCTATTTTATATAAAGTATTCGTTTATTTGGGAATTTTTAAACTGAAAATGAAAATTATAAAAAAAGTTTTTGGGATTGAATAAGGATAAATTTCCTGGAAATTTTGGCAAAACATTATTTTCTAATAAGTGCTTTATAGCTTTCTTCCATAAATATCAAATCATACCCTTGTTAATCAAATACAACAACATTGAGACAGCCGCAAGCAGCAAAATCACAATTAGCCAAATCACCACAAACAGCTTTTTTGGATCGCTTTCACCTTTGGTAATGTATCTCTCGCCTTTTTTATCACTTGAGTGTTTTCTTGAGTTCTTATGATAACCATCGTTTCTAAGGTAGTTATAGAATGCCCTTGAGACAAAATAGAATGCAACGATGAAAATTACTCCAACAAAAGGCAGTTTTCCTCCAGGAACGAAAATCATTATTGCCGATGATGTAACCAAAAGCATTAGAACAAATAAAGCGAAAGATAACAGCAGTGAAATGTATTTGTTGAAAATCATTAGGCACACCTAAATTTATTTTGAAACTTCTATTATATAAATATGTTTAACCAAATATTAGATTAAGTGATATAATGAAAATAGCTATTGTTAGTGGAAAAGATGAAGGCCCAACAAAATTGAATGCATTCGACAATGCCCTAAGCGATGCCGGAATTGGAGACGTTAATCTCATAAAGGTATCCAGCATGCTTGCCGGTAAAACCAAAATTACACACCTGCCTGCCCTTAAAGCGGGATCCATGGTAAACTGCGTCCTATCAGAAATTACTTCCGACATTCCAGGAGAACAGATAACCGCAGTCATAGCAGTAGCTATTGGTGATGAATTGGGTTGTGTAGTAGAGACAACCGGAAGAGATGAAAACCCTGATGAATTGGTAAATGAAGCCAAATTCATGGTCGAATACATGATGGAAAAGCGTGGCGTAGAGATAAAAAATCTGATTATTGAAAAATCAACCGCCAAAGTGGACAAGATAGCTTCAGCCGTAAGCGCTGTTGTCTATATAACAGATGATATTTGCGATAATTAACTATAACATAGAGGCGAGAAAATGGATGCTCAAGACAAGAAAATTGCAACCGACTTGTGTTATGAAATAATAAAGGAAGTAAGCAGAGCGACCAGACCATATTTCGGAACACCTGCAGCAGGTGAAAAGGTAAAAATGGGTGCTGACGGAACTCCAACTTCATACATTGACGTTGTTGCAGAAGAGATAGTTATCCGTATTTTAAAGGAAGCGAAAGTGTACTCCTATATCATTAGTGAAGAAATTGGAGAACTGAGATTAGGTAAGGGAACCAAAAGAAGCATCTCTTTAACACAGGAACTTAGACGTGACGATATCGATGAAGAGGAAAAGCCTAAATTCATATTCCTGGTTGATCCTATCGACGGAACCAGCAATGCAATAAAGGAGATTCCTGCATTCGGTATTTCAATAGCTGTTGCAAATGTTCCTGAAGGCAGAATTGCAACATTGAACGATGTGGAACTTGCATTCATCAGCAATTTCGCCAACGGTAACTTTTTTGAAGCCGAAAAAGGCAAAGGCTGCTGGCTGAATAATGAAAAGGTACATCCAAGTGACATTGTAACCATAAGCGACATGACTCTCGGAGGATTTACAAAATCCGGAACTTCAGAAGCATCCAAACTTGTCGACAATGCAAGAAGGATGAGAGTGCTTGGAAGCGTTGTTCTGGAACTTTCATATGTTGCCAGCGGAAGGTATGACGCATTCCTGGACCTCAGGGGTTCAAGAATCATCGATATTGCCGGTTCAAAACTGATTCTTGAGGAAGCCGGAGGTATCATAACCGACAAGTACGGAGACAAGCTAAACAACAAATTAAGCATCCATGAGAGAGCCGTAGTCGTTGCTGCAAACACCGAAATACTTCACAAGCAGATGATTGACATTCTAAATGACAACCAGACAGATTTCATCGGCAAGATTGGAGTCGTAAGCAGAATCGACCAGGACAGGACAATTCTCTTTTCAGCGAAAATCATTGATTATCTTTTAACAAACGGAAGGGAAGTCCGGATTGAAAAACGGCTGGTTACAAAACTCAATGCCCTAAAAGAAAATCCTAAACTGGGCAAGATTATAGAAAAAACCAAAGCAAATTATCCGGAAATGGCAGATTTGCTAGACGACATCAACCTTAACATCGACTATGATGCGCTTGCAAAAAGCATATATGATTTCGACTGCGACATGGCAATAATCCTTGGAGGGGACGGTACACTCCTAAGGGCCGCTGCAAAAATGAACCCTGAAATTCCTGTTTTTGGAATCAACATGGGAACCGTTGGATTTTTAACCGACACTGAAGTTCAGGACACATTCACCGCACTTGACGATGTGCTTAAAGGCGATTACTATAAGGAAAAAAGGTCAAGGCTTGTCGTATCCCACGAAAACAACCACTATTCCGCCATCAACGAAGTGGTTATAATGACCAACAAGCCTGCAAAAATGCTGTTCTTTGAAATAAAGGTTGACAGAGAGATTATCGATCAGGTAAGGGCCGACGGATTGATCATATCAACACCAAGTGGTTCCACTGCATATGCAATGTCTGCAGGAGGACCTATTGTTGACCCTAAAGTTGGCGGGTTCATCATCATTCCAATCTGTCCATACAAGCTTGGAGCAAGACCGTTTGTAGTGTCTGACAACAGTGAAATCACCGTCAAACTGCTCAAGAAAGGAAAAAGTGCAGTATTCGTTATGGATGGTCAGAGAAACGAAGAAGCAGAATATGAAGAGGAAATCAAGTTCAAAAAATCCGACAAGGACATATACTTCATCAGAACTTCCACCAAATACTTCTACAAGAAAGTTAAAGACAAACTAAATGAAGGCGGAATCAACGAAACTCCACGGTGCAATAATGAATAATCTAGTGATTGACCTAACCCATGGTGGAGTGAAGATAGCTATCAGCCTGGCCAAAGAAGGGAAAAACGTTTTGGCATATGACATCTACAATACATTGGGCGATGTCGACAGGGCGATGCTTGAAGTCTATTCGGTCGAACTGATTGATTTAAATCAGCTTGGAGAATTCCATGGAGACATGAAGGTAATATCTCCAGTCCATCTTCCGCTGACACACGACGAAATCAGAAAATACAATCCCGATTTAAATTACACTTTCATCACCCATCACGAAGCGGTCCTGGAAATCCTAGAAGGATGGGGCGAAGGAATTCCCAAAATTGAAATTACAGGAGTCAAGGGAAAAACAAGCTCCGTTTTTATGCTAAAAGAAATACTGATTGATGAAAATCCTTTGATTTTATCCAGCTTGGGCGCCATTTTATATGACAACAATCAGGAAAGGATTTTGAAAAAGAACATTTCAATAACACCTGCAAACATAAAAGAAACCATTGACCTTGCATATAAAGTCGCAAATCCATTCTGCAAAATCACAGACGGTGAAATCAAAAACAGAAATCCGCCAAAATATTCATCAGCCATTTTTGAATCATCTTTAGGCGTGACCGGAATTGGCGATGTGGGCCTTCTTACAAACATTTCCGAAAACTATCCGATAGCCAAAAATCGCCTTACTGCCGCCGAAGCCAAAAGGCAGGTGTTCAGGTGCGGCTGTGCAGTCATAAACAAGGAAAGCCTTGATGAATACTACCCTGATGTCAACCATCCGAAAACAAATACCTTTTCACTGGATGACAAATCCGCAAATTTATATGTCGAAAATGTCAACTATTCACTTGACGAGACCGAAATTGAAATCAGATACCGAGATGTCAAGACAATAAATGATGAAATCATAAACGGTGAAATTACAGTCAAAACATTTGCTCCAGGCCAGCACCATGTCTCAAACGTTCTGGGAGTTGTTTTAACAAGTTTGGCCCTAAACATTGACAAAGATAAAATAATCAATGGATTGGCCAATTATAAAGGGATTACTGGAAGGACAAACAAAAGAAGTAAGGATGGAATTTGCATAATCGAAGAGATAAATCCTGGAATCAACACCGATGCAATCAAGCAATCCATAAACATGATCGGCGATATTGAAAATTACTACATTGCCATCGGCGGAGACTATGGAATCACATGTGAAGAAATAGATGAAGGGAAAGTTTCAAAATATTTGGACACACTTGATTGCAAAATTATACTTACAGGCGATGTGGGACTTTCAATTTCCAAAAAGATGTCTGGCGATGCAGAATATATTCCAGATTACAGTGACGTTTATGATAAGGCCATAGCAGACAGTAAAAATCTTCTGTTCATCTATAGGTCAGATTACAGAAAAGTTTCACTAAGATAATTTTAACTAATTTTTTGTAAAAAAATTGAAACATTTAATAATAAATAGCTATAAAAATTAACAATGTAGAACTAGAAACTGAATTTCTAGTAAAAATAAATTTTTCTAGAATGAAAAATTCGGAGATTTTAAGTTATGATTGTTGGAACTCGCGGAAGTCAGTTAGCACTTGCACAGACAAAGCAAGTTTGCCAGGATCTATACAGAATAACTGGCGAGACCATTGACACCGAAATAATTAAAACCAAAGGGGATAAAATCACTACTTCCCAACTGTACAATATGGATTCCAAAGGACTCTTTACCAAGGAATTGGACATTGCACTGCTTGAAGAGGAAGTTGACTTTACCGTACACAGTTTTAAGGACCTTCCAAGCGAACTTGATGAAGATTTGGAAGTAGTTGCAGTTCCAAAACGTGAATCTCCAAATGAAGTCCTCATATCCAACAGGAAATGGGATGAACTGGGACCGGGATCCAAGCTCGGGACAAGCAGCCTCAGAAGAGAGGCATTCTGCAATCTATATGAAAAAGACTTCGACCTAAAGCCGATTCGAGGAAATATTGAAACCAGAATCGATAAGGCTCTAAACAGTGATTTGGATGCAACAATCATGGCGGAAGCCGGACTTAAAAGGTTGAATCTGACAAAATACATCAAGGAAGTCTTTCCACTGGATTACATTACTCCCCCAGCAGGTCAAGGTGCCCTTGCCATCATTACCCGTAAGGATTATGACAAAAAGGACGTGATTGCAAAGTTAAATGACTATACATCTATGCAGGAAGTACTTGCAGAGAAAAAAGTGCTTGAGGAACTTGGGGTAGGTTGCCAATGGCCAATTGGTTCCATAGCACGATTAAACGATAAGGAATTTAATGTTTATTCAATATTATTAACTCAGAAAGGAGAAATCCTTAAAGAGCAAACTGAAAAAGGTTCTATTAAAGATGCGCTTGAACTTGGCAGGCGTATTGGAAGAATTTTCGCAGATTATGTTTAAACGGAGGAATTGAAATTGAAAACTGTTAACGTAGGAGTTATTGGAGTGGGAGCGATGGGTGAAAACCACGTTCGTGTATACCACAAGCTACCGGAAGCTAATCTTTTAGCTGTTTCCGACGTTAGTGAAAGGGCGCTCAAAAAAATAGAGAGAAAATATGGTGCCAACGGATACACCGACTATTGCGAACTGCTCAAAAACCCAGAAATTGAAGCTGTAAGTGTATGTGTGCCGACTACTTTCCACCATTCAGTAGTTATGGAAGCAATAAAATGTGGAAAACACGTTTTAGTTGAAAAGCCTATTGCATTTACATTAAATGAAGCTGAAGAAATGATTGCTGCCGCTAAAGAGGCTGGAGTAATTCTTGCAACAGGACATGTTGAAAGATTCAACCCTGCAGTTCAAAAGGCTAAGGAACTCATTGATGACGGAGTTATTGGAGATGTCGTATCCGCTTTTGCAAAAAGGGTAGGACCGCTTCCACCTAGAATCAAGGACGTGGGCGTTTCAATAGACTTGGCTATTCACGATTTGGATATCATGAACTACCTGTTTGAAGAGGAAATTACTCAGGTTTACGGATCAATGAACAGCAGCTTCGATGACTCAGAATTTGAAGATCACGCTGAAATCATGGTTAATTTTGAAAATGAATCCACAGGAATTATTGAAGTAAACTGGCTAACTCCATACAAACGTAGGGAATTGGAGCTTACCGGTACTGCAGGAATTATTTCCGTGGACTACATCAAACAGAGTATTGAAGTGTACGGTAAGTTTGCACAAGACATTCAGATTAAGCATGAGGAACCTCTCAAAGGGGAATTAATATCATTCTTAAATGCAGTGGCAAATGACGAAGAGCCTGAAATTACCGGTGAAGACGGACTCAAAGCTCTTAAAATGGTTATTTCCGCCAACAGATCATCTAAAGAACATAAACCAATTAGTTTTGATGAACTCTAAAAATGTGATAGTATGAAACAAAAATTAATCGACAAAGCCCAGGAATTAAGACAGCACGGTTTTACCACCGGTGAGATTGCTGACGAACTTAATGTAAGTATGGATACTGCAAGATGGTTGACACTTCAAAAGCAACCTGAAGCAAAAGCCGAAGCACCGGTTGACTTTGCAATCAACTGGAAAAGCATCGGAGGAAACTCAACTCGTTTAAGTTACGTTTCAGGGGCTTTAAGTGATATGGCATTAGCCCATGGCGAAGCTGATGTTGTTTGCGGAATTGCTGTCAGCGGAGTTCCATTTGCAACAGTAATGGCTGAGTTTTTAGAGGACATGACCGGAATGGATACATCCCTTGCCATCTTCCACCCGAACAAACACAGAAAGGACAGTGATGAAAATGATGGCGAAGGTGCAATAAGTACCAACTTCGGAACTGTTGAAGGCAAAAAGGTTGTAATCGTTGACGACGTCATAACCAGCGGAAGAACCGCCAAAGAGGTCATCCACACAGTTAAGGACTTGGGCGGCGAACCTATTTGCGTTACTGTATTGATTGATAAAGCAGGCCTTTCCGAAATTGAAGGCGTGCCTGTCGAATCTTTAATTAAGGTTAGTAGATTATAATCTACTAGCATTTTCCTATTTTTTACCACTTTTTTATTCTTATTTTCAATCCTGAAAAACTTTATATATAAGTTAGCACAAAATATACACAAGGTGATAATATGTATATTACAATAGCTGCATTTGACAATATGCACGGAACAAAACCATTTAAAATTGATGCAATAGTCAAGCTGGCAAAGGAGCCGGACAACAAATACGACACAGAAGCTATAGCCTGTGAAATGAGATATTTTGGAAAAATTGGCTATGTGGCAAACAGTACCAACACCGTTGTTAAAGGATGCATGAGCGCAGGAAGACTATACGACAAAATAAACGACGTGTATTTCGCAAAGATACAGTTCATCAAGGGCGCAACTGCAATAGCTAAAGTGTTAAGTTCAGACGAATACAAAGCTGAAGTTGAAAACCCTGAAAGCGACGTGCATTACCTATGCGAAGATCCGTCCGAAATCGAAACAGATTTCACAGAGAAACATTTATAGAGGTGATTTTATGATAAGTACCCTTTCCAGCGAAATTGAACTTTTGGACGCACAGGTTCACAAAAACATGGCGATAATACCTGTAAGAACACCTAAAAACTACAAGTTCGACATAATGACCCTTAAAAAAGGTTTCCAATTGGGGCTTGCGGAAGTAAGGGAAATGGAAAAATCAACTGTCAACACATTGATTGTCGACAACAAGTCTTCAGTCCCCCTCATTCTTGTGGACGGCGAAGAGATAGTTGGAGGAGACCAGAACCGTATCGTGAATGCAACCATCCTGATTGCGCCTCAACATGAGATGAAGATACCGGTAAACTGTACCGAACACGGCCGCTGGGGATACAAGCATGAATTCAGACAGTCAGAACATATCGCAGATTTGAGAACCCGCCGGCTTAAAGCCCATGCAAAGTACAACCGAGAAAACGTTCAACAGACAGTCTGGAATTCAATCGACAACCTTGAAGCCGATTACGGATTTTCATCAAAAACCCAGGCAATGTCTGAAAGCTATGAAAACGTAAAAACAGATTTGAATGAGTTCATAAAGGCTTTCGATATAGCTGACGGCCAGAATGGTGTTGTGGTAATTATTGGCGGTGAAATAAAAGGTTTTGAAATCTTTTTCAACTCAGAAATCTACAGGGAATACCATGAAAAGATTCTGAAAAGCTATCTGATAAACACAAAAATAAACGATTCCGTATTCACCATAAACAGCGACGCTGCATTTGAGCTCATAACCAGTGTTGTGGACAGTGAATTCAGCGAAAAGCCAAACATCGGACTTGAAAAGCCATATGAATTTAAAGGCGATGACGGAATTAGTGAAATCTACACCTACCAGGACGAGATGATTCACTTTTCATACTTCGCAAACGATGAAAGCGACAATATCCAGGATACCAAAAAAAGAGTGGCTGAAAATATTGCTATTTAAAATCAATATCCAACTCTTTCATCATTTTTTCTATTTTTTGAGATAAAATTCTATTGTTTTCATCCAGTTTCTGCCTGTCGTAAGCGAGATCTCTCAGGCTGATGAACTCCCCTTCGAACGTATCGACATACCTTGAGATTGACAGGTTGAACTCATTGGCACCAATATCGGAAAGTTTTACGACATTCGAGAACTTGTCGATGATTCTGCGATTCATATAGACGTCCAGCACATTGTCAAGGGTCTTTTGGTCCAATATGAGATTTCTCTTGAATGTTCCCGGAATAGCATAAGGCGCCTTTTTTGTCTTGAAGTCTGTTGACATGTCAATGAATACAATATCGTCGGTTGTCCTGTTTTTCCTGAACACCACTATGATTTCAGACCTTGAAAGTCTTGACAGCTCATCAGGGACGCTTATTATCGCATCGATGCATTTCCTCTCATAGGTCAGGTATTTTCTCAAAAGCTCCAGCGAGTTTTTGAAAAGAAAACTCTGGGACATTGACACTACCATCAGACCGTCATCCTTAAGGCTGTCGATCATGTTGATTAAAAACAGGTATTCGCTTGACTTCAGCGGACGGTACTCCCCTGAAAAGCTAACCCCTGCAGTTGAATCCAGCTCTATCTTGCTTAAGATGTTTTCCACAGCATCGCTGAGCTGCGAATCGTCTTTCAGTGAGTCGAAATCTATGTTGAACTCTGATTTGAAAACGTTTTCAACATGCCTTCTTTTGTTTGCCCTGACGACTTCAGGACCCTTTGAAACGTCCAGTCTCCTGATGTTTCTGGCAGTGATTTGAGGGATTCTTGACATCACCACATCGAATCTTGCTGATGTGTCCTCCAACGGGTCAAATGGACTTCCGAACTCTGAGAAAACCCCATCCAAATCAAAATGATTCAAAAGAAGCTTGACCAGACTGCAGCAGTATGTGAGCCTGTCTTGACTTTTTGCAAATGTGTTGCGCCATGGAAGATTATAATAATGAGACAAATTAATCAGAAGTGAAGCGTCGTTTAAAAACGGATTGAAAACGTCCTGAGGAGCTCTTACGCTTGAGGCTATGATTGATGAGATAAGCTCGGTTATGTATTCCGGATCATGGTTTATCTTAATCAGTCTGGATTGGCATACCTTTTCAAAGACTTTGCTGAATGGGAATGCCTGCTCAAATACGTCGAGCTTTGAGATTGAGAATATTATTTCCTTTACAATCAGGTGATTTTCGCCTATGAACTCGAACTTGTTGAAGTTGACAGCATGTCTGACTGCCTCAAAGATAAAGCTGAAGTATTGCCTGTAGTTTGAATCCTCTTCAAACTCGACATTTTCACTGAATATGCCAAAGAAGTTGTATACGAAAAACCTGTCGGAATATTTGGTGTTTACTACCTCATCCATAAAGTAATCCGGACTGTCAAGGTAGTATCCGAACATGTTGAATGCGTCGTTTCTGAATGTCTGTCTTAAATCATCGTCCCTGAATGCCTCATCCAGGGTCATTGACTTGTCTTCCAAAACGCTTAGGAAGTAGTCCTTTAAGACATCTGAGCAGTATTTGTAGAGGAATGAATAGACGATTAGATATTGAATGTCAGGTGTTGCGTCAATCTGCCTTATTTTTGAAAAGATTGTGCTTAAGAGTTTGCGGTTGGATGGGTTTCCTTCCATCATTCAAGATCACCCCACAGTTTGTTGAGGATTCCTTCCTTCAGGTTTCTGTCATAGTCAACGACCTTCAAATCACAAGCCACTTTCTGGTTTATCAAATCAAGAAGCTGGCCGTATTTTTTCTGTGTTTCAAAATCAGGAACGACTAGTTCAAGCTCTTTTATCTGCTTTAGTGAAGCGTGCGGAATTCGCTCCGTGCTTGCAAACTCATAGAGTTGCTTTTTGATGTGGGCGTTTGTCAGCAGGTGAGCTATGAAGGAAGGGTCATGGCCCTCCCTGAGGCGTATTATAGCTATCCTGTCACTTATGACAAGTCCCCCTTGGCTAACACGAACAACATCATAGGGATATGGCATCTTCATGAGGACATCGTCTGGTTGGCTTAGATGGTGTGGTTTGATGTTTTCCGCTTTCAGTTTCAGTGTTTCAAAATCGTCAATGATTCCGTCCTTTTTGATTGACCGCTGAACGATCACTTCATATTCCTTTCCCGAATCTGCGAGGTATCTCCTGTATGAAAGGCCAGACAGGACCTCTGCAATTTCATATAGTTTAACTTTGTTCATGGTTAGCCCCTGTTTATATTTTAGCTTTTAAAATATAAAAGATTAGGTTCCAAACACTCCGTCGGGAACCATATTAGAACCAATGTGCTTTGCCCACATTGATATGTGATGCGGAACGCCATGGTACTCCTCGATGTAGGTAAACCATGTCGCCCTTTTCCACATCATATACATGGATTTAAACAAGGTGAGTTGGCTGAAATAAGCATGCTTGCGGTTGTATGACTTCTGCCATACCTGTTGGCCCTGAAGGGAAAGCAGGTATTTTATTTCCCTTCTAAGCATGTCCATCTCTTGGTAGTTTGGTGATGATTGGAGATTGAGACTGTAATACTTATTCTGAAACTCCCTGATCTTTTTGTTTAAGATTTGCTCCCTTTTGTAATATCCTCCATCCCTTATGCGGTTTCGATATCTTCTACTGATAAAGACCACCTACGTCATCTAAGAGTGGTGTTTTTGGGACTTCTGCGGAATCAACCTTTTCGGCAGACAATCCTCCAATGACTCCTATGCTTTGGATGTTTGACTTGAGTACCGCTGTTGAGGTGATTCCTGACCCCTGCGGTGAGAGGACAAACAAATCAAGGAATGTTTCATCCTCCCCGACGATAAATGCCGGTTCGATTGCCTCTGATGACTTTGTCTGGACCTTGATTAAAATGTTTTTGGCCTCGTTTTCACCCTCAATTCCTATCTCCTTTCTGATGGTGTCATCAAGGCTTTTCACTTTGTCACTCCAGTTGATTGAATTATGGCTCTGGTTCATATTATCACATCCATTTTTTTATAATCCCACATTTTGTGGTGGCGTTCGACTATATTTTCTAAAAATATTATTTACAACTCAATTGCATTTTTTTAGATAAGATGCAATTTCGTAATAATAGATTGTATCAAATAGTATATAAAACTTTCTATTTTTTCATAATTTTTTAAAAAAATACAACCTATCACTACTGTAACATATAATATGTACCAGCTTATATATAAAGGTTTTGCATTTTTTAAAAAAAAACAAAAAAATGACTTTGTGAAAATACACAAGATTTATAGGGACATAATTACACACTAATATTAAGGAAGTTTAAGCAGGAAGTATTGAAGAGCAAATCATCAATGCTTCATTTAATATTTTGCAAAAAGAGGAACTTTCCGCAACAACTTCAAAAAAATAGCTAAGTTGACAAGGCAGTGAAGTTACTCTAAATAAAATCCTCAAATAGTGAAGTATTTGCCACAAATATCCTCGGCATATCGAATATTGCCCGAAAATTTATGGAATGCCTCATAATAGGGTTCAGAGAAATATTTATGACTTCCTATACATTATCCTTAAGGATTAAATGAGGTAAAGACATGAGTGGAAGAGACATTAGAAACGTTAAGGAAATCATGGTAAATGATTTTCACTCTGCGTTTTCAAATCCGATTGTAGTGATTGTCCTGATTGCTATAATCATATTACCTTCCCTTTACGCTCTTTTAAATATACAGGCATGTTGGAATCCTTACGAAAATACAGGCGAAATAGAATTTGCAATAGCCAATCTTGATAACGGAACAACCTATAACGGGCAGAACATCAATATTGGAAATGAACTGGTAAATGAACTTAAAAACAACACCGACTTCAAATGGACATTTGTAAGCGAAGAGGAGCTGCGGGAGGGGGTCGAAAAAGGTGACTTTTATGCAGGTATCATCATACCCGCAAACCTGAGTGAAAATGTAATTTCAATTACAACTGACGACCCGCAACAAGCAGAACTCGAATATATCGTGAACATCAAATCCAACCCGGTTGCAAGCAAACTTACCGATTCCGCTGCAAACACAATATACAAAGGCTTGAACGCCAAGATTATTGAAATCATTAACCTTGCGGCTTATGGAAAACTAGGTGAGTTACAGGCAGGCCTTGCATCAGGTGCAGGTCAACTCTCAAGTGGAGGAAGTCAGCTTTCAGCTGGAGCTGCACAGATATCCTCCGGAGCGAGCCAGGTATCTTCCGGTGCAAGTCAGGTGTCTTCAGGAGCCAGCCAAGTACAGCAAGGTGCCGGACAGGTGTCCGCAGGAGCGGGTCAAGTGCAACAAGGTGCAAGCCAAGTGCAGCAAGGTGCAGAGGAGCTCCAATCAACAGTTGATCCATCCTTAATCCCACCGGGCCCGGTTAAAGATTATGTGCAAGCAACATATGACATTGCAGGCGGAAGCGGTCAAGTAGCCAGCGGTTCATCCCAATTAGCTCAAAGTTCTGTTGACCTTGCAAATGGAGCAAGCTCTGTTGCATCAGGTTCACAGGAACTTGCAGAAGGGGCGCTTTCCCTTGCGGCAGGTTCGGAGTTACTTTCAAACTCTGCAGCACAGGCATTGTTTGCGGCGGCTAGTGCGCTTTCATCAGCTTCAGGTTCCCTGTCAGACATTACAGGAATCAATGAAACAATACTTGGAGATTATTTCCTATCCCCTATAAAATTGGATAGGAATGAGCTATACCCTGCACCGGATTACGGGTCCAGCGTAGCTCCATTTTATCTTGTATTGTCCATGTGGGTCGGAGCTGTAATTACCTGCGTAATGATCAAGCCAGGAATCAGTGAAAAAACAAAATATTCCCCTCTTGAAATGTACTTCGGTAAGCTGCTGCTGTTTATAATCTTAAGCATACTGCAGGCATCGGTTACAATCGCCGGAGCGTTCCTGATGGGAATCTATGTGGATAATCCTCTGTTGTTCATATTCTCGGCAATACTGGTATCCGTGACGTTTATGATACTGATATATTCAATCATATCCGCTCTCGGACAGGTCGGAAAAGGAATTGCAGTAATTCTTCTGGTGCTTCAGATATCCGGTACCGGCGGAATATATCCAATTGAAATCATGCATTGGTTCTTCCAAACACTGTATCCATACTTGCCAATGACCTATGCAATCAATCTGGTTCGTGAAGCGCAATTGGGTGTAGTCTGGTCAAATTACATCCCTGCACTAATCATTTTAATTGCAATGGCAATTGTTACAGTAATCGTTGCAGTCATCGTTAAAGAAAAAGCGGATAAGGCTGCGCATTACTTTGAAGAGCGTTTAGAAGATAGCGGATTATTTTAGAGAAGTTGATTCATTCAACTTCCAACTTATTTTTTTTTTTGAATAGATTTAAAACGAGTTTAGAAAAATAGAGATTTAAAAATAAATAAAAACTGAAGAGTCATTCTTCAGCTTCGTCTTTTTTGTCCTTTTTCTTTTTATCGACAATGACCATCTTTTCGTTTTCCTCATCAACTTCCATGATGATCGGTTCGCCTTCAACGGCTCCAGGGTCCTTTTCAACGCATTCGTTGATTTTTGCCTGAATCACACCTGTGTCTTCGGTGTCGATTAAATCGATGATTTCAAGCTGGTTTTGGAACCTTTCGATACCATCGAGAGGAACATTTTCAACGAATGGAATTGCCCCTGTCGCTCCGGTGATTTTCTTTTTGTCGGAATCTGCGCCGTTTTCATAGAGCGCCTTGATGCTTTGACCTGTAATGTGTCCCTGCACTTCGGCACCTGTCACGATTAGGAAACGGATGTTTGGATTTGAGATGATGTTTGCAACTACCTTTTCTATACCTAGGTTTTCTGTTTTACATGGTCCTGCTATAGCTGCGCCGGACAGTTCCCCTTCGATGTGGGAAGCGAGAGTTGTTACTGCTACCGGACTTTCAGGGTCGCCTACAACGTAATCTCCACTGATTACAGGCCAGCCATCTGCAGGAGCTTTTTTATCAGCCATGATTAATCCTCCATAATATGTATATTTTAAAATATATTTTAGAAATATTTAAGTTTATTGTAATTTTTAATCTGAAACTATTTTAAACATTACGACAAAGTAATATTAATGAGTCTGAATATTGATGCGTTCTATTTTATCAACAACAACCTGCAGAATCCCCTTTTTGACTGGATAATGCCATGGTTAAGCAATGCCGGAGGCTTTGTGACACTTTTGGGCCTGTGTGTTCTGGCAGTCCTACTGACAAAGTACTTTAAAAAGGACAAATGCTTTGAAATTGCCAAAATGTGTTTGTTTTCACTTGTTCTTGCCGGAATTATTACAGCATGCCTAAAGCTCACTTTCCACAGCCCAAGACCGTCCCTTGTATTGGAAAATGTCCGCCAGCTGACCATCCCTACGGAGCCGAATTCATTTCCGTCAGGACACACCGCATCAACACTGTCAGTGGTAACAGTCCTGGTTTGGAAATTGCGAAAAAACAAAGTGTTGGCTTTTCTGTTGGTTTTATTTGCATTTTTAATTGGCTTTTCAAGAATATATGTGGGCATGCACTTCCCGTTCGACGTTTTGACTGGTGCTGCCATAGGTATTATAAGCGGTGTGGTTGTTTTATATGTCAAAAAACAGCTAAAAGTATAAATCGGAAGGTTTTCCTATATATTCAAAGTCATCCTTGTTTTCAAGATATTTTACGCCAATGACCTTTCCGTCTGGAAATACGGTAACTACGCTCATGCCGTCTTCAACATCGATTATGATGACTTTCCTGTTGTTTTCGCTTTGAGCTTCGATTTTTATAATTTCGCCATTTTCAACCAAATTCGGTTCTTCAAATTCAGCGCCGACGTCTGTGGAAAACCAATGTTGCGGCAACTTGACCCTTATTCCTAAACTGTCCAATACATCTTTTACATGCATAACTAAAAACTCCTCAATATCAATTTCGTTAGTCTACATGTCATTCTATATTATGGAGATTATTTAAAGATTTTGTCACTTCTTAAGGGTTAAATGTAGCTAAACGAGAAAATGAATCTTTGATTTGTCCAAATCCCCAGGAGTGTGAGGTTCAGGCTGGCTTTCGATGTGTCCCAGCGCCATTATTCCGACGATTCTGTAATTTGGATCCACTTTAACGATATCTCTTACGACATCCTCTGCATCCTGGCCGTCCTTGTCTCTCAGATGGATTTGAACCCAGCAGCTGCCGAGACCCAAATCGGTTGCCATCAGATGCATGTATGTTAAGGCGATTGATGAATCCTCACACCATGTGTCTGCCACAAAGGCATCTGCAAGAACAACAATTGCCTTGTTGGTTCCTGCAAGCAGTTCGGCACCATGATTTTTGCAGCTTGCAAGCTGGCTTAATGTTTCAGGTCTTTCGACGACCAGAAAGTTGCATGGCTTTCTGTTCATGCTTGTCGGTGCTAAAAGCGCCGCTTGAAGGATTTTGTCAAGTTCATCCTTTGTGATAGGCTCGTCTGTGAATTTCCTTGAGCTTCTTCTTTTAAACATTACATCTATAAGTTCCATGGTGAAACTTTGGTTTTGAGGATATAAAAAATTAGTGTTGGGGACTTGGAAAATCCTATGTTCCAGGTATGAATATCAGGATATAGCTTGCAGGCATTCCATTGAAGTAGGCAAATATTCTAACCACCAACATCAATATTCCAAATCCTATTAAAAATCCGCCGGATTTCTTTTCGCCCTGATAAAACAGGTAAGCTCCGGATGCAACTCCAAACAGCGCTACGAAAAGAGTTATGAATGCACAAACACCAGTTATAAGAAGGTATTTTGTGTTTACCTTAATATTTTGCTTGTTGACATTGTTTGTATAACCCTCCTCAAAAGGATTTACTCCATTTTTCCATTTGGTACCCACCAGCCTAACGCCGCAGTGAGGGCACCTGGAAGCGCCTTTGCTGACCTGCCTTCCGCAGTTGCTGCAGGTATACTGTATACGTCTGTTGTACAAATTCATCACCTCTAAATTTAATTTTAAGTTAATAATAGTAATCAAGCTTTAAGATTTCCTCATAAACCCTTTTTGAGTTGTTTTTGTCATGATACTTGAAGAAGCCGTCGACCCTTCTTTGATATTCCCCATCCATTTGGCAATTGTTGTCAATTAGATTTAGTATTAATTCCTTTATTTCATCGTGGTTTTTTGCCACCGGCCCGAAACCGTCTGATTCGTATTTGAAGTATGCCGTGTCGACATCGAAGTGATATTCCTTGTCGAACTGATAGTAGATGACCGGCTTTTTCAAGTATGCAAAGTCAAAGGATACCGAAGAGTAGTCTGAAACCAGAACGGATGCAGTGTTGAATGTTTGAGTGTAGTTTTCAAGATTCAAGTCAAACCTGACATCCGGGTGCTTTGTGAATGCCTCTGCGAACTTGTGAAGGTTTCTGTGAGGCTTGAATATTAATTTATAGCCTTCTTTTGTTAAGGTGTCTATCAGCTCATCGTCTGTAATCAGCTGATTGAAGACCTTGTAGAAGTTTGTCTTTACGAATTCTGTTGGCGTGAACTCATCGAACTGCTTTCTCCATGACGGCATGATGACTATTTCCCTTTTCGGATTGTCCTCAAGCCTGTCAAACCTTGGAAGACCCAATGTCTTAACAACGCTTTCATCATATCCGTAATCATTGTCAAGAAGGGACTGGGCTTCCCTTTCAGCAGATGTGAGAAACATCGCCAAAGGCTTGTCATATTCGTTTGCCCATGAGGAGATGTCATTTTTGATGACACCGTGCTGCAGGAAAACTGTTTTTGAGCGGGCAAGCCCCCCAACATGTGCGTAATTTCCCCAGAACGGATAGATTATAGTGTTGTCCGGGTGGGAAGTTATGATGAACTCTGCAAATAAGGCGTACACTCTGTGTTTTAGGGACCTTGCAGGTATGATTTTTCCTATCTTTTTTATCTCGCTGTACTGCTCGCTTTCAGGACCCTTTCCGAATAACCTTTCGAGCTTGTTTTTTCCTGAGCCAGTCAGATATTCGACCTCATCGGTTGGGGATTTATCCAAAATGAAATAATGCTTGATGTCATCCCTTTGTTTGGTTACGTATTTGAAAAGCTCCAGACCGTTGTCTCCCGCAGCCTGAGGAAGGTCCATATAAAGCCAAATCCGCCTGTTTGCCAAAACCGGATGTGCAATCAAGTAAAACAATCTGATTATGACGCCTGTTCTCCAACCTTCATCTTTGTTTTTCAACATGTCTTTTAAAGTCTTGAATTCCAGCTTTGCAAGTTTTGCGAAAGTCTTTTTGACAATCCTAATTTTATTTCCTTCAAGGACTGCAAGGTGGCTTTTGGAAAGCTTGTATTTGCCGACTTTTGAAAGCCTTGAAGTCTGTGAGAAATTCAAAAGCAAATCTGTGTCGTTTGATTTGAAGGAAATGGTTGAGTTTTCCTTAAAGTTTAAAGTAACCTTGAAGTTGTGATTTTGGGCGTATTTGAAATCAAGTGAGTGGAAATCCCTTTGCGGGAAGTTGACCTCTTCTGTTTCGATGGTTTCATCATCTAAGATGGCTTGAATTTTTGTATCTTCAGTGAAGTTTATCAAAATGCCTGAAAGGTACAGTTCATGGTCGTTTTTAAACTCGATGTTGTCAATGAAAACTGTAACGAGCCTGAAATTATCGTTGATTTTGGCATTTCCGTTGAGATAGTCCCAGCCATGCCGTTTCATCAGAATGGCATGTGCCTTCAGGTGTGCTGGAATTGAAAGCTGGGCCAGGATGACATCATCATCGACATAAGATAAAATCTCAAGAATCTTATCGAACAATGTCTTGATTTCATCCTTGTCTAGAAGATGGCCGATTTCCTCGATTTCCAAAATCCACTGCAAATCATACATCAGCACGTGCTGGATGAATTTAGGAATCTTATCGTCTTTTTTTGCATAGTTGATTAAGTTAATGAAGTATTCATCGATTCTTGACGTGAAATATGTTCTGGTGTTTGCCGATGAAGTTATCAGGGAATTCTGGGATCCGTCCTTTCTGTAGTTGTACCTGTCCCCGCTTAAAAATCCTATTTTTGGATTTTCCAAAAGCATCTGGTTGATTAGAAGTGCATCCTCTGAAACCTTAAGATTGTTGTTGAAGGAGTATTTTTTAAGCTTTTCTGCTTTTATAAATGAAGATGGACCTGAAAGCTGGATGTGGCCGGGATTTTCTTCAAGGCTTATGATTTGGTCTTTTTTGAACTTATAGTTGAGATTGTGAGGACCCCTTTTGACCCCAAAATAATAAATCGGAATTGAAGCCATGTCTATTTCAGGGTTGGCCTTCAGGAAGTTATAAGCGTGCATGAAGGCATTCTTTGAGATTGTGTCATCCGAATCCAGGAAGTTAATGAACTCACCGTTAGCATATTTGAGGCCCTGATTTCTTGAATATGCCGGCCCCATGTTCTTGTCGTTATTGATTAAAAGGATGTTGTCTGGATATTTATTTTTGTATTGCTCCAGAACTTCCAGAGTGTTGTCAGTACTTTTATCATTGACTATGACAATCTGGATGTTTTTCTTGAAATTTAAAGATTGGTTGATGATTGAATCCAAAGCTTCGGCTATATAGTCTTGTTTGTTGTAAACAGCCATCACCACTGAAAACTTAAAATCCAAATAAAATCCTCCTTATAATAGTATAAGATGTGCAAATTATATAAAATGTGGGATTAATGTGATTTGGATTTCATGTGCAGATGCACCATTTCCAGTAATCAAGTGCTTCCCCATTAAGCCCCGATTGAGCTTGCCAGATTTCTTCTAGTTTTTATAGTCCTTCAGACAATCGAGCCACATTACCCGCCAGTATACTAACAGCTGTATTAGCAAATCTAAAACAATTGAAAGAATCCCTTATAAGAAATATTATAACACAGGACAGTGTGAAACATGACCCAATCACTATCTTTTAGAGATAATGCAAAAAAGAAATTGGAAAATGTGAGGGACAATAATTGAAACCTCCACATTCAATTGGATATGCTATCCGTTTAAAACGATTGAATCTGAAATTTTTTTAGACAAATTAGGATAAATACCCGTTTCGCTTGAATAAACCTTTACGACGATAGAAATATTTCCGGATTCAAAATGGGAGACATTGTAATGGGCAGAACTTTCATAATAATATTCATCAATAGCACTTCTGGCTTTAATGTTTTCCTGTTCGGTTGGAAACGGAATATATGTAATTGTTATTCTTGCGGAATTGCTAAGTTTCATATAAGTGCTTTTCTTTGCAGATGTGGCAATCCACTCCTCACCAACCTTATGATTGGTAGTGCGGGTTCGATATGAAGTAAACACTGAAATATTGCCATTATTTCCAAAATCATGAGAATGAGGAATATTAATGTCCTCATCCCAAACCTTAAAGTCATTTGGAACTTTTGCCTTGAAAAACCCAAAATCTCTTTTTTTGTATCCAAAATCGAAAATCTGCGCAGCACATAATCCTGACACAATAAATATGACAAAGATAACAATTAAAAACATCATCATGCTAAAATCCCCTTAATTAAAACAAATTTTATAAAAATGTACATATATATATATTCCGATTTTTATTTTTTGCAGTTGATGTTTTTGCGGAAATTAAAAAAAATATGATTAGATCACTGTGTGTCAATTCCGTTAAGCATTTGATAAAATCAATCGATAATTTAACTACTTAATACGTTGCACTTAAATATAATTTATCAACAATTCAATTTAAGAGACTTTGAAAATAAGAAATATTAAAATTAACTTAGACATGTAGATTAATCAATAAAAGTTTTCATAAATTGAATCAATTCATCCTTTGTGGAATCCTCAAGACCGAATTCTATTGATGCCTTAAGCCAATCAAAACGGTTGGCTATATTATAGGTTTTACCATCAAACAACACTCCATAGACTTCATCTAGTTTGGAAAGTGCATCGGTGAGTTGGATTTCACCATCAACACCAGGTTTGGTTTCACGAATCTTATCGAAAATGTCTGGTGTTAAGATATATCTGCCGACGATTGCAAGATTTGAAGGACCCCCACTATCTTTTGATTTTTCGATTAAGTGATTGACATTATATATGTCCTGTTGATTTGGTATGCCTTAAAAATACAGCATTCATTTATTAAAATTAAATATTTAGATAGCAAGTGATTAGCTAATTTAATACAACACCAAAATAAATTTTTTGTGTATTTCACAAAGATTTCGTCTTGAGCATTATCTTTGAATTTAAAAACTTAGAAGATGAAGAAATAGAAAACTATTATAAAAATTTTTATAGAATTTTTTCAATATATCCATATAATCCCAATAAATTTGAAAAATATTGTTTAAAAGAAATGAAAACAAATTTAATAAAAGAAACTTCTTGAAAAAACAGTTATAGGTGAGAATATGGGAAAATATATTAAAGAAGAAACAATTGAAAGTTATGACCAATTAATAAAGATAATTCAAGGAAAAACAAAATCTTACGAAGATTTGCGAGAAAAATTCATATTTAGAGGAGTAGAAGATGACGCTTATGAATTAATTCCATCAGCACTTAGAAAAAACAATAGACTCAATGATTTTGTTGATGAAGACTTTAAACTAACTTTAGCACTATCACATGAAAACGCTGTTGAATGTGGATTCGAAATTGAAGAAAATTATTACTCTGATGTAGAACATTTCACAGTTAATAAATATGGAAAATTAATTGATGAAGAAGTAAAAGATTTTGCAGGTTCCTGGGAAGAATTCCAGTGCGTAAAAGAATTAAATACCTTAATGAAATTCTTAAGTTATGCAGATAAAGTAGGATTAAAAGTACCCATTAAACAAAATGTTAGGCAGTTACTTGAACATAATTTTCACAACATATTTAATCATGAGGAATCAGTTTGGCCTGATGAGGATTTCTATGAATTAATATCTCTAGCACAACACTATGGAATTCCAACAAGAGCCTTAGATTGGTCATATGATTATAGAACTGCATTATATTTTACTGTAAAAAATATATTAAATGAAAATTATTTATCAAATAAAAAACCAAGTAACGGAATTCTATGGGCATTTAATTACAAATATTTTAACAGAGATTATATACATTTAAATAAAATGTATTTAACTAAACATTATCGGCCAGAATATAATTCCAATCCCAATTTGAATGCGCAAAAAGGGTTATTCACATTTATAATTAGAAGAGTATGGGAAAATGAAAATGAAAGTTATGACCAACACATTGAAGAATTTTTAGATATTTTTAATCAAAATGAAAGAATAATGCCAAAAAATGAGTATGCATTCTATAAATTCATAATTCCGGAAAATGAAAAACCTAATATTCTTAAAGAATTATACAATGAAGGATATTCTGAAGAATATTTATTTCCAGGATATAAAGGAGTTAGTGAAACTATTAAAAATAGAGTTAAACTAGATAAACTAATTAAAAACCAATTAAAATAATTATATATTGAATAATAAATACCATGCGATAAATGATTCAATGAAAAAAAAAGTTTTTGGATATTGGAGATTGTAAAATTATATTACAATGCCCCAATATTTATTACAGTTGCAATTAATAAATTAGGCAAAAAACATATATAAAATTTTTCATCTATGGAAGTGGTGACAAATTAATGGCTGTTAATTTAGTCATCAGTTTCATGCATAAAATACATTTTAAACCATATTATTATCATAAAACCTATGAAACCTCTTTCAGACTTGTTAATGAAAAATATTTTATAAAAATTTATTTTTAAGTTTGATTATCAAAAATGAATTAAATATAAATTTAGAATTTGAAATTATATAAAATTTTTCATTTCTGAGAATCTAAGCAAATTATTTGATTTAAAAGATTAATCGATGAAAGTTTTCATATATCTAATCAATTCATCTCTTGTGGAATCCTCAAGTCCAAATTCAATAGATGCCTTAAGCCAATCAAAACGATTAGCTATGTTATAGGTTTTTCCACCGAATAACACTCCATAAACCTCATCTAATTTTGAAAGCGCGTCCGTAAGTTGGATTTCGCCGTCTACCCCACGTTCTGTTTCACGAATTTTATCAAAAATATCCGGCGTTAGAATATATCTACCGACGATTGCAAGATTTGAAGGAGCTTCATTAATGCTTGGCTTTTCAATTAAATCTGTGATTTTATAAACATTTTGTTTAATCTGATTTGCTTTAACAATACCATATTTATTTAGTTTATCGTTTGAAATTACTTTTAAAGAAATGGTTGGCTTTTCACATTTGTTGAAAACATCAATCAATTGCTTTGTACAGGGCAGTGATGATTTTGTAATTGTATCTCCTAAAAGAATTGCAAAAGGCTCATCACCAATATGATTTTCAGCACATAGTATTGCATCCCCTAAGCCCTTTTGCTCCTTTTGCCTAACATAACAGACATCAGTTAGGTCTGTGATTTTTCTAACTTCCTTTAAGACTCTGTCTTTGCCTGCCTTTTGCAAGGTCTGTTCGAGTTCGTAGGATTTGTCAAAGTGATCTTCAATTGAACGTTTATTTCTACCAGTTATTATTAGAATATCATCAATACCTGAAGCCACTGCTTCTTCTATTGTGTATTGGATAATAGGCTTGTCATATACCGGTAGCATTTCTTTTGGTTGGGATTTGGTTGCAGGTAAAAATCTAGTTCCAAAACCTGCTGCGGGAATTACTGCTTTCATAAATATAATATGGATTTAATAGATAATAAAGTTATTAAATATTAAAAGTTAAAGTTTTCATTGAATTTACACTTCCTTCACAAAATCTTTAAAACCATATTCACTGGATGCATTAATCCAATCAAAAGAATAACTACATTATAAACTTTCGCCAAACAATACTTCATCCGCTAAAAATTCACCACAAATTGGATTTAATCAAATTTTAACTAATTTTATTAAAAAAAACAATAATCATACCAATCAATTCTAAATTTCATAAAAGTTTAATATGTCAAAAAATAAATTATTCTTTGGAGGATTATTATATTTTTCATACATTTTATAAATAATCCTCCAAATATTTACAAAAAAATAAATGACCTAAATAAAAATAATTTACACTATTTAAAAAAAAATTAACTTTTTTATAAATGAAAATTAGAATATTTGTGCTAAAACCGTCTTATTAAGTTGCTACTTTTTTAAAAAAAAAAACCTATTTTAACTTCTAGAGAAATTATTTTAAAAATAATAATTATTATCAAATAACAACTCGGTTATCTGATAATATAAAATTTATTTCTATCAAGACATAGAATTAATTATATTTCTAGCAATACCATCGAAATTAGTTTCATTATTGCTAAAGAATTGTATTTGATAAAGATTATTGTCTATTTCAAACCAATATTTAATAATTGATGCATTATTGCCATCAGTTGCAACAGTTTTTTTACTAGGGAATTTAGAATCAAAATCTGAAACCGAAATTGTAAAATTATCAGAATATTGATTTTTATACTCTCCAATAGCAGAGTCCATAGTAATATTACCTGATTTAAGAACAAACAATGTATTTACACCATTTGAGATTTCAAGTTTATTAGAATAATAATTATCTGGAAGTTCAAACGATTTATCGCCAATCACCGCAAACCCAGATTGACTTGAAAATTGCATTTCATAAATAAGAAAAATATTACCTATTAACAAAATCACAACTAATGCTCCTAAAATGTATTTAATATCCATAACAATAACTCCTAACTAACTTTAAATAAATTTAACTTGATTAAAGTCATAATTTGCATAAATTATATAATTATTCAACAAATATTATTTTAAAGTTCATATTATTTATTTTTAATGAAAATCCACATCCAAAAAAAACATGACTGAACGAATTACAATTGAAGAAATCTATAAAACAACAAATGAATTTCAAAAATCTTGAACTCAATTGAGCTGAAAAATGAAGTATTAGTCCCCCACTAAATCATTCATAGAGCGAAATTTTTTAAAAAAATCCAATCCAAATTGAGTTATTGGATAAACCTTAATGAATTAAATCTTATAATTAATTAATTCATTAATCCAATCAGCAGTTTCATAACCCTCCATAAAACGTTCTATTCTAATTTCAAGAATCATATCTGGTTTGAAATACCCTATCAATTCTTTATTTAAGTCCAAATGATCCCAATATAAAAACATTTCTCTAAAATATAAACTTAGATAATTCTTCATATTAGATAATGAAGAATCCCTGAATATCAAAACTCTTAAATCGGAAAAACTTTTTGGATTAAACATATACTCAGAATCTCTAATTCCACATTTTTCAAATTTTTCAGGAATTGATTTGAAAACTAAATCTTTTGGAATGTAGTTTTGTAAAGATCTCCTTTTAATCTTTTGGCGATCTAAAAGTGAATACGATGAATTCTGTTCACGTAGTAAATCACTAGGGTCTAATTCATTTTCTATTGTACAGTCGTTTAACAATGAATTATAATCCTCAATTTTGAAAGAATCATCAATATAATTTAAAATATTAAATGAAAGTTTTTTTGCACCATTTAAATTCAAATGGGAGTCAACCTTCCAAAAATCATTAATTTTCAGATTTTTTGAAAAATCAGGAATTTGCTGTAATTTATCAACATTTCTTATAGGCAAATCATGAATAATCGGAAGTAATTCATTACATACAACACTTTTATCAGGGACAAAGAAATAAAAATAATCCATCCCCAATTTATTAAATAATTTCTTCTTAAAATAATAATCCCTGTTAAATTTTTCAACTGAAAAAGTATGCTCATAATTTTTATCAAAATGTTGTTTTAACTCATTATTGGAATCATTAACTAAAAAAAAGTAATGATTTTTACCTCTAAATGATTTTTTAAGAGGCAAATCATCAATTTGACTAATTTCATATACCTTGGGCAAATAACCATTATTTTTTCCATATTTTATATAATGAGCAAAAGGATTTAGATAAGAATCTTTAACATCAGAATACTCATTTAAATACCACAAAGTATCAAAATCAGCAGAAGGATTCAAACCCTCCTCAACACCATGCTCCAAATAATAAAGAATAGAATCTACAGAATCATCCAAAGAATACTGATTTTTAAACCAATCTTCATCAAATAAACCTGAACCCAAAATAATACCATAATCAGTAGCATATTTTGAATCAAATGTGAACTGTTTAGGCAAATAACCTTTAAACATTCCCAAAGTTATATAATGGAATAATGGATTGTATCCCTCTGATGCTACATCAGGATACTCTTCTAAATACCACAAAGTATCAAAATCAGCAGAAGGATTCAAACCCTCCTCAACACCATGCTCCAAATAATAAAGAATAGGATGAACATCAATATCTAAAGAATACTCATTTAAAAACCAATCCTCATCAAAGAAATCAGAACGCAAAATAGTAAAATACTCATATCTATATTTTATATACATAGGATCAGGCTTAGGAAACCATCCTATTTTACCTCCAAAATTAATATAATGGAGTAACGGATTATATCCTCCAGATGCTACATCAGGATACTCTTCTAAATACCACAAAGTATCAAAATCAGCAGAAGGATTCAAACCCTCCTCAACACCATGCTCCAAATAATAAAATATAGGATGAACATCAATATCTAAAGAATACTCATTTAAAAACCATTCCTCATCAAACAAGCCAGAACGCAAAATAGTAAAATACTGCAGTTTATACTTTAAATAAAGAGGGTCAGATTTAGGAAACCAACCGGAATCTTTACCCCATTTAATATAATGAATCAAAGGATTATAAGCCCCCTTAACACTAGGATATTCTTCTAAATACCACAAAGTATCAAAATCAGCAGAAGGATTCAAACCCTCCTCAACACCACATGCCAAATAATAAAGAATAGGATCTATAGAACCATCCAAAGAATACTTATTCAAAAACCATTCTTCATCAAACAACCCGGAATTTTTAATAATCATATAATCTTCATTTAAATTTGAACCATTAGACATAAAAAAAACCTCAAATACTCATAATTACATAAGAGATAACGCACGACCCTCTTTTCTTCCAAATAACTCATAATGAACCAATGGATTCATACCTGCTTTCTTAACATCCTCATGAATCTCAAGATATTTATTACCATTAAATATTGCAGAAGGATTTTTACCCTCTTCAAAACCTTGATTTAAATAATGAAGTAAAGCATACTTTTTTGAAATTGGAATATTATAATGAGAAATATAATAATCTGCATCAAAGAATTTACTATCTTTCACCTTATTAAATGAAACAACATTAAACAAATATCCTTCTACATTATCATTCATAATATCATTATAAATTTTTTCATATTCTGAATCCAAATAGTTGTTATTATCCTGATTAAATAAATTAACAGTGCTTACAATATCTTCTTTAAAAGTTTTTAGTACTGCCAGTTCATCACAATCTTCAGTATATTTTTTATAATAAATATCATTAAATATAAATTTAGATTTTTCAATTAAATGCAATGTTTCAAATTTATCCAAAGGAGCATGCCCTAAATTTTTACCATTAATAATAATTTTAATATCATTCTCATTATTTTCAAATGGTAATTTTGAAATATCTTCAAAAAAATATTTATATTGTGTATTAAAATCTCTCTCATCACTACAATCCAAGATAACCATTGCATTAGGTATATAATTCTCTTGTTTTATTTTTTCAAATACATTAATTCTATCAGAATATTTTGACAATATTTCATCATCACTCATTCCTGTGAAAATATATTTTTTAAAATTATTCCAGTAGGAAGCCCATCTTACATCTACATAAAATTGAGGAATGTCACATATAGCACAAGAATCTCTAATCATTATGGATAATATAAATGAAGTAAAACCTCCTGCAGAGGATCCATAAAAAAGAATATCCTCATTAGCCACATTCAATTTTTTAGCAAAAAGTTTGACAAAATTTGCAATTTTTTCCAAATAATAATCATCTTTAGTACCAACACCATATCCTCCAGTAATCCCCTCATGAATATATAATGTCGGATCATTAAAATATATTACAGAATCTTTAAAATCCCCACTCCAACTCCACCTATGGAGAAATGGCCTAGATCTAACATGTTCTAATTTAGCATCAATAGCTCCAGAACTATGGACAATTAACCTTTCACTATTCTCTTTTAAATGTAGAAGAAATTCATATTTTACATTGTTTACATAAGTTATTATCCCAAATGGTTTTCCAATCGGAAAATTATACTTAAAAATATTATCACAAGAATCTTCAATAATATAATCAACAAGTTCGTTCATAATCCACCTCTTTTAATCAAATTACTATTTTTTTAATTCGAAAGTATCTGAAATTGGAAATAATCTACCTTCTTTTCTTCCAAATAATTCATAATGAACCAATGGATTCATACCTGCTTTTTTTACATCCAAATTCATCATGAGATATTTATTACCATCAAAAATATCTGAAGGATTTAAATTCTCTTTAAAACCTTGATTTAAATAATGAATCAAAGCATAATTTTTTGAAATTGATAAATTATGATAATTTATATAATATTCTGCATCAAATAACTCTGTATTTTTTACATTATTATATGATTTCAAATTAAAATCATAATTTGCAACATTACCCCCAATAATATTATTGTAAATTTCACCATATTTGTTATTAATATTAAAATGCTGAGATTCAACTGATTTCTTTAAAAAATAATTTTCGTACTTTAATTTATTAATTAATAAATCTTTATTTAAACTAGACAAATAATTTTTTTTATCCTTTTTTCTAATATCATCAGTTAATTCTTTTGAGTATGATGAATAGTTATTAATTATGGAATTTAATTGAAAAGTAATTTCTTTGTAGTATTTTTCTTCAAAATGCCCTGGATTTAATCCCCACAAATGAGAATCAAAATGCAAATAAGTATCATGTAATAAAACATTTAAATCAAAATTTTCACAAATATATCTTTGTAGTAACTTATAATATGAATTAAATTTATTAGCCAAGTTTTTAAAATTAATATTAGGTTCTATTTTATTTTTTTTCAAAAGAAAACAATTCCCATTATCATCATATAAAATCGGGTTTAAAATTAGATGAGTTGACGGGCAATTATCATTCATAAAATTATAAAATTTCTCAAAAGAATTTTTCCATAATTTCAAATATTTTAATGTATCATTGAAAATGGACAATTTATTTATATCTTTTAAATTTTTATAAAAATCAGTTTGTTGCAAATTAACAGGAGTATTAGTAACGAAAGTATCATTAATCTCTAAAATTCCGTATTCTACATCAGCATAAATATCAAATATCAAATATTCTGGAGGATTTCTTATTAAATCATCTAAATAAGTTCTTTTAAAATCTGCAATAGTTCTATCTGCCCAAAAATGATTCTGACCATTAACTGTTACTTCGTCCTCATTAAATAATAATGGTTTTGACATTAAACTAATAAAAGATTGATGGTATGCATCTGAAATTAATTTAAAATAAGTTTTATAATTAGGATTGATGGTTGAATTAAAAATGTCTCTTGTTGGACAACAACCTAATGAACTAAAAGTAACCGGTGCCATAAAAATCATTTTAATTATATTTTTTAAATAGAATATCCATTTTATAAATTTAATACTTAAATTTTTCAATCTCAAAAAAATTAATTAAAAATCAATTATTAAAAAACAATGAACTGTTTATTCTTATTAATCTATGAAATTGAAAATATATCCCAGTATTTTAAATACTTTATTTAAATATATGCATATATTTTGTATTCGAGCATATATATCTTTTTTGTTGCGTAAATATAATGACTCTTTCAAACTGATTTTTTACAAATATTGGTAATGAAACTGCGCTTTTGTATAAATTAAATGAATCTTAACATCCAATCTTCTGATTATAATTTGCTCCATAAAATTTCAAAAGACATTTCTGGATTTTTTTTATTTATAATTACATCATTAACAAAATCAACAATAGAACTTTGAAGTTTATACTTTTTACATAAATCATTTATAAACAATATTGCATTTTTTCCTTCAAAAACAACTCCCGTTTTAGCTTCATCTATTACAATCTTTTGTCCAAATAACACCCCTAATGTATGATTTCTACTAACTGACAAAGTGGATGCAGTTATTATATCTCCAAAACCACAATAATTTAAAATAGTCTCCTTATCTCCCCCCAATTCTTCAATGATATCCCTTGTTTCAACAAAACCTTTATTAAGAATAGCAAATTTAGCACTATCATTAATTTTTAAGCCCTCGCAAATCCCTATAGACATCGCTAAAATATTTTTTATAATTCCGCACAATTCAGTCCCAATTAAATCATAGTTAAACTGTAATTTGAATTCATTAGAATTAAATATTTCAAATAAAATTTTTTCTTCATCTTTAGAATTCACTGCAATTGTTGTGGCAGCAGGCAAACCCAATACTATTTCACTGGCAATATTAGGACCAGATAATACAACAGAAGGATTATCACATAACTCACTAATAACTTCACTCGCAGTTTTAGAAGTGCTTTTTTCAATTCCTTTTATTGTGGAAACAATCATACAATTATTTGGAATAATATTTTTTAATTTAACCATAACCTCCCTCAAATTAGCAGAAGGAATGGCTAAAATTATGCAATCAAAATCATGAAACTCCTCTAAATTATTTATTCCAATAATATTATCATTAAGTCGAATATTTGGATAATAATCTTTATTATAACCCCCATTAATGTCTTCAACAACTTTAGATCTTCGTGCATATAAATACACTTGATTCAAATTTTTTGAAATACATTGTGCAAGTGCAGTGCCTAAAGCCCCAGCACCAACAATACCTACTTTTAACATTATTTTACCTCCTTTAACATACTTTTTGCAATTTCAATGTCTATTGGATTAGTTATTTTAAAATTACTTTTTTCTCCTTCAAAAAGAAAAATACTCTTGCCCTTCAAATAATAAACTCTGATAATTTCATGAACACTTGGAATATCATTAGAATCTAAACTATTATACAATTCCATATATTCATTCATATGAAAACCTTGAGGAGTTTGAACATGAACCATATCATACCTATCCGGCATTTTTGAAACATGATTTTTATTGGTTTCAATTATAACATCCGTAGCTGAAATAACTGGACTGGCAGCGCCATATTCTTTAGTATAATCTATACATCTTTTAATTTGATTAACTGAAACAAATATTCTAGCAGCATCATGACATATAATACATGCGTCATCATCCACTAATTTAGATATATATTCAATTGAGTTTATTAAAGTATCTTGGCGAGTTTGACCACCCTCAATTACAACTAATCTCTCTTCTTTTGGAAAAAAGTATTCGATTAATTGTTTAGTCTCAACTATATAATTTTTAGGAGAAGATACAACAATTTTTTCAAAATCAGGAACATTAATAAATTTTTCAATACAATAAGTTAATAAGGGTTTATTATTAATTTTAATAAACTGTTTTGGAATATCAAATCCTATACGGGACCCGATACCCCCTGATAATAAAACTGCATAAACCATTCTAATATACTCCAACTAAATTTTATCATTAATCAATTTTCCGTATAATTTTTTATAATTATTTCCCATTTCATCAATACTTGATATTTTTATGTCAATCATTTTACTTTGAACAGATTGATACTCCTCTTTGTCATTAGCCAAACTTAAAATTTTTTCATAAGTTCCTTTAGGGTCATTAATATCAATTAACCATCCTCCACCGTTAGATTCAATTCTATTTTTTAATGCCCCCAAATTAGAAGCTATAACAGGGACTCCCGTACTTATGGATTCTGTTAATGTGTAAGAGAAAGTTTCTGCACATAAAGAAAAAATCCCTATAAATGAAGGTTTAACTTTATAAACCATCTTTGCAAAATCTTCACGATTATATCTGCCATGATAAATACCTATATCTTTCAATTCATCATCAACAGCACCCATATAATTCAATTCTAATTTATTTTCAACATCAAAAGATTTTAACTGTTTAATAAAATCAGCCCCTTTATGAGGTCCAATAATACCTGGAATTAATAATCTGATAGTTTGATATGAATTAGGCACCCTATGAATATCATTAAATCTAATTAAATCGCTTCCATGTTCAATTAAAGTTATTTTATCACTAGGTAATTCTGGATAATAATTTAAAAACATGTCTTTTGTAAATGAATTTGCTGTAACAATAATATCACAGTAATCAAATAACTCTTCAACAAAACCATTCCATTTATTTTTCCATTCAACTATATTAACTGGTAAATCAAACCATAACACCCTGGTACTGCAGTTCACAGGTTTACCTCCACAGTTTCCTGCACAATAATTATTATCTCCATCCAATAGGAAATAAGTTGGACAAATATAATAAAAATCATGTAATGTTAAAATAATTGGAATGTTCAATAATTTTGCTATTGCAGGTAAATCAAAAGTATGGAAAATAGAATGATCAATTTGAACAATATCAATATTATAATTTATTAAAATATAAAAATAAATTTGTTCATATTCATCAGTATAAATAAACTGTGGATTCCAATCATATTTCAAATTAAATTCTTCAGAAATAATTAACTCTTCATTAGAATATTTATAAAGAATTAATTTATTTTTAAATGCTTTTAATAAATAACAATCAAATTTATCGGAAATAGACCCAATAATGTCCTTCACAGTATATTCCACTCCCCCACCATTATGCATTGAAAACAATACTGTCTTTTTAGTAAATCTTTTAAAATCTTCTTTTGAATATTTGTGAATATTGTCATAAATCTTAGAAAACACACTAGATTTAATAAAATTTTTATTAGGATTATTTTGAACATAATATGGGGCAGATAAATCATATTTATCTTTTTGATAACTTTTAAATTGGCCTTTATCCCAATAAACATATGTAGAATCATCAACAACAGATTTCCACCCTTTAACTTGAGCTAATTCTGTGAAATCATAAATCCAAGAAAATTCATCAGAAGTATTGTCGAATTTAAGCTCTTTGAATACCTCTCTTTTTATATAAACACAAGAATCATTCGAAATAGGGGACTCAAAATATTTTTTTTCAGAAATTTTATTAATAATTTTTGGAGAATAAATATTTTTAGGCAAATCAATTAATGTTATTGTAGAAAAATTAGAAATTGGAGTAACAATACCAATATTATCATTAGAATATGCTGCAATAATCAATTTTGAAATCCATCCTTTAAAAGGAATAACATTCTCTTTAATTAGGATAACATCATTTGAAGATTCTGATATGATATCATTTATAGAATTTATTAAATTAACTTGAGAACCAATATTCTTAATAATTTTTAAATCATTGAAGAATTTGAAATAGTTTAAATCATCATCTGATAAGTTTAAAGTATCGATTAAAATAAGTTCAAAATTTTTAGATGTAACATACAAATTTTTTACAGATCTTTTTGAATTAGATAAATTAAAAATTGGCATGATTATAGTTACCTTGTTAGAAATCTTACTTAAAACTTGTTTAACATCAAAACTCTCATTAAAATTATCATATACTAATTTTTTAATGCCAACTCTATTCTCTTTTTTGCCGAATTTCAAATAATGGATTAAAGGATTAATACCACTTTTAGCAACATCAGCATACATTTCATAATAAGCCACACCATCAAACTTCGGATTTGGGTTAAATCCCATTTTAAATCCTTTATTTAAATAGTGAATCAAACCTTCAATTTCAGATTTGAACTTTAAATTAGATTCATGTTCATAATAATCTAAATCAAATAACCCCGAATATTTAACTAAATTATAATCCT
>Ga0129306_1000638_pt1 | contig 51792 bp, 41 predicted proteins | sample P827metagenome_FD_94438 | JGI IMG/M metagenome (GOLD analysis project Ga0129306, IMG submission 94438) | Capybara group fecal microbial communities from Wisconsin, USA - P827 metagenome | ecosystem: Host-associated > Mammals > Digestive system > Large intestine > Fecal | place: USA: Wisconsin... | reverse complement strand
TTTCCGTCATCTTGCACAGAAATCCCTTGACATACGATAGTATGCCTGCGGAATTTCTATACAATCTGACGAAAAAATCTGTCGGCGCATCTTCAGCACAAGCTTTGTGCGGTGTTGCCTTAAGTTATCAGTTATAAGTACTTAGTGCTTAGTTTACAACAAGCAGATATCAGATGTACGGATGCCCTTGCGGCGTCCTCAGTAAACAATGAAAAATAATTAAACAGCGAATTATAATGTTCGTTTGCGGACTGCCAAAGGCAGCCCCTACATGACAAAGTATATGTAATCCCACGGGCGGCGTAACGCCGCCCCTGCTTTCTGATTTCTGCTTACCACTCACTGATTACTCAAAGAAGCTCTATCTCTTTCAGCAATTCGGGAACAATGTCTGCTTCGGCAATTTTTCGCTGTGTGCCGTCCTTTTTGAAGATAACAGCACAGCCGTCGCCGCCTGCGATGCCAACGTCTGCTTCACGGGCTTCGCCGGGGCCGTTTACGATACATCCCATAACAGCAACAGTGATGTCCTTGTCCATATCCTTTACGGCTTCCTCCACCATCTTTGCGGCTTTCACAAGGTCGATACGTGTTCTTCCGCAGGTAGGACATGAAACTATCTTTACTCCCCCACGCTTGCCTATGCTCTTGAGAATATCCTTGGCAGCGGCAATTTCACGTATCGGGTCATCGGTCAGGGAAACTCTGATAGTCTCGCCGATACCGTCACAGAGAAGCGAACCGATACCGATGGAAGACTTGATAAGTCCCATACGCTCAGTACCTGCCTCGGTAACTCCCAGATGAAGCGGATATGAGCACTTCTCAGCAGCAAGGCGGTAAGAAGCTATCATCCTGTTAACGTCCGAAGACTTGATGGAAATTACGATATCGTTGAAGTCAAAATGCTCCAGCATAGCCGCATGAGTCATTGCGCTCTCCACCAGCGCCTCAGGTGTCGGTGAGCCGTATTTCGCCAGTATCTCCTTTTCCAGTGAACCCGAATTTACGCCGATACGGATAGGGATATTCTTTGCACGGCAGGCATCCACAACAGCCTTTACTCTGTCCATGCCGCCGATATTTCCGGGATTTATGCGGATCTTGTCCACTCCTGCCGCAGCTGACTCCAGAGCAAGCTTATAATCAAAATGGATATCTGCAACAAGAGGGATATTCACGGCTTCTTTAATGGCAGGGATAAGCTTCACAGCCTCCATATTCGGGATAGCCGCACGGATTATCTCACAGCCAGCCTTTTCCAGTTCAACAGCCTGCTTCACGCTTCCTTCGATATCGTCAGAACGTGCATTGAGCATGGACTGTATGTATATATGCTTACCGTCAAGGACACAGTCCCCGACTTTTACAGGTCTTACATTTCTCATATCATTACTCCTTTTTGAGTTCCTATTGATCAGTTTTGTTCATTTCCGCATTAACTGACAACTATTATAAGGTTATTTTCATGCCGTCAACGGATACCGAAACTTCGGGGAATATGGCTTTCAGCTCGTTCTCATACACGGCAGGCTCTTTCTCGGCAGGGCTGTAATGCGTCAGCCACAAACGCTTTGCATTTGCCTTTTTTGCCAGTTCACAGGCATCCTGCATCAGCATATGTCCCTTTTCGTCCATGGACTGCTTTTTGTCCATAGTGCCGTACATTCCCTCGCATACGAAAAGATCGGCATTCTCTGCAAATGGTACGATACTGTCAAGGGGACAGGTATCCGTCGTATAGGTGATTTTCAGCGGCGCTCTCTGCTCGCCTGTCACCTGCTCCTGAGTTATTACCGTACCATCATCGAGAGTAACATCCTCGCCTGCGTGAAGCTTCTTCCACATCTGCACGGGAACCCCCAGAGCCTTTGCTTTTTCGGGAGCAAACACAGGCTTGCGGTAAAACTCAAAGCTGTAGCCGATGCACTTTGTACTGTGCTTCAGCGGAAGAGTATTTATGGTCAGCAGAGGGTCGATGCGCTCTATCTTAAAGCTTTCCCCCTCGCTGACTGAAAGGGTATGCAGTACCACTTCGTAAGGCAGATAGCCGCAGACCGACATCAGCGACTTCACCGCATTCACACAGCTTTCGGGAAGATAGATGTCCAGCGGCTCTGTGCGTGAACAGTTGCCTATTGAGAGGAGAAGTCCCGGCAGTCCTGTAACGTGGTCTGCGTGGTCATGAGTAATGAGCAGAGCCTCAACACGGCTCATTTTCAGTCCGTGCATCCCCATAGCTACCTGAGTCCCCTCGCCGCAGTCTATGAGCACTGCTTTTCCGTTCTGCTCAACATATAAACTTGTAAGGAAACGGTCTTTCAGCGGCAGCATACCGCCTGTACCGAGAAGACATATTTCAGCCATTTGATCAACCTCCTGTTATAAGTCTTGCTATATCATTGTATGTTGCAAATATCATTATTCCGAAGAGGAGCACCATTCCTGCAAGATGAACATATCCCTCATGCTCAGGCTTGACAGGCTTGCGGCGTACAAGCTCGATAAGGCAGAAGAGCAGACGGCCGCCGTCAAGTCCCGGAATGGGAAGCAGATTGAAAATACCAACGTTGATGGTAATGAGCGATGACATATAAAGCAGATTGAATATTGCGTCAGCTAAGCCTTCACTTTCCTCTGCCGCATCACTGATAGCATCCACAACGCCGACAGGTCCCGAAACTTCCTCTTTCTTTACCTCGCCCGAGAAAAGCTGCTTGAGAGAAAGTCCCACAAGATGGCTCATGGAACAGAAATAATCCTTTGAACAGCTGAGGACTGTGAGCGGATTCTTTTTCTTGTAAACGAATCCGAAATCCCACACTCCGCCTGTCTGGTCGTTTTTGAAGACAACATCGGATATTTCCATTTTTTCGCCGTCACGTTCCACTACAACGTCGTGCTTTTCTTTCTTGGTAGTTGCGAAGATGTAGCTGACATCGAAGTCGCTGAATATGCGGATATCGTCTATCTCAACGATCTTGTCATTATGACGCAGACCGCATTCATAGCTCTGAGCGTAATAGGTAGTAGTGCCGTCCTCATTCTTTTCACCTGCGAACCCTCTTATAACAGTTGTAGGGATGTCAGTAAACATACACACCATACCTATGATGAGAACGAATCCGAGAACGAAATTCATGAACGCACCTGCCGCAAGAACTATCATTCTCTTCCACAGCTTTGCGTTGCGGAATCCTCTTTCGTCGGCAGTTTCAGCGTCCTCACCTTCCATGGCGCAGTAGCCGCCTATAGGAAGCGCACGGAGAGAGTATTTAGTCTCGCCCTTCTGCTTCTGAAGCAGCTTCGGCCCCATTCCCACGGAAAATTCCAGCACTCTTATGCCGCTGAGTTTAGCGCATATGAAGTGTCCGAATTCATGGACCGTAACGATTATTCCGAAAATAAGTATAGCAATAATAATGCCCAACATTCTATATCTGCCCTTTCTTTCAATGCATAATTGTGTTCGCTGACACTCACATATTTTGATCCGTCCACGAAGTGGATACCGAACTACTTACCGATAACTGAACGGACGTATTCTCTCGCCATGCTGTCAGCCTTAGTAACGTCCTCATAAGAGTTTATGTCGAAATATTCAAATTTATCCAGCACAGAAGAAACTATCTCGCCTATCTGAATGAACTTTATCTCATCGTGGAGGAATGCCCTTACAGCTTCCTCGTTGGCTGAGTTGACAAGACAAGGATACGCACCGCCACGGGTTATAGCCTCGATAGCCGCAGACAGACACTTGAATGTGTCATAGTCGGGCTTCTCGAAAGTCAGCTTTCCGTAATCGGTAAGGGAAAGCCTGCCTGTGGGGCACTCCATCCTGTCGGGATAAAGCAGCGCATACTGTATCGGTATCTTCATATCGGGCACACCCATCTGTGCGATAACGGAGTAATCGTTGTACTCAACAGCGGAATGCACCACGCTCTGACGATGAACAACTATCTCTATCTGGTCGGGACGAAGGTCGAAAAGCCACTTTGCCTCGATGAATTCCAGACCCTTGTTCATAAGAGTTGCCGAATCTATGGTGATCTTGTTGCCCATGTCCCAGTTAGGATGATGAAGCGCCTGTTCCTTTGTGACGTTCTTCAGCTGGTCGTAGGTGTAACCGAAGAAAGGTCCGCCGGAAGCTGTCAGAATCATCTTGCTGAGCTGTTCACGCTTGTTTCCCTGCAAGCACTGGAATACTGCGGAATGCTCGCTGTCAATGGGATAAATGGTAACGCCCTTTTTCTTTGCAAGCTCAGTAACTATCTTTCCGCCTGCAACGAGAGTTTCCTTGTTGGCGAGAGCGACGTTCTTGCCTGCCTCCATAGCTGTGAGAGTGGGCAGAAGTCCGACCATGCCCACAACGGAATTGAGAACGATGTCGCTTTCATCCATGACAGCTATCTCACAGAGTCCGTCCATGCCGCTGAGTACCTTTATATCGGTATCGGCAAGGCGCTCTTTCAGCTCGGAGTATTTGTCGTCCCTGTAGATGCAGACCTTTGAAGGCATAAACTTTCTTGCCTGCTGTTCCAGCATATCAACACTGCTGTGTGCGGCAAGTGCAGTCACCTTTATACCGTGCTTTTCGCAGACCTCAAGGGACTGCGTACCTATTGAACCTGTTGAACCGAGTATAGAAACGGTCTTTATCATTGTTAAAACACTTCCTTTATTCAATTCGGAATGCGGAATTCGGAATTAGGAATTAAATGTGCTCGCTTCGCTCACATATCGAATTATCATTCAGAAATTTAAATCTGTCCACGTTAGTGGACACCTCAATTCTTAATTCCGAATTCCGCATTCCGCATTAAAATGAAAGGGGACTATCCGTCAAATAGTCCGTTCAGTCCCCTTTCCTTTTAAAATAAATTCATGATATTCAAAAATACATAGAATGTAGGCAGTACGAAAAGTACGCTGTCGAAGCGGTCCATAAGTCCGCCGTGACCTGGCATTATCTTTCCGTAGTCCTTGAAGCCTATCTGACGCTTGACCATTGAAGCGGACAGGTCGCCCACTGTTCCGATAACAGCGCAGACTGCTCCCGTAATAAAGGCGATAACTGCTGTTTTAAGCTCAAATCCGCCTTCGTAGATCGAAAATGCAGCAGCGTAAACGATAGCCGTTGTCAGTATGCCGCCCACAAGTCCCTCAATGGTTTTCTTAGGGCTTATCTCAGGGCAAAGCTTATGCTTGCCGAGTGCAACACCCGAGAAGTATGCTCCCGTGTCAGCTATCCATGCACCGCAGAGTCCCATGACAAGGTAGAAAAGTCCGCTCATTCTTTCGATGCGAACCATAGTAGTCATGGCATTCGGTACAAGCACCATTACCGCCAGCACGAAAAATACCTGTTCGTAGCGTATCTCCTTGTGCTTTCTCAGCCATGTTATAAAAATGACAAATGCACACAGAAGTGTTACTGCAAAAGCGCATATATTATAAGTATGCGAACTCTGCCATGCCAGAAACTCATAGTTTGGTATTACATTGCTGCCATCGTATACTATCTTGGTAAGAACACCATAGATCATCGGTATAGCAATACCGCAGGCCTCTGCCGCTAAAAGTACGGGAACGCATTTTTCCATCTTCACCGCACGTAAAAGCTCGAACAGCATAACGGCGATAATAGCCGCTACCGCAATTGGAAGCACGATAGTTTCATGGAAGTATAAAACCGCTGAAAGGAGCAGTACTCCGACTGCTCCCGATATGATACGTGTACGCATCAGACACCTCCGAAACGGCGGTTTCTTCTTGCGTATTCAGCAAGTGCCTTATCCAGCTCATCGGGAGTGAAATCAGGCCATAATACATCTGTATAGTAGAATTCCGCATAGGCGCACTGCCATATAAGATAGTTGGATATCCTCTGCTCGCCGCTGGGACGGATAAGCAGGTCAACATCAGGGAAGCCTGCTGTGTAGAGGTTGTCGGAGATGGACTGCTCGGTGATATCCTCAGGCTTTATCTCGCCCTTTGCAGCCTTCTCAGCCAGTATCCTTGCGGCATGGGTTATCTCGTCACGTCCGCCGTAGTTGACAGCCATCATGAGGGTCATCTCGTCATACTTGGCGGTGTCCTCCTCCAGCTTTATCATCTTCTCCTGCAAGTCCTCATCGAATGCGGACTTGTCACCGAGGAATATCATACGGGTATTCTCGCTGAGGAAGTTGCGGACATCCACGATATAATCACGGAAAAGCTCCATGATGGTGTTGACCTCCTCCGCAGGTCTCTGCCAGTTTTCGGTAGAGAAAGCGTAGAAGGAAATATTTTTCAGTCCGATATCCTTACAGTAGCGTACTATCTTCTTGAACTGCTTAGCACCTTCCCTGTGGCCGAACGAACGTGGAAGTCCACGCTTCTTCGCCCATCTGCCGTTGCCGTCCATGATGAATCCCACATGGTCTGGCAGCTTGTCGGGAAGTACTATTTCTTCTTTGTCTTTTTTTCCGAATAATGCCATATTTCACCAATCAGACAGTCATGATCTCTTTTTCCTTGTCAGCAACAGCCTTGTCGATATCATCAATGAAGCCGTCAGTGATCTTCTGTACCTTCTTCTCGCCGTCAGCAAGTTCATCCTCAGTGATCTCGGAATTCTTCTTCATCTTCTTCAGCTTTTCCATAGTGTCACGTCTTGCGTTGCGGACAGTTACCTTAGCCTTTTCGCCGAGGCCCTTGATCTCCTTAGCAAGTTCCTTACGTCTGTCCTCTGTGAGCTGTGGGAATGTAAGGCGGATAACGTTGCCGTCGTTAGTAGGATTGATACCGATATCTGAAGCCTGGATAGCCTTCTCGATAGCCTTCAGCTGAGGCTTCTCCCATGGAGAGATAACGAGAGTACGTCCCTCTGAAACAGATACAGCAGCAAGCTGGTTGATAGGAGTAGGAGCTCCGTAGTAGTCAACAGTTACCTTGTCGAGAACGCTTGGGTTAGCTCTTCCTGCACGGATAGAAGCAAATTCGTTGCCCAGTGAGTTGATGCACTTTGTCATTTTTTCTTTAGCCTGATTTATAGTTTCTTTCATGATAAACATTCCTTTCGTTATTTAATAATGTATGATTCAGAATTGAAGATCAATGTCATTCCTCGCTAACGAGTGTGCCGACATTTCCGCCCATAACAGCGTCGTAGATATTATCGGGGCGTGAGAGGTCGAATACCAGCATCTTCATACCGTTGTCACGGCACATAGTAGCGGCTGTGCTGTCCATAACAGCAAGTTCTTCGCTGAGCACCTGAGAGAAGGTGAGGGTATCATACTTCTTTGCATCTTCATACTTATGAGGATCCTTGTCGTATACACCGTCAACCAGTGTAGCCTTGAGGAATACATCAGCCTCGATCTCAACAGCTCTGAGAGAAGCAGCTGTATCTGTGGAGAAGAAGGGATTGCCTGTACCGCATCCGAAAATGACAACTCTGCCCTTTCTGAGATGTTTAACAGCCTTGTTGCGGATATAAGGCTCAGCCACCTGCTGCATACATATAGCAGTCTGAACTCTCACATCACATCCGAGAGCCTCAAGAGAATCAGCAAGAGCAAGAGCATTCATAGCAGTAGCAAGCATACCGATATGGTCGGCTCTTGTGCGGTCCATAGCGCCGCTTGAACGTCCTCTCCAGAAATTGCCGCCGCCGACTACGACGCCAACCTGAACGCCTGCGTCAACGCATTTCTTAATGCTTTTGCATATCTCATTGATAACATCGAAATTAAGACCTGTTTTATTATCGCCTGCGAGAGCTTCTCCGCTGACCTTTAATAAAACTCTTTTAAACTTTGGTTCCATATAGCACCTCACAAAAAAATATCTATGTCTATTTTACACTAAAATCACGGATATGTAAAGTGTATTTTCTGAAAAGTTCTGTTTTTTCGTAATTATTTCTATATTTTAAATAAAAAAGCCGTGATTCATTAGGTACAGGAAAGCTCTGTTGAAACCCGATGTACGATATGCACAAAAATGTTGAAAAATCATTGTCACATAATTTTCCGATTTTTTCTTGACATTTGTGTATTGCCATGGTATAATATAAAAGCTGACTGAGACAGACGTCAGTAAAAAACAACATATCAAATACGGAGAGGTATCGAAGCGGTCATAACGAGGCGGTCTTGAAAACCGTTTGACTTAACGGTCACGTGGGTTCGAATCCCACCCTCTCCGCCATATTTTTTGCGGATTTACCCAAGTGGTGAAGGGGCTCCCCTGCTAAGGGAGTAGGTCGGGAAACCGGCGCGAGAGTTCAAATCTCTCAATCCGCGCTTAATGTAAAGATCAGATATTTCAATGAGATATCTGATCTTTTTTATTACACTCAATCAAGACCAAAGCCTGTGTATCGACCGATGCACAGGCTTTTTCATCAGCAATTAAGTCTTATCCACTCCGCAGCAGCCGCAATGTAAAGTGCATTGACAGGAGGCTTTTCCGTTTTGCCGTAGTGGGCAGGAAGCATTTCCTTCAGCAGTGCAGGATCGCCGTCAGTCCAGCTCTTCCTGATAGCGCTGCGTATCTCACGCTCAATGGTGCTGACCGCCTTTGAAAGCTTCTCCGCCGTATCAGCGTACAGCTTCGTCACTTTATATTCAAACTCCACATCCTCAACGCACACAGCAACCGCATTACGCAGAGCTTTACCGCCAATACTATTTCTGTCAACAGCAAGTCTGTCCAGAATTTCGTCAACTTTGTCTTTTTTTGGCATAAATATCCGTCCTCTCATCAATACTGCGCTCCGCCGATCTCCCGACGGAACAATACTATTATACCACAGCAACCGCTTACAGAAAATATGAAATAATGTCGAAAAAAGTCATATTATCGCAGATAATGGGCTAATGCAGAAAATCCGGGAAGATTCGGCCTCGGTACTTAGAACCTGTCCACATTTAAATAAATATTTTTCCTGCAACACCTTGCTGTATTCTGACATATGTGTTATAAAAGGCAGGTCAACGCTTTGAGAAGACAGGAGTGATAACTATGAAAAAAAGGCTGAGAAAAATGTTAGTATCTTCATTTGTAAGTTTTCTTCTTATTTGTCCCGGTGCTGCGTTTGTGTCTGCAAATGCAGAAATACCATCGATTAGAATACAAAATACGACATATCGTGATACGGGGTATTATGTACAGACTTCCGACAATACCGCAGATATTTTTCTTCACAGCGGCAAAAATTACGTAAAAAGTAAATCAGAGGATATGTGTTTTTATTTCAATTATGATCCTTATGATAAGCCTGATGAATTGCTTGAATTGAACTGTGTGTTCAGTGATCAGATGTTAGAAGAGCTTACCATAGGGCAGATGCGGGGAGAATTTGATTACGATTTGAATTATGCTCTTTTTAACCCCCCCACCTTAAGAAAGATCATATTCAAAGGAGAATATCAGAAATTCGTTGTACCGCGCCCGGCGATACATGGTACTCCAGAGTTAAAGACTATTGTATTTCCGGAAAAATGTGATCTCATAGAAATTGAGGAAAAAGGTATATTTGGTGTAGGTCTTGAAGAGATAGATTTTCCTCATTACACAATATTATATTATAGGGCATTTTCGAACGCTCCGCTGCTTGAAAATATAACATTCAGGAATGGCTGTGATATAAGATCGCTTGCTTTTGATAATTGTCCGTCGATAAAGAATCTTACATTCAACGGAGAGTGTAATGTCGGTGCTTTGACTTTTGCAGGCAATGAGAATATCGAAAATATTGATATATCAGACACAAACAAAACTACATTTCACTGGTCGGCCTTCAATGACTGCGTAAACCTGATGACTATAAATTCCGAATGTCTGTTTGACAGCGAGACACATGATTTTACCGACAAGTACAAGCAGTTCATTTTCGATAATTTTTCCGCTGCGGAGAATGTTGGCTTTACGCATACATCAAAATAGCAACACAGTTATTCATACAGATTATGTAAGCCGTGTTCAACGGGTTTGTCGAGGAATTTATAATAGATGTGTATATCTCTCTCCGCTTTTCTGTCCGAGGGGTGCTTATCAATCGTGATATACTCAATAAGCTCCAGACACATCTCACGGGTGAGCTTCTGTATATCGGCATACTTCCTGACACGTTCAATAAACTTATCCACATCTTCGGCATTCTGCTTTTCAGCTTCGAGCTTCTCTGTCAGCTTGGTGACTTCTTCCTGCATGGCTTGCAGCTCGCTCTCATACTTATTAAGCAGTACACCGCAGGCGGTTTCGGTGATCTTGCCGAGATACTTGTCCTCATACACAGACTGTATCAGCCCCTGCAATTCCTCAATACGGCTCTGATCGGCGGTCAGCTTCTTACGGCTGGCTGCCGTTTTTTCTGCTTCGCCCTGATTTTTGATTGCAAGAAATTTCTTCCTTGCGGCATCTTCATCATCAATAACCAACTTCGCCATCATACGGATATTATCAACGATCAGCTTATCAATACACCTCTCGGTGATATAGTGACTCTCGCAGGATTTCTTACCAAACAGTCTATAAGATGTGCAGTTATAAGAGTAGTACGGAACGGCATCAGGTGTTTTCTTGATGCTGCGCCATGTTGTACCGACCTGCATTTTGAAGCCACAGTCCGCACAGAACATCAGACCGCAAAGCGGATTAACATAGCCTGTCTTAGTCGGCTTGCCGCGACTGACTGAGCTTTCCACCTCACGCACTCTTTCCCAAAGCTCCTGCGTAATAATAGGCTCGTGATTGTTCTCGATGATAACCCAATCGGATTCATCCTTATAGACGATCTTATGATTTTTGTGGGATACGGTTGTACGCCTGAGCTGTGCAAGCTGTCCGAGGTATATCTTGTTGTGGAGGATCGTTCTGACAGTAGCCGCCGACCATAAATGTCTCATTGTAATAACAGGCTCTTTTCCGATTTTGGAATAGTGATAGTCAGTCGGATTCAAAATACCGTCCTCATTCAGCTTGTCGGCAATGTGTCTGGGGCTGATGCCCTGCGCTCTCATCTGAAAGATAGAAAGAACCACAGGTGCGGTTTCGGGATTGATGATAGGCGTATGCTTTTCATCATCGCCCTTGATGTAACCGTATGCCGCTTGCTTGCACCCGTACTTGCCAGCCTTTGCGTTAGCTTCAACAACAGCCTTGATCTTTTTGCTTGTGGAAGATGCGTGCCATTCATTGAAAAGATTGATTATGGGCATCATCTCAAGAGCCGTGCTGTTGCGGTCTGCTGTATCCACTCCATCATTGATAGCGATGAAGCGAATGTTGTTTAAGGGAAAAATGTAGTCGATGTACTGACCTACTTGGATATAATTACGCCCGAAGCGCGAGAGGTCTTTTACAACAATAATATTGATACGACCACTCTTGGCATCATCAAGAAGTCTTTGTACATCGGGGCGATTGAAGTCCGTCCCTGTCCAGCCATCGTCCACATAGGTATCAACGAGTGTCCAACCCTTATCATTCACATATTTGGTCAGCATCATTCGCTGATTATCAATAGAAACGGAATCGCCCTCACGCAAGTCCTCCTGTGACAGGCGGAGGTAAATCCCGACTTTGTTTTCGGTCTGCTTTGCCATAGTTTACTCCTTTCAGAATCAAAGCAGTACCAATTCCGATATTCCTATTATAGCGCAAAATATCGGAATTGGCAATAGCTTTTTTCCAATATTTTACGCTGAGAGATTATTGTCACGCAGAGCTTGCTCGAAAGCAAGTCTGCTGATTACTTCATCGAGGTCTTTTTCACCGATAAAGTGACTATGCACACGATAGGTGCGCCCGTCAACCTCCTGCACGACTGTCCGCTGAGGACAATCCTTATACTTCTCATTCAGCTCAAAAACTTTTCCTGCCTTCTCTTTCTCTACGGCAGTTGTTGTCTTATCCGTTAAACACTATCCTTTCCGACAGCTCGTTCCATTTCGACTTCCTGCTGTCTGTATCCTTGAAAATCTATCCCCGATGCTTACGGGGAAAATACCTTGCGACCTGCAAGTCGGTCATTTGTCGCCGAACGACATCTGACCTTCGATCTCCTCACTGACTGCGTAAGGATTCCGATGATCGTTTCCGTGTTTTTCGGAAACAGTTTTGCTCTCCGCCGAGCTGTCCGCACCGTTCGCCAGTGCGAGAATCTGCTCATCGGTAAAGCCCTTGTCCCTCAGAAGCTGTATCAGGCTGTGATCCTGAATGAGCTTGTCTGTAAGCTCCTTTTCGTCACAGTTTTCCTTCGCCTTGATCTCCATGAAGCAAAGCTCGCTGTACTCAGCCTGCGCTGCATTCATTTCTTTGGTATCTTTCTCGATACGCTCCTTGAGGGATGCGATCTTTGCGGCGAGTTTCTCTTTCTTCTTATCATACACTGCCACTTCGATCACCACCCTTTCTGAAATATTCTACACAGTCCGCACCGCCTGACAGGTGCAGTCCTGATGATAAAATTATAGCGCGCAATACCATTAAAATCTACTGGCAGACCAGACAAACTTTTTTGCACAGACCTCGGTTTTGTTCCCACCGAAATTTGGGGACACCCCCACCTTACCCCCTTCGCACCCTCGTAAAGTTCGAGTAATGCCCACTGTCATTTTGACGAATGGTAGAAATGGACTTCATTGACTTTTTGAAATTTATCCGGTATGATAGGTTCAGAGCCTGCGGCAGAGCTGAAACGCTCATAGTAAAATGAGCCTTATCAGCGAAAACAGATACAGAAAAATAGTCGCACAGCTCCAATTTCAAGCGGAGAAACGCTTGAAAAATATGACACGCACCGCAGGGCGTGGGGAAACCCAGCCAGCTCGGTATGGCGTGGGGACAAAAGCCCCAGACCATACACCGCCGGTTAGAGGGCTGCCGCCCCTAAAACCCTGCACAGAAAAAGAAAGGAAGGTATCCCATGAACGAGTCAGAGAAAAGAGATAAATGGCTCAAAATCCGAATCAGTGAACGAGAGAAAGAGGTCATCGACACCAAATTCCGCAACAGCGGAATGAAAAATGTCAGCGACTTTATCAGGGCGATGATCTTCGTAGGCATCATCGTGAAATTCAGCGATGATGACCGAAAGCAACTGCTCCGTGACTTCTCTGCGATGTCGAATAACATCAATCAGATCGCACGGAGAGCGAACGCTACGGGCAAGGTTTACCCCGATGATATTGCACAGATAAAGGAGGGACAGCAGAAACTTTGGCAACTACTAAACTGTTTCCTATCACAGCTACAGAACGCAAAGCAATCAGCTACATTGCCGATGGCAGCAAGACCGACAACGGCAGGCTGATCTCGACCTTCTGCTGTTCCGCTGATCCTGTACAGGCGAGCAAGGATTTTGCATCGGTCAGAGCCTGCGGAACGGGTAAGAATAAGATACTGTCACAGCATTTTATTCAGAGCTTCAAGCCCGGTGAGATCACGCCCGAACGAGCATTGGAAGTAGGTGAGGAGCTATGTGAAAAGTTCCTCAAAGGGCAGTATCAGTATTACCTTGCCGTCCATGTAGACAAGGCTCATGTGCATCTGCACGTTATTTTCAATAACTGCAATATGTACGATTACAAGACCTTTGAAACGCATGAAGATCAGGGCAGTAAAAAGGAACGCGCGTGGAAAAAGCTGTTTGATTTATCCGATGAAATTTGCAAGCGGCATCACCTCAGCGTGATACAGCACCCCGAACTCGGCAAGGGCAAGAGCCGCTGGGAATGGGAGCTTAACAAGCAAGGTCTGTCATGGAAAGCCAAGCTGAAATATGCAATAGATCAGGTAGTCAAGGTCAGCGAGAACTTTGAAGATTTCCTTGCAAAATGTGCCGACTATGGCGTACTTGTGGAGTATAATCCTGACCATAAAATCGACCTGAAATTTATGCTTGCCGAGCATAAGGAGCATAATCCGAATGCGAGATTTACCCGCGCCCGAACCCTCGGCAGTCTGTATGAAACCGAAAATATCAAGAAGCGTATCGCGCAGTATATTGGCGGTATGATGTATGTGCCGAAGGCAAAGATCAAGGTCATCACGAAGAAGCCGGAGAACAAATTTGTTCAGGACGCTATCGACCGTGGCAACATGAAAATTGCAAGCATTGCAAAGAATATTATCACGAAATATGGTATCGCTCCCGAAAATCTCAGTGCTGAAATATCGGCGCTCTTTGCCAAGTGTGCAACGCTTTCAGGAGAGGTCAGCCGTATCAAATCACAGATAGAGGGCGTGGAGTTTGAGCGTGAAATCATAGGCGAATACAAGAAGCTCAAGCCGATATATGATGAATATGTTTCGCTCAAAGGGCGAAAGCAAGAGAAGTATGAGAGGGAGCATTTCGGCAAGCTGACAGACTTCTATTCAGCCAAAAGAGATATACTGGAAATGTACCCCGACGGGCATATTCCAAGTGCCGAAGCGATGAAGCGCAGGCTCACCGATCTGAAACAGCAGCTCAAAAATAAAAGCGCCGAACACACCGCCGTACATCAAGCCTACAAGGAGCTTTTTCAGGCGCAGAGGGATATTGAAGCCTATCTCCGCCAGTACGAACCGCAGGCACAGGAGCAGAGCCGAGATCAGCAGAGAAGGAAGAAGGATGTGCTGGAGTAGGGTAGGCTTTCAGCGGAACGGGGAACGTCGGCAGAGCTGTCCGTGGTGAGTATGGGGAAACTAATACGATAAAAAAGCAAGGCATTCAGATACTCTCCGAATGCCTTGCAAACCGTCTATTTAATAGCAAGTGATGCTCTAAGTTTTTCTCTTTTCTTGAATAAAAATGATTACCATCCGCATTGTTTTGATAGAATACCTTTATTCATTTCACAAACAGTATCACAAAGCACGTCAATATCCTCCGCTGAATGTGATGCAATTAGAATTGTCTTTCCCAACGACTTAAGATCAAGCAAATACTTTCTCATATCAGCAACGCCTTCCTTGTCAAGCCCGTTCATTGGTTCATCAAGGATCAGCAAATCTGGGTTTTCCATAATCGCCTGTGCAAGCCCCAATCGCTGCCGCATTCCTAATGAGTATTTACGAACATGGCGGCGAAGATCGGGATCAAGACCGACTTGTTGCATCGTTGTTCGAATTTCCTCTTTGCCAATCCTTTTATTCAAATCCGCTAGTAGCTTTAGGTTACGATAACCCGAATAATAAGGGATAAAACCTGGCATTTCTATGATAATACCTACCGATTCTGGAAAATCACAGTCCTTGCCGATTCGTTTCCCTGCTACTATGATAGTTCCATTAGTAGGACGAACGAATCCACAGATACATTTCATGAGCATGGTTTTTCCACTCCCATTTCTTCCCACAAGACCATGAATCTTTCCTTTTTCAAAATCTATATTTATGTGTTTTAATATATCATTCTTTTTTATACTGAGCTGTAAATCTTGAATTTCTATCATTACAAATTCTCCATCAAATTTAATAAATATGTCTTGCTTTTTTGTTAATAACAATTGTGATGAGCGCTAGCACAATTATCAAAACAACATAGTACATATATGAATAGGCTAATGGAACAATCGCCTTGCGTAGAAATCTTGTGTAATGCAATTTAACTGTTGTATGAGCCATTGGAAAAAACCACATACTTTTTGATTTGAATGCTCCCAAAATTGTGCCCAAAATAATAATCGTACCAGATACGAACGATGAAAATTTTGATTGATTAATAACTCTCAACAAAATAAATACCATTCCAATTAAAACCAAATATAAAAACATTAAAGCAAATGTGTGAACAAAAGCGGATGTTATTGATAATTGATTATAAAGGTTTTCTGGTAGCAGTTCATAAGCAAACGAATTTCTCTTTTCGGGGCTATCGTATATATAAGTTGTAATAATTCCACTCCATTCGGAGTTAACATCACACTCTCCAATTAATGGAACGGATACTCCAACAAAAATAAATATCAAAAATGTAAAGCTCATAAGTAGTAATTGTAAAAATTGAGACATGAGCCAATTTAGTCTACCAATTCTTACAATAAAAAAAATAGTATTATCCTTTAAGTAAGGGAAGTCACTAATCAACACTAAAAAAAGAATAGGCAAAATAAGTAATACAACACCAGAATTGCATAGCGAAATAAAAGGTTCAAGTAAATTTATTCTTATATCTACATCACTTGACACTTTAAGCAATGGTTTAGTTATATAGCTATAAAAGAAGAACAATACAGAAAACAAAATAAAAAATTTGGGATTGATAACCCATTGTACAAAATTGTTTTTTGTAGTAACAAAAATTTTTTTTAACGATTGGTTCATATAAGCCCTTAGCCTCATTTGGAAATTATTGTAATTTGAGTTTTTTAATGGATAATATATAATATATTCCTAAAGAAATTACAATTATTGATAAATAAAACATTATTAATAGTATTTTGGCTTTGTTGTTGAAAAAATATAATAATGAATTTGGGTATAGAATTTGCAAATCCATCTGTGTCTCATGATCTAAAAAAATTTTATTTAGGAATGAATTGTATATATAGTAAATCATAAAGGATAAACTTAAAGAGACATAGATATTATTGGTCAATTCATATAAGAGAATGGACAAAATGGCAGTAATGCTCCCGTACAAAAAACCTCCCATAATAGTTTTAAACACAGTTGTCCAATAATTGCTTTTTAGTAAAAAGCCTTTAAGTTCTTCATCAATTTTATAGGAATTTATATCTGGAAACAAGATATAAATCAAAAAACCAAATACGAAATAGCTCAACGCAACCACTATTCCACCGCATACCATTCCACACAGAAAATTAGAGAAAATCTTTTTATTAATTGATACCCTATAATTCTCATAAACCCAATATCCGCTTTTTATTTCACTATCATAATTAATTATGAATGAAAGTGAAGAAATTACAGGAATAAACATCAAAAAATAATAACTGCCTATGCCACTACTGAAAATCATACTTGAAGAAAAAGTAAAATCAGATTTTATGAAATCTGAATTGAAGTGAAAAACAGACTCAATAATTGTATATGATCGATCGCTTCCAATATCATTATACACACCCGCAGTAAAGCACATCGATATGGCACATATTACAGATAGTAAGAATGGAAGACATAGGACATTTTTTTTAATTTTACAAGTTAATATATTTAGCAAAACAAGTCACCCTAACCCAAAGTATTGTTCAAAATCAACTGAATCGCATATATAAATTTCACCCGTTTGCATATCGATATATGCAGTTTTTCGAGGATACAAGTTTGCATCTGATGGGAACCGACTTTCAAGAATCACCTCATAACCCGGCTTATATTGAGTATATGACATTTTTGAAGATCCTTTGTCTATTCTTGTTGGTAAAAAATATACCATACTTACACTTTCAACTTTATATTGCTTTTCTTTCGCTAAATAATTAGAAAGCAATCCTAAAGCATCTTCGAGTCGTATATATAATGAGTTTATTTCATGTACAGATGATTCATCGTAGATATTCGAATAATTGTTCATTATTTTATAAATATTACCGTTTTCATCGATTTGAACACTTAGGTATGAAGGCTTAACAAATCCTGAATCAATGTGAATGTACTCACTAGCTTCAGATAAGTTTAGACCTAAATATTCTTTAGCATAAACTATGTAGTACGAGTATGTTCCATCATTATTTTTAAACAAAGAAATGGAACGAGGGTCAAGTCTGTTCTCAGGAATGATATTTACAACTTTATCAGCAACATATTCATTGCATAATAGAATAGCATCTACAGCAGAAAGACTCTCTGATTCTTTTTCAAGATGAATATCTGTATAATCATCTATCATTGAGTGAGAGAGGCATTTACCATAATGAACATCATTTTCAGATTTATCATTTCTTTCGATTGTAAATGAGTTGTTTGGAGCATACGTATAAGTGATGTTATTATATGAATCAAAGTAATGTAAAGTAACTATAGCCGTACTATTGGCATCGTAATTTGTGTTAAATTCAATATCGCTTTCAGAAATCTCGAGTTTGGAATACATTTCTATTAATTCTATCATTTTCTCTTTTGCATGAACATTTATACTCGCTGACTCTTCTGGATTATTTCCATCGGTTAGTACAGAAAATGTATAGAGCTTATCTACTTGTTTAAATTTGATACTCTCAGGAAAAATAAGATTATCATAATCACCTATATTATAATTTTCAATCTGATTTATCTCAGATAGTGTCACCATATCATTTGCTTTCATATTGTTACTCGAATCTGCACATGCAACAAAAGTACTTGTTATAAGTAACAAGGAGAGAACATATATAAATTTTTTATGCATTTTAATACCTCTAAACCATTGTAATAAAAAACATAGCCATTATAGTGAAAACTCCCTATAATGGCTTTATTTTCGTTTTCAGTACATCCTAATTAATAAACTAACCGTAAACAATGTTAAAGAATTGTTTTTCGCATTACTATGAAAAAAATACACAGAAAAAGTTTAATTACGTATCGTACCGTAAATTGCTGTGTTGATTCCGCTATAATTGTTTAACGAATAACTACCATATATAGTACTGTTAGCAGGAACCGTATTTGTCAAATTAATAGTATGCTCTGATGAAGTACCGTAGTGATAGTATACCGTGCCAACAATATAAATCACGTTGCCATTGTTATCGATCGCATAGGGAACATATGAAACATAGGCAGGTGTACCGTTTGGCTGTTGCCCGCTTGAATAACTAGTACATTTCTCTTTAAGACTGCTTGTGCTAGAAGTAACATAAAAGCCAGCTGGATCATAATACTTTCTAGACTCGGCTGGACCGCCAACGGTATTGTACACTCCCCAACTTGTACTACTCGCAAAAGCAGACAATGAAGTAGAAATCATACCCGTCGATAATGAGAGAACAGTTACAATTGCAGTAAGCGCCTTTTTGACTGACTTTTTCATAATACCATTCCTTTCTAGTCGTAATAGAATTTGCTACAATAGATAAACTCGATATCTTGACACGATGTGAGGTTATCATGTTGTAGACATTATAATCCTTTTTCTATAAAAAGTCAATAGCCATATTTGCTAAATTTCGACATTGTTTATTGGTGGAATTGCTATTTTTCGTGCTTTACTATATTTCCGTATTATTGTTTAATTGTAGCTAATACATTTCGGGCGATTGCTGACAATTATTTCAGCATCATATCAACTTGAAAAACGGTTCTAATAATGAATATTCTCGCTTTATTCAATACATATTATCGGAACGGTACTTGCTTTAAGGTTATTGTTGCTATTATGATAACTGCCATTATCAATGAATACCTCAGAATGCAGGTGGAAAAGATCATTGACGAGAATATAACTCCTGATATGAGTGATATTCAGAAAGTCAGAGCGCTCCATGACTGGATATGCAATAAAGTCGATTACGATTACGATGACGCAAATGCTGCTAAGAATCATCGTGATACGTCGGTGCTTTTCAATGATCGTACAGTATGTGAGGGCTATTCACGCTTTTATGATATCCTTCTGCGTGAGGCAGGGATAGAGTCCTGTTATGTGGACAGCAGCGACCATGCCTGGAATATAATAAAAATAGGCGGTCACTACTTCCATTCCGATACGACCTGGGATGACCTCGATTCGTCGTATAAATGGTTCCTGAGATCGGACAGTGAGATGAAGAAGGAAGGCGGATCACACGGCGAATGGACGCTTCGTGAACCTTCCCCTCTCCATGCATATGACAGCACAGAAGCTCCTCTATGTGACTGTCAGATAGGTGACGTAAACAAGGACGGCGAACTGAACGTTTCCGATCTTGTAGGAATGAGCAGTTTTCTGCATGGAAAAAGCTCACCCGATAAAGATGATGCTGTTCTGTATGATATGGATTTTGACGGATATACCGATGTTCTCGATATGATAATGATTCGCAGAAAGGTTATAAGTGAAGGCCAAACTGCTTTATGAATGTTATTTGCGCCGACGAAGTGATGCATCTTTTTCAGTTCAGCGCAAGAGCTGTGATCGGCTTACAATTAAAACAGATTCCTGCGGCCGTTTTTTCACTATTACTTGACAAAAATCGCTTCATATGTTACAATGTTAAAGTTGTTAACTGAAAGGAGCGAATCAATTGCATTCAGGGAAAAAATTCCATTTGATCGTCCTGATGCTTATACTGGTGCTGTCATCAATATTTTCCATTAATATTACAGCCTATGCGGAAGAAAGCACCTCCGTAAGCTATGCTCATCCATCAGGAGATCCTCCGCTGGCAAGAGGCAGCAAAGGTGAGGATGTGTGCTGGCTGCAAGAATCACTGAATCAGGCTTGCGGAGCAGACCTTGTAGTAGACGATGCTTTTGGCGCAAAGACGGAAGAGGCGGTTCTGAATTTCCAGAAACAGCATGGACTTCCCGAAACAGGACAAGCAGACACACAGACAATAGAAACTCTTGCAAAAATGCTTACGCCTGACGAGACACAAGAATCAGAACAAGTCAAAGAACAACAGGACGAAGAAACTGATCCGGCAATAAAAATCAAAGTTGATAATGACCGGAAACATATTTTCAAAAACTACTGGAAAACTTATTTCCGGACGATAAAGCTTTTTGTGGAACATCCGAAAAAAACCGCATCTTTAATGGCAGCCAATGTCACTATGGTCACTGTGTCGTTAATAGGAGTTTTTTTAGATGCGGTCTTTGTGCTGCTCATAATCAGACATTTTAGCAGTTATGAATTTGTCCGAACGAAACATGGTTTGTTTTTTGGATCAATGGATATTTACCGTAAGGTTGAACCTATACATATAAGCGGTTGTGTAGGTTTCCTGTTTAAGCTGACGCTTCTGGGCATTGCTCTTTCTCCGCTTTTTGCAGACGGGTATTTCCTCGCTGAATATTTCGGACTTGGAATATGGAGCTGTATCTGGCGAGTGATTGTGTATACACTGATGAGACTTGCTGCAAGCGCAGTGTTGTTTTTGGCTGTTGCTGCTATCGCAGTTGTGGTATTATCTATAATTCTCACGGTACCTGTTTACCCTGTTGCCGCTATAGTGCAGGCAATACGAAAAATAAACAACAGTTCCTCACAGATACCTTCACCGGTAAAGCTTTACAAGATAATATCTGTTTCACAGCCTATTATCGTTACAGGAATTGTAATATCAGCAATTGTGATACTTTACCTGAATGTAATTCCGCTTATTCTCATTTCAGTTGTTAACTGAAATATTGATTCTGAAGAATACGCCGTTCGTCGGGACAGACCGATGAACGGCGTTTTTTCTTGTATCATCGAGAGCTTACTTGGTTTATAATAAGCATAAAAAGAAAACACCTCTATAACCTCGGTACTCTTACAGAAGTTTTTACACGAGTCTATTGAGGGAAACCCTTTTGAAAAAGGGTTTCCCCCGATAAATGCGTATAAAGTTTCTATATGAGCACCGAGGTTAAACAGAGATGCTTTTCTCTGACGTCAAATGAGTATTATCTCCATTGTGACGTCTCACTATGGCTAAAAACGCTTATTTTGATACAATGCACCCTTCTGATTGTTGGAAGGGTGCATTTTTTGTTTGGGTAAAAGCAATCGTTTCTGATTGAAATGGGTGAGGGTGCATTCTGGAACTATGATAACCCTATCCATTTTTGATATTATAGCATGAATATGTAGATTTGTCAATCACTGATTTCTAAATAAATATGCCACGGATCCATTCGGTACACAATAAGCTGCCTCATAAGAACCATATCGAACACGTCGATTCGCTCGTCTTCACAAAGGTCTGCATTCTTCCATTCTGCAAGACTGCCATTACCAAGCAGGAACTTCTGAAGCATAACTGCATCGGCTATATTAACTGTGCCGTCATCGTTGCAGTCACCCTTGATATATGACTTTCCGAGCGACTCAAACTTGTATCCATACTTCTCAGCATATTTTTGAGCTGTAGAGTTATCGTAGCCGTATATAGTGCCAGTGAAACTTGCGGTTGTGTTAAAGTTTGCATCATAATCACAGATATTACAGATCGTTTCCGGAGCGTCTTCAATCTCACACTCAGGACTCAGAATAGTTATTTTCTTTAAGGATTCGCAGCCCTCGAAAGCTCCCCACTCTATTCTTTCAGCATACTCAGGAACTGTTATCTCTTCTATTGAAGAACAGCCGCTAAAGAGTGTGGAATCAATAATTGCAAGACTTTCAGGCAAAGCTACATTGTTTAGCTTTTCACAGCCTGCAAAAACACTGTTGCTTATCTGGTACAAGCTCTCAGGGAAATTGATCTCAGTCAGATTTATGCAATTGTGGAATGCACACTGACCAATATACTCTATCCCATCAGGAAGTACGACTTTGACAAGATTACTATCGCCTGATGTGTAGAAGCCATAGCTATTCAATCCTTCAGTGCAGAATGCGTACTCTGCGATCCCCTTTGTTCCTTCTTTCACAACAAACTCTGTGTTCGGAGATAAATTACCCTTGATTTTGTAAAGAACCGCACCTGTATATATGGCTCCTTCTGGCTGATTATCATACCAAGGAGTACCGTCAAACACTTCGCTGCCATACTTTTTGGTGTTCTCCGAGAAAGTAATGTCAGTCAAACTGGAACAGTTCTGGAATGCTGAACTGTCTATTTCTTCTACCCATTCTGGTATTACGATGTTATTGAGTTTATTACATTCTGCGAAACATCTGTAACTGATCTCACGGAAATACTTTGGCAGTTTAACACTCTCCAAATTATCACAGTTCTGAAATGCTTGTCTCATTATCCAGTCAACGCTGTTAGGTATCGTATAGCTCGTATTGCTTTTGTTCGGCGGATACTGATAAAGCATACTCTGATCTTCATCAAATAATACTCCGTCAATACTACTAAAACGTTCATTATTAAAATCGACATTTATAGCTTCGAGCGATGAACAGTCGCCAAATGACCACAAGCCAACTTCTTCAACAGATGCAGGAATATTTATTGTTTTGATGTTCTCGCACTTGTAGAATGCCTGCTCATCTATTTTCTTAACTGTGTCAGGTATATTCATTTCTTCCTGCTTATATCCTGGACAGCACCTGACAAGCTCGGTCATATCAGATGTGTATATAACATCATCCACATTGACATAGCTTTCGTTTGCTGGGTCTATCACAAGAGTAAATGGACGTTCAAGTTCTCCAAGAGAAGTACCGAGATCTGTCACAGTAGAAGGGATACTGATATATAATGTGCTTTCGCCATAAAAAGCACCGTCAGCTATTGTGGTCAGCGGCACACCTTCTACCGTTTCAGGAAGAATAACCCCAGACCAGTCCCAATCAACCTCTACCAAAGCCGCATGATCAGGGTATATGTAGTACGTTAAGCCGTAATCACCAGAGACACTATGCCTATACTCAGTATATCCACTTTCCATTTCCCATTTGGAAATTGCCCTCGCAGTCGGTGCAGTAGTAAATAGTATCATACTTGTTGATATGGCAGCTAATGCTGCAACGATACGCATTTGTCGTTTTCTCATAATCATTCCCCCATCCTTTATAATAGATATGTGTTTTAATACATTACGCACCCTCCTTTTGATTAGGAGAGTGCGTAGTGCTTAGAGTTTAATTTTAAGATGCTTTTCTTCTCTTTTTCATAATGAAATAGATAGCAGCACCAATAATTGCGAGGATTCCGCCAATAGAACCTGCAACAACTGGTATGTGATTCCTTACCCAGTTCTTAAAAATTGTCCAGTTATCGGTTGTAACGTAGAAATTACGAATAACCAACTGTTCATTCGGATTGTTTGCTGCATCATAGCAAATAACCTCAAGGGTATGTGCATCAGTAGACTCACCCGAGATTTCAAAAGAGAAGAGTCTGTCATCCGGGTTATCAATCTTATTGATCTCCGATATCTGATTCTCACCCCATTCTTTCAATGTCTTTCCATCAAGCTTTACTTCAACTGACGAAAGGACGAGGTTGTCATTTGCAGTCATGATCGCATCAAGTTTCTCGACATTGTAAGTCTTTCCGCTTTCAACATTTGCCACGACAGCTAACGGAGGTGTGTTATCAACGCCAAAACTGATATTGCTATTTTTTGTTTCAAGCGTGTTTTCGGAAATATTATTTGCCTTGTCCTCAGAATGGAATGTTAGACTGTATGTACCATCATCTGTGAAGACACTATCGTTGATGGTGTACTCATACTCATGCCAGTCCAGTTCTTCTCCACTCTTCTTAACTGTAAAATCATCGCCCTCGTTCAAGGTAATAGTTTCATTGTTCTTGAACAGTGTTACAGAATAGTTTTTCAGTTCATTAGGATTGATTTCCTTTACAACCACACCTGATACGTTGTGAACATAGCTGCCAAGAATATTTTGTACCGATTTAATATCATACGTTGAGCCATACCTGTTCACGGAGAAGTTCGATGTTTGTTCGGATCTTAACCCTGATTTATCAGTAACAGCAACTTTCAAGGTATAGATATCGTCAAATTCATCCATTTCCGTTCCTGATGGATAATCATCGAATGTCAGTACCTTACCATAGTGGGCTTCGTTGTCTTCAAAATGTGCTTTCCATTCAACTTTCTTTCCAGATCTGCCCTCTAAGGTGAAGATAACCTCATCATCATTGATTATCGGAGCTGCTACGGATACCTTAACTCCTGTCATCGAAATCTCGACCTGATTAGAATCAAAGTTCACATCATTGTAGCTAATTACAGGGAGAACACTTCCATTGCACGGAAGGAAGCCATTTTTACCATTAACCTGAACAGAAAGAGCTGGCTTAGTAGTATCAACAGTAAAACCGTGTTTTGCTTGTGTGCCTGCATTACCGGCTTCATCTGTGTAATCTACCGTAATAGTGTAATCAGCATCCTCCTCAAATACAGCAGTAGCTGTATAAATATCGGAATTCTGTCCATTCTGCCACGTGCTTGGTTTTACTTCGACTGCCGTTCCATCATTAGATCCAGTAATAACGATTCCATTCAACGCGGCTTCCTTGTTGAAATGATGTTCCTCAATCGTAATCGTGGCGGTTCTTGTACCCTTATAATAGCTGCCCTTCGGATCCTTATCTTCATCTGCAAAAACAACGGAAATTTTAGGAGCTGTTCCATCTACCGTGAACTTATCACCAAGGACAGTTCCATCTGCAAAACTCATCTGTTCGCTTGGATTAGAAGCCAGATCAGTACAATCGATTGCAAAAGTATAGTCTCCGTCTTCATTAAAGGGAACCGATGCAGTCCACGCTGTATCATCTCCGTTTCCGGAGCCGCCGCTTGAAGACCATGCAACTGATTCAATATAGGACTCACCATTTTTTGTTGTCTTTAGGTTGACATACTTTTCACTAAAGTTTCGCTCATAGATGGTGATTTCAGCAGTACGCCCAGCCTTAAACAGATCATTCTGAGTCGTGTTGTTAGTGTAAGACACTATGATAGAAGGAGGTGTCACATCGATTTTAAGAGCGATACGTTCCGTAGAGGAGTTACCGGCATTATCCTCAGCATATACCTCAACAATTACATCATTACTGTTATTCTGGCGGCTATCTACTGTGATCTCACCATTCCAGGACTTTTGCAATTCATTCTGCAAAGGCGATTCAGCCGAGAATGAATATAGCTCCTTATCCTTTATAGTCTCCTGACTCATATTATAAACGGAGTACCAAATCGTTTTGAGACCAGAATACGTTCCACCAACAAGAGGATCGTCTACTGAGATAGAAACAGTAACATCACCATTATAAATACCACTTTCACTCTGTTCAGGAGTGATATTGATCTCAGGCGCAGTTAACTCATCTCGAGGTGCATTATCATCCACAATTAAACCGTTCGTACTAATATATGTCGTATTTCCAGCGTAATCTGTGATTTTAAGGTAAACAGTGAACTGTTCATTCGGATACACATCAAAAGTCTCAAAATTCGACCATTTCGATACCGAATTCAAATCGCTCACACTTAATGCAGATGTAGCATCGGCTGCATTGGTAGATGAATACTTATAGTATTGAACCGGGAAGATAGGAGATGTTGCATCTTCACTTGTCCCACTAATATTGATTCGAGAGTTAGACCAGAAACCAAAGCTAAGATTACCAATAAGAGCATCCCACGTGTTTACACGTCCTTCTGCGGATGCGGCAGTGATGGTTCCAACTGGTGCCGTCGCATCTACAGTAAACTTATATGGAGCAGTGCTTCCGCTAGTATTCACGTCTGAATTGGCATTATCTGCCTTATCAGTGTAAGCGATACTGAACGTATAATTAGCATCTGCTGCATAGCTTATAGTTGCGGTATGGGTATCTTGATCCGGTGTTTCACCGCTGACTGTGTTCCAATTTGAAATAACAGGAAGACTAACATCATTTCCGTTTACATCTTTAGCCGTAATAACTATGCCATTCGTTGCGTCATCAGAAGAGAAGTGGTTAGAGCGCTCGGTTATTGTAACTGTTGCGGTTCTGCTTGCATTAAAATAGGTATTTTCATTGTAATCAGTATTGTTATCATACGAAACAGCGATAGACGGAGCTGTGATATCAATGTCCATAGCCTGCGATACGACTGTTTCAAGATTCGCATTATCGATAACCTTAACATACAGAATTACATTGCTTGAATTGTTCTTTGCTGAATCAACAACAACAGTATCCGACCAATCATTCACCAGTTCTTCATAAGCTGGAGCTGTATTGTCAAAGCTGTAAAGAACCGTTTCCTCCTTAGTAACTTGTCCATCCGCTTCGACCCAGTATACTATTGATTTAATACCAGAATAAGGGGCATCATCGGTTACATGGATCGTTGCAGTTACGTCCTTGTTGTAGATGTTATTACCGTTTGCAGGCTCAAGAGTGATAGTAGCTGTAGGCTTTGCAGTATCAATAATGTGGCCATCGGATGAAATGTATGTATAGTTTCCTGCTGCATCCGTTACCTTGGTGTAGATAACGTAATTATTGGGATCATTGATCGAGAACTGATCATTGTAATCTGTCCAAACAACAGAATCCAATTGTTCACTTTTGAGTGGTGTAGTATCATTGCTGATATAATACTTGATCGTCGTTGGGCTTGTCTGATCATCAGCCGTGGCAACCACATCATACTTTTCACTTGTGTAAATGCCAAACGTTAAAACCTCAAGCAGAGTCGTCCACGGATCCTGAACAGTTTGAATAGTGCCAGTGGGTTTGTTTAAATCGACCGTAAACATATAAGGTGCTACAGAATCTCCGGTGTAAACCCCCGATGCCTGATTCTCAACATCATTTGTATAATTAATACTCAAAGTGTAGTTTGCATCTTTTTCAAAGAACAATGTTACGGTATGAGTATCGCCTTTATGCTCCCAAACATGAGTAGGAACAGCAGTTTCAATATCTGTACCGCTAGCGTCTTTAGCGGTGATCACAATACCATTATCTGCGTTTTCCTGAGAAAAATGATTATTTCTGTCAGTAAATGTAATTGTAGCAGTTCTCTGAGCTTTGAAAAAGCCGTTTCCATCGTTATCATCATTGTTGTCATACGCCAAAGCAATCGTAGGAGCCGTTACATTGATATCAAGGTTTACAGTATTTGTGACGGTACAGCCAGCGTTATCCGTTGCCTTAATGTAAACAACAACATTGGAACTATCATTTTTAACTGCATCGACCCTGATCGTTCCGTTCCAACTTCTCATTAAATCATTGTAAGCTGGCGAGTCATTTTCAAAATTATATAGAACTGTTTCTTCCTGTGTCTTCACTCTATCGGCTTCGACCCAATATGATACAGTCTTAATTCCGGAGGAAACCTCACTGTCTGTGACAGACACATTAACATCAATACCGTTTTTTGCATTCTCGTTATATACATAGGTGGTATTGTTGTCAATTCTCGAATAGCTGCGAGGCTCAATTGTAACTTGGGGTTTTCCCGAATCAATAATATGTCCGTCAGAACAAATGTAAGTAATATTTCCGGAATCATCTCTGATTTTTGCATATACTACATACAGATTATCGCCGCTGAGATCAAAAGCTCCGCTATAGACCTTCCAGTTTTCATCCGTGATCTGATCAAGTGCGGATCGGTTCAAAGGCTCAGAATCATTATGAAGATAATACCAGATATTAGTAGACGAAAGAGAATCATCTGCTGAAATCGATACCTTGAACTTATCTGCGGAATAATACCCAAAGGTAAGTGTGCTGAGGAGGGTATCAAAGGGATTCTCCGAAATAGTTATTTTACCTGTTGCGGGAGTGGCATCGATCTTGAATGAAAAATCAGTGCTGTCATTTTCGGAAGAATAACCTTCGTTATGCAGTCCTGCGAGGTTTGAATAGTTCACGTCCCACTTATAGGTTCCGTCCTCAGAGAATACGATCTTTGCAGTAAGGATATCACCGCTTTCAGACCACGAGACCATTCTTTCAATTTCAGAATCGCTCAGGAGGTTGCCATCCTTTTCAATCTGAAATACAGAACTATCTATCGTCTTATTGAAGGTATAAGAACGATCATTGATGATCACAGTTGCAGTTCTGACAGAGCCGTCATCTCGTTTCGTGTTATAGTTGCCATCATCTGCAGCCGTAGCCTTTTCTCCATCAATACTGATACCAACTGTAGGCTTTACGGTATTGATATTAAAGGATTCACTTGCTACATTGGTAGTATGCCCCTGCTCATCCGTCACATTCACATGGACGACAATGTCCTTTTTGTCATACTCACTTGACAGGATGACAAGCTGACGTGTGTTTGCATCAACCTTAGTATGCTCTGTTGAGTCACCGACCCAATACTCTATTTCCTTGATACCTGAATATTCCGGTGTTTTGATATCCAGATCGACTACCACATCAGAATTATAACAGGTATAGGGAGAGTCAAGTGAAGGCAAATTAAGTGTAACAGTGGCTCCCTGGTAGAAATCTATAGCGATAGGTCGTTCCAGATGAACAATATGCCATGAAGGAGCCACATAGTCCGACTCACTATAATACAATTCAACACCAGAGATTTCTACGGGGTCACTTCCGCTGATCGTTACACTCTTCTGCGATTCGTTTCCGCCAATCGTCTCGTTTCTGCTATTAAGCAGCTTGATTCCACTCTTGTCTGTGGAAAAAACAACTGCTTTTCCTGCGCTAAAGGTATACTTATTATTCTTAAATTCAAGCGCTTCTTTAGAATTCCATGAAAAGTCATTGACTGATGCAGCCGCAGACTTCTTATAGGTCAACGAAACAACTTTATCAGAAGTAATATTATTGATTGTATACTTCCCATTTACGATTGAAGATGCCGGTATTTTATCACCGTCAATGAGAGCTTCGCTTAGATAATATCCCTCATTTGTCATGAGTACCACATCAACAGTCCCGCCATAATCTACTGTACCGGCAGGGATCTCTACAGTTCCAGAATCACTATCCTCAGTAGTTACTGCAAGAGTTACTGCATACGTGTTCAGCGAGAACATAACTTCCACATTATGATTCTGATTATCAGAAAGAGACTCAGAGTTGTAAATGTAGTCGTTCTGGTTGAACTGCTGTTCTTCATCATCGATTTTTACACTGGAAACACGATAATGTTCAGCAGGCTTCGCCGTAAAATTGAGTTTTTCGCTGTCTTCAAGCAGGACGGTTCCAATAGTTTGAGACGGATCATCAGCATTTATAGCAGAGAACTCCTTATTGGGTTCTACGCTGCCATTCTGTGAGTCATAGGTAAAGCTGACAACATACACCTGTGACAACTCCACGCTGACGTTTAAAGCCCCATTTTCATCTGCTTGATCCTTGGAAAACTTAAAGCTGTACTCGTAGGAGTCCTTACCCACAGCATCTTCAATGGTTTCATTTCCGACCTTGAAAGAAATTATCCGATACTTACTATCAGAGGAGGCTTTCGGTGATACTCGAATGGTTACTTCTTCGTCTGGATTTACCTCAACCGTTTCTTCTCTACCATTAATGGTAATGGAGTACACATCCTTTAATTCATCAGGGAGAACGACTGATGTGACTGAGTATTTGACTTCAGGCGTATTCTGTTCTGTTGAAGCATTTCCGCCATTCGATGGATCGGGTTGAGGCTCATCATTATTTTCTTCTGGGTTATCGGACGAAGGCGTTTCTGAGGATGGAACGGGTTGTTCTGCGCCTTCCGCAATCGTATTCTGGTTTGGATCATTATTTTCGTTATCTGCGAAAGCATACATAGGAGTGTAGCTTACGGCAAGCAGCGCCGATAGTGCAATCGCAGCAAAACGCTCCGAAACCTTCCTTTCATTATTTTTCATGTGTCTTTCTCTCCTTATCTCTTTTTAATTTTTCGCATTATTCTGTTTGCTTCAAACGAGAAAGAATTCTAGGAATCATGCGACGTGAATGATAATTACGTAGATAATTCAATCATTTTTTGAATATGATCCGATAATGTCTACCGTTATACAAACAGTGTAGGTTAAAAGATAGATAAATCGTAGCTACAAGCGGATAGATCAACTTGCTTGCTGATTTTCCACTAATAACGCTCCCAGTAAGCACCACCAATGAAACGATCAGTGCTATATCCGCTATCATCCCTTTAGCAGTTGAAAAGAACGATATAAAGCCAATCGAAAAACTTTTCGTATCCTTTGAAATGCGGCTGTTCTTTTTTCGCATAGATACGGAATGCCAGAACATTATCTGTTCAAAAATAAGACTTGACCAAAACATGATTCCCACAGTGATAGATATTCCCTTGTTAGCGAGGTCATTATCTATTACAGCTAATGCTGAGATACTAAGTAAACTAATTGCTCCTATCCATGCACTGGCAATTGCCAGTTTAAAATGCTGTTTAATTCTTCGCAAATGTATACACCGCCTATTACTCTATTACTTCGGTACTGCTTGTAAAGCTGAATTCCTTTAGAACCTTGAACGGTTTACCAGGTTCAAGAATGGGTAGACAAACATCAGCTTCCGCTTCATGGGGGCGTGTATCGACAGCCGATGAAGCCAATACAGTTGTTTCAGGTGAGCTTGAAAGTTTTGTAGTATTCAACTTCGTAGTAACAGCGCTAAAAGTCTCATTTTGGGGCAAGCCTCCCAAATAATTGTTGCTGCCGACTTTTCCGCTTCCGAACTTACCGCTTCCACTGTCACTGACAGTATGCTCAGTTTTCAATTTGATTGCAGCGATTCCTTTTCGTGCAGATATTCCTGTAAGATCAGCGATCAAAGAAGGAATCTTGAATACTATAAAAAGCACAATAGATAAGATAAACAGTACACCGGCAGCAATTAAGAAAGCTCTTGATAAGGTTTGTAAAACTTCTACATTCACTTTACATCGCCCCCTGTTTCTACGCTATACGCCGTTTCGATTGCTGTTTTTGTCTCTGGAAGATACGATTTGATTTGTTCTTTCTTTTGGAATGATTTGTCATTTTCATCGTTAGGAACAAAGATCGTATCTGCCAATGATTCTATTTCTTCATATAAAGCTGTGATTTCCTCCTTCGATACTCCATCACGCTTAAATTGTGACGGATATCGATGCAGTGCGCTTCTAACCATTTCTAATAATTCAAGACGAACAATTTCATTTTCCGAATTGTCTTTTGCAACAGTGTTTATGAGGTTATTCATATTAACAAATAATTCACTGTACATTCCGGTATCGCTTGCTTCATTAAGTTTTGATGTGATATCTCGATAAAACACTCCAATATTTTGATAAACAGTCGCAAGTCCGTAATTCTTATAACTTGAATCTGTTCGAGAAGTAACCTTCTGGAACCAATCAAGCGCATACTTTGCGCGTGTCACTTGATTCTCATCTTCATAAAAATACCAGAAGAGCTTTCCTGTCTCAAAACATATTTCAATATATCCATCTTCATTCGCTTCAAGAGCTGAACGATTATTGAGAATTAGTTTTTGAAGCTGTTCAGCCTCATCGTTCGTAAAAGTCGGATTATCCTTGTCATTATCTTTATAGCATTGTATCAATTGAATATATGCTTCTGAGTCACCAGCTTTATCAGGAACATCAATAGCCTGAAGATACAACGTTATTTTTTTATCATAATCCATCTCTGTGGAGGCATCATCAAGGATTTGTTTATAGCTGTCTGTAGCCTGTAGCTTTGCCTGATTGCTGAACACGAGCGATGTCACTCCACAAGCAGCTGATAATAGTAATGAAGTTATAAAAGCGGCAACCTTTATTCTCTTCTTTTTGCGATGCCCCGCATCATTGATTTTGTAATTGTCAAGAGCGTACAGCAAATCAGCACACGACTCATAGCGGTTGGCTGCATCTCTTTCTGTACACTTCAGCACTATCTCGTCTAATCCCGGAGATAAAGCTGGGTTCACTTTCCTAATAGAAGTATCAATAACAAGATTTCTTTGTGGATCAATTCCAGTAAGTAACGCATACATCGTCATACCCAAAGCGTATATATCAGTCCTGGGATCAGTTCTGCCCAATCCTCCATATTGCTCTGGTGCGGCATATCCCGGCGTTCCCAAACAGGTTGTCAAGCCATTTTTATCATTTACTTCACATTGCTTCGCTGTTCCAAAGTCAATGACTGTAATATTTCCTGTTTTAGGATCAAGCATGATATTTGCCGGCTTTATATCACGATGAATTATACTTTTCTCACGAGTGTGTAAATACTGTAATACATCGCAAACTTGTTTGATCCAGTCTACGACTTTATCTTCAGGATGAGGGCCTACTGTATCTATGAGTTGGGGACCAGAATCAGTAATGATACCTTTTTGAGGAAGCAGTCTGTTCAAAGAACTTCCTTCAATATAGTCCATAACGATTATGAAACTCTCATTGTGGTCATATACTTCTATGATCTTAGGAATCTTAGGATGCTTTACGTTTCTGAGAGTTTCAATTTCTCGCCGCATTCCCTCTATGATTACACTAGAGGCATTACTTCCGTCATCACGGATTTCTTTTACCGCCCATGTAACATTTACTTTATCATTGAGTGCAAGGTAAACTACACTCATTCCTCCGCGACCGATCTCACTCAGTATACGATATTTGCCATCTAAAACCTGTCCAATTTCAAGCATATAATCACCATTCTTAGTATGTTCTTATAGAGACAACAGAAATATTGTCCTTTTCCTGACGCTGCTTGTTGATATCTATCAAAGTATCCATGTTTTGTTTCATTTGTCTGGCATCATACATGACGCTCGGATTTAAATACTGAAAGATTTCATCCTCTGTTATTTCATGCCGAAATCCATCACTGCACAACATATAAACCGCATCTTTTTGAGGTGTGCCAAAAAAGTAATCTGGTTCAATTACTTCTGACGCTCCGATACATTGCAGCAAAATGCTTCTCCTCGGATCGTTTTTCGCTTGTTCCTCTGTAAGAATTCCCGCTTCGAGTTCTTTAGCAACAACTGTCTGATCCTTCGTCAGCAGTGAAACTTTATCCAAAATCTCATAAACTCTGGAATCACCAATATTTACTATATAGTATCGTGTCTCAGTAAGCATGATCACAGCAAGTGTAGTTCCAAGGTTAATTCCGATATTCTTTCCGTAACTACTGATTCTTCTGTTGCAAGTTTGTATGATCTCTGTCCAGTCATTACGAATGATATTATCTGTGATTCCCGTTTCACAGAGAGATGGAAGTTTGTGTAAGATCCACTTGTGAAAAGCATCAACTACTGTGGCACTGGCAACCTCACCTTTTGAAAGGCCACCCATTCCATCGCATATGATAGCAATCGCCATTTTTCCCAATTGCGTTTCTACTGTTTTAACGCCAAAACTATCTTGATTGGTATCTTTAGCTATACCGACATCTGTTGCGGCTGAAATTATATAATCCATATCACATTCCGCCTTGTCTTAAATTATACTAAAATCAAATTCCTCATCTGCAAATTTTAGTTTATCACCATTTGATAGAGGGGTTTCCACCCCGCCTGTTATCATTTGCCCATTTAAATAGGTATGATTTGTAGAATTCTGATCAATGACAAAAAAAGCAGTGCCTCTTTGAATTATACTCGCATGCTTGTGACCGACATTAGTGTTATCATGAATGTCGCAGTCTGTTCCGGGTGTGTCTCTTCCTATCGTAAAAGGAGATTTACTGATAAAAAACCTCTCTCTTGAACGAATTCTAATGATAGCTGCCCTTACCGTGGGCTGCTGATTTAGCACCGTAGTTCCAGGGGAGTTCTGCATTCCCGGATTTAGCACAGTGGTTCCTACATATCCATTTTGAGATATTGGAGAAGCGTTTAAAACTGTAGTTCCTACTGGTTGAGAAACCCCAGGTGTAGTTATCGGAGCATCTGCGTTTTTCGCTGGAGTTTTTACTGCATTTGCCATGCCCCCACTTAAAACAGTCGTTCCACCAAAGTCAAATTGTCCACTTCCTTGAGATGGAAATTGGTGAGGGGTTGGGATTTGAGGCTGCGGTTCAGGTGCAGATACCGGCTCATGTGTAACTGGGGAGGATTTTGAGCCATTCATTAAACCCGCTAGTCCACCTTGATATCCAGTTGGAGAAGAATCTGTTTTTTTCTTTTTTGAAAACAACCCGCTAAAGAGACCTTTTTTCTTCTCCTCTTGCTCTGGCGGCTGAACTGGCGCTACTGGTTGCTGTACAGAAGGAGCAGGTGATACCGTTATTGTTTCCGGTTCCTCCAATCTTGGTGGCTGAACCGGAGGTACAGCTTCAGGCTGATGAACTGGTTGTTTTGCTACGATAGGAGATGGTGCGCTTTCATTCATTGCAGCACGTAGATTTTGTAGCGAAAATCCATTCTCAGTATGAACCAAGTTATATACCCGGTTAAAATAACCGGCTTCGTTAAATCCATCAGTTATAAAACTCTTTTCGACAAGTTCTCTGAAGAAAGCCACTAAACTGCCGTTCTGAGTTTGCCCTTTGATCGTCACACATAAGAAGGAAACGCTATGATCGATCACATTGATAAAAACCGAGTCCAAGTGAAGCATAACCTGTTTTACGTCAATCATTACTTCATCAAAGTTTTCTAATGCATTTATGAGATTTGTAAGCATCAGTTTGAAATCATTCTGTGTGATATTCTTACTAATATACTCACTCAGCGTCACCTTACCAGTAACATCAAACATCATCCTTGAATAAGAGCCATTCTTACCATCGAAACGTATCGGCGCAAGACCAATCTCCGGACGCTGATTATTGTTGATCATCATAATACTAACTTTATCGAGCGCTGCTGTCTGTTCTGAAAGCGGTAAAACAACATACACGCTGTTACCTATTTGTTCTCTTACTAACATAGTTCTCTCCTATTCGTATATCGAAACTAAAGCCCATTTTTTAATTCCATCAACTTCAACTAAAGAATATCCGTTTTTATAAAATGGCGACATAGAATCAAAAGTAGGTTCGATCAATATGTGTTTCTCCTCGTCAATACATCCCCACTTTCCGTCCTCATAAAATGGTGCGTAGCCAAGACTAAACGAGTCTGCATTTTCGAATGTGGGTTCAACTACAAGTTCGCCATCCTTTGAAATGAACCCCCACTGATTCTCAACTTTTACCGCAGCAGGTTCATCGGAAGCAAACATCTTTACATCATCATATGCTGCAGAAACACATTCACCATCGGTATTATATAGATAATACTTTCCGTCTCGCTTGCCCCAAATAACACCATATACTGAACAAAATCCATATTCATCCAAAATCACATCATCAAGTTCAAAATCAACAATAGTTTTAAATGATTTATTGATTATTGCCCACTTATCACCTTTCTTTACTGCGGCTACTCCATTTGCGAAGGCACCTGCATAATCAAATTCAAAATTATACTCCTTGACTTTTTTGTCAATATATCCCCATTTATCGTTAATTTGTGCAGCAGCATATCCTTCTGAAAAACAACCTAAATACTGAGCGGGATGATCGGTAACAAGTTTACGATATCCCTTTTCGGTTACATAATAATACTCATCACCAGACTTAATAGGCATTAAATCCTCAGTTAACAATCCTATATCTTCATAATCGCATTTTATTGTCAATCTGTTATCTGCTTTAAGTAAGCCATATTTTCCTTCTTTAGATACTCTGGCATAACCAATGCTGCCACTATCTGAAAAATGCCAACCATCAAAAGTGTCATACTCCATAGTTAATAAATCGTATCGACTTTTTAACTCCATGATCATTGTTTTGATTTCACTTGAGTCTTCAACGCTACTTTCGCCCAAATGTAATGTTTCATAAGCTTTATTATAATTCAGCTTATCTGTATAACAATTTGCAAGGAGAATATAAGGTTGAGCTTCTCCTGGAGCAGCCTCAATTGCATTTTGGCAGGCCTTCATATATGACGTTCTATCATCAAGTTTATCATATAAATCAACTATTTTCATGGCAACATCGTAATCAGTTGGTCTAACTTTTAATGCAGCTTCGTATTCTTTTACAGCATCAATGAATATTTCCTTCTCCTCATATTCCTCGGCTGCTTTAATATGCATATTGTACTCAGCATATAAACTTGATTTATAGTTTGACACATTATACCAAGAGATTCCGAGCATCAAAACCATAACCAACATTATTGCTACTGGAATTATTTTATTCATCTTATCACTCCATTACCGCTGAAAAAAATAGAAATACTGATAATCCACACAGTATAAATGGTGCCATAGCCATAGTCGATTTTAGTTTAGCTTTACGACTTATCAGCATAACAACACTGTAAATTGCTGCAAAGAATAATGAATACATCATAATCTGTATTATACCAGATAGGCCATAATACAGACCGAGAATCGCAAACAGTTTAAAATCACCGGCACCAACACCGCCTCTTGATATAAGTAAACACGCAAGGATAATAAACCCACCAACGACCATACCAAGAATGGATTGAAAAGCAATGTATTTGAAGTCTGTCGGCGATACAATCGCATTTATAAAGATAAAAACAATTCTTATGATTAAAGCCAATAACACTGCTGAGTTAGGAATCTTCTTGATTTTTAAATCAACAACAGCAATTGCAAGAACTATATACCATAATATAGCTGCCTGCAACAAGTCAACAGTTGGGAGGTGCTTCCTACTATAGAAAAAAACACATACAACCGAAAAGAGTATATATACAAAGAAGTAAAATAACGTAGTTTGTTTTTTCTTTGTTATCACTTCGATTAGTCCTTGTTTTGTCTCATGAATATAGTTCTCATTATAGTATGAGGCTAATACAGATGAAAAAATTGATAAAACAAGAAACAAAACACTTAATATAATTATAGCTGGCATCAACTCAACTCCTAATTTGTTTCCTCTGTATTTATCGTCGTGGCTTCGCTTGTTTCCGGTAACTTGATCTCTGATATTTTCTTCTTACTATCACCATTAGGCTGAATCCAAGCGGCAGTAGTAGCGACTTGTCTAAAATGAAGATTTGTGTTAATCATTCCAAATGTCAACTTAGAAGTGTCAATATCGTATTCCACAACTAATTTTATAGATCTCCCGTCAAGTAATAATTGAGAATCAGTAAAATCGATTGAATCTGGATTAATTCCAGTTTTCTCATAAAAGGCGTTCAGGTCTCCGTCAGAAGATAGATATTTAGGCATCAAAGCTTCGCAGACAAGCGGTGCTACATAATAGGAAAAGCCTCTATTTATGAGTGATTTTCCAAAGACTTGAATAACAGCCTTTAATTGGTCTATCGCAGTTCCTTTTTCCGTATATGTTTTAAGATTACTGCCCAATTTTTGCGCGTCTTCCTTTAGTTTATTTAAGTCTGTTTCATTAGCACACTGCTGTAAATTTGATATTAAATCCTTATCTAAATCAATACTTTTTGCCGAGTTATCTAGGTCGCTTGTAAAATCTACAATACTTCCAATAGTGCTGTTCAAATCGGATATATTTTTATCTGTTCCAGCGGTATTCTGACCAGACGTAATAGAGGCAAGCCCAAATTTATCCATTAGATAGTAATACCCAGAAATCTCTTTTGCGGTTTGCCCTAATGCGTATTGCATGGTTGATTGAACACGAATGATCATTGATACAAACATAAGGGCGAGGATTGCAAGCATGAAGAACGTTAATCCAAGTATTGCGTCAATTGAGAATGCTCCGTTGTTATTCTTAATCAGTCTTTTCACTTTAATCACTCGCCCTCTATTTTAGTTTGAAAGTTTGGCATTGTCAAAAGCAGTATCCACAACATCTTCCAAATCAGATGTACCTTCCGTTTCAGAGAATGCAATCCATACAGTGGGAATCTTTTGATACGCTCCATTTTGTAAGTCAAACAGACCGTAATACGCAGCATATTTTAATTCATGCGTTTCACCATATTTTTCAGCGTGAATCGTTCCGGTTCTTCTGATTACATCGTAGCCAATCATAGTACGCTTTTCCTCTGAATCAACAGAATATGTTGACTTTGATTCGCCTGCTGGATAAAATCCATCCACCACCTCAAGGATATACTCCCACATTATTTCAGGCGTGTCATCAAGATTGTAAGAATCCGAAGAGGCGACTGTACCGTAGTCAAGAAGAAAATCTATGTCCAAATATGTCTGCTTTCCATTTGATAGCCCACTCCATACCCTTTTGGAGTAAATATTCTCCGATTGATACTCACTCGGTATTAGCAGTTTAATGCCGTAAAGATCAAAGAAAGAGTCATCATCACTCTCGCTAGATGCCACCGCAGATTCTTCATTGGATTCCGATACAGATATTTCATCATTATCGGATGTAGAACTGATACTTGAATGATTATTTTCTTCTTCATCCTTGTCACAAGCTGTCAATACAGTTAAAGCCAAAACCGATAAAACCATTGCAACTATTTTTTTTGCTTTCATAAACCATGCTCCTTTTTAATAACCATTTATTCCGTTGTAATTCATAGTAATATAATTAGTACCTAAATGCGAGAAATCGAGATTTACATCATTATCACCAGTTGCATCATTAATATCATCAGAGACAGTCCACGGAAAAAGTGTACCCAACTTAACACTTGCATTAACTGATACTAGCGTATTCGCATTTACCATTTCAAATTTAGGATTTGCCATAGTCGGTGCATTTCTTACATTTGCTTGTATAAGGACAGCCGATCTCTGAAGCATTTTTGTCTCATCAAAAGCTATATTGAGTAGAACGAATATTTTACAGTACTCCTTATAATTTAAGCTGAATCCACCAGAAGAAGCTGCTGAATCTATTCCGTCTGTTACAACATCGGTTGCGTATTCACTAACAGTATTTGAAATCTGTTCTGATACTTTTCCAGTGATTTCTTCAGCGGCAGAATCCATTTGTTCATGCATATAATTTTTTAGATTTCCTGCAGCTTGATCGGTTGCAGAATGGAGATTATCCAACATATTATTTTTGACAGTCCCCAGCGATTCGTTAATTCTTGCAGTGAAAGAATCAATCCATCTTACTATAATACCTGGATTTTTATCAGTTCCAATTAATAACTGTCGAATGGACTGTCCACTAGTAGTTTGATTGTCTACATTCTCAAAGTAGGTTGTTAACTCAGCAACAAGATCTGATTTTTTTGATTCTGCATATGTACTCAAAAACTCCAAAGACAATTCCTTAACTATTCCATCATTCATATTTTCTATATTAGATTGGATAGATTGGTACGCTTCATCGATTGCATTTTCCACTTCTGTCTGAACATCCTTGTCCTGAGTTCGCACAGTAAGCATTACAGGTGTTATTTTGTTGATTAAAGGTGTAACAAATTGATTTTCAATTGAAGTTTTCACTTGATCTGCTTGAGCCCTAATATAGTCATTAACATAATCCTCCATGTCATCGGCACAATCAGCTACCGTTTTGTTTGCAGAATCCACAACACTGTCTACTGCCTTGTCCAGTTCATCTTCAAGTTTGTTAGCTGCCTGGTTCACAACGTCTTTTGTTACCTGCGTCGCTATTGCGCTTAAAGCACCTGTCGGGGAGCATACAAATGTCGATGCGTTTTTATAAATGGGAACATCTTCTCCTTGGTGAAGCAGTTTTAGATCCCATGCGCTTTCAGCTAATGCAATAGCTATAGTAATACACGCCTGAACAATTGGAACTCCAATTACCGTCCAACCAGCTATAGCAGTAGCGACTTCAAGAGCGAATGATTGTATATCCGCTGCCGTAAAAGCGTAAACCGCATTTAATGCAAATCTTATCGTGTAGATCATGACATCATTTTTCACAAGATTATTCTGAAGATTAGGATCGCCCCAAATAATATATTCTATTTCCTTTCCATACCACTCTGTATTGGTATTTAAAGGTTTTAAACCAGGCTGATTTCCATATCCATTTAAAAGAATAACCTTTGAAGTATCAAGTGCATCAGTGCGACAAGTAAACATTTCAGTAAAGTATTCTTCCATATATGCGTCATCTCGAATGTCGGTACCTAATTTCGCAATCCTATCCAACAGACTTGTTGCATTTGACAATGAAGAACCTGGATCTGCATTCTTAATCGCATCATCATCCTCTGGAACATTTACGTTACTTGTTTTATAATCATTAGCATCAGGACTTTTATTAGTATTACTTTGGTCATTATAGTCACTCTGATACGATTTGATTTTTTCCATAAACTTATCAAACTCTTCAGATTTTGGCGACTCTTTTTTGATTTCCTTTGGTGTGCCATCTACATTATCAAGTTTATCAGAATTCTTTTTGACATTTCCATCTTGATTTGCATCGTTCTTAACTGTTTCATATTCTTTTTTTGTATCCTCACTCATCTCCTCTTTTCCTACCGGATTGCAAATATTATAAAGGGTTAGGAAAAATCTTTGTTTATCAGGTCTTCCATCTATAATTGTCACAGGTACAAAATCAGAGTTCACAACCCCTGACCTATCATATTTGGTATTAATTAAATTCTCAGCAATTTGAAGGACATTTTGAGATGATCCTCCTTTTGAAATTAAATTATCCATTATATTCTGATTATTAGTGAAAATAGGAGGATACGGCATTTGTTCATTTGATGAGTACATATCAAGTATTTTCTGTTCAATATAATTTAGTTCTCCTGATTCAGAGCCAAGTTCAGCTACTGTATACAGCTTAAATACTTGCTTGTCGAGATACTTTATTGATTCCATTTCTGTAATCATCTTGCTAACAACTGGTTTTATTTCATCAATTACTGAAATTAAGTCTTCAACATCCTTTTTTTCAAGTCCATCCGTAGTTGTTTCATAGTCGCTCATCATACTTGATTTAGTAGAGCTAGAATCAACTTTACCTATAGACTTACGCCATTCTTCTTTTGCTTTTTCAGCATTGTCTATAGCAGTAATCACATCATTAAGTGCATTTTTAGCTGTATCGAGTCGTTCTGAAGTTACTTGAAGCGTCATATACAGTCCTGCAAGTGTCGAATACGCTTCTTCAGCATAATGGTTTTCATAATCCTCATATACTTTGTTAGAGGACAAGGCTTTAAGAAAATTTGTAAACGATGCGTTGTACGTTGCGTCGATTTTCTCAGTAACTACAGTTGTAACCTTATTTTCCTTATAGAAATTATGATACGAAGAATTCTCATCACCTAAAATCCATGTGTTCCAAGCATCCGCAAGATTCGGATCATCGAATGTTGTTGCATTGTTGGCCTTTAGAAATTCATCTCGCATTTTATTATGATAAGCCAAAAACAGAGAATTGTATTCCTGACTAATTTCGCTTAATTCATCTCTAAGCACGATATATTGTTTTATATCATCAATTCCACTGGTTGCTATATTCATTTGAAGATCGAACTTATTTTGAGCTTGTGAGAGTGCAGTTCTAGCATCAAGTGATGAATTATAGTTCACATCAAGTACGCTCCTCCATGCTCCTCCATCTTTTATTCTTTGAAGTGTAGGATAGAAAGAAGAGGCTACTGGTGACTTTTCAATCACTTCTGCTGTATAAGTGCTTTTACGAAAATCCGAATCATCTTCTGTTGAATCCACTTTGACAGCATCAAATCTATTTTCAAAATCACCCTCTTGACCATCTAGGGGATTGACAATCACATTTCTCTCATCAATCCATGCTGATAACTTACTCTCCATTTGCTCAATAGTATCTTCAGGCATAGTCTTAATACTCGAATAATCCTTTTTAATACCGCCTGACTCAATCTCACCTTTTAGAGTAGATTCTGTTATCTCTGCAGTTATAGGCGTGCTACTTTTCATAATCAGATAAGCAGTCATATATTTATAGTTTTCTTTTGAATCTAATATAAAGGATTCAATGCTATTACTATCACTTAATGCTTCCTTTAAAAGTGCTGCACAATTATTATATCCAGTTTCTCCAGTCTCATCATTTCCGTCTATCGCATAATAAGCTCTCTTACATGGGTCTTCTATCTCACTGAGTTTTTTCGTGTATTTAACCTTATTATCTAATGCCTCTGTCTGTTTTGATGTGTTTTTTAAGAAGTCGAGTTTTGAAAATAATGTTGAAGCTAACGAAACCGGCCCCTTATACTTCATATACTCTATTATTTGCCGTTTCATTACTGCAGGATTTGCCAGTGCAGATCCATTTACCGGCTCGTAATTAAAAGTGTCCAGTTGCATTTCAAGAAAATTTGAAAGTTCTGTTTCAGGATCTTCGGTATCGTCATAAATCATATTTACCAGTTCTTCTGACATCATTCGAGCATAGTCTTCTCTACTCTCTCCGCTCATAAGTTGACCTTCAATTGTTTGAGCAAAATATAATTTAAGCCGTGATTTTAAGTCTTCATCAGACTGAGCAACGGCAAAAAGACCATACATATCCTCTAATACCTGCTCATATTCAGACAATGCTGCATTCATGGTCAGATCACCAGCAGTTGTTACAACACTCCTTGCAGACTGAAGCCTGCTAGCGTCTATAATCATAGTTGAGTACGTAACCATTGGCAAGAGTATTAAACAAAGAAATATCGAAATTGATCCTTTAGCTTTTCTCATCCAATTCATCATTTGGACTCCCTCCCAGTTAATTCAAGCCTAATTTTTCTTTCGCTTCCTTAACCTTATTTTTCATACTATCAACATCAATACCAAGTTTTTTGGCAATCGCCTCTATTGCATCAACTGCAAAATCGGTGTTCCGTATAAATTCATCCGTATCATTGGCTGATGCTTTTACTGAAACAGATACCGTAGGAGATTCGATTCCAAAAAAGTCTAAAACTGCAAAATCCATAAGTGGCTGTGAAAGATAGACATTGACATACTGAACTACAAAATAGTTTTCTGATGATATTTCAGCAGTAACATCATTTTTTGCACCTATAATAGAGTTCTTTCGTACCATTTCCTTCAAAATAATCTCAAACGGTTCTTCGTGTCCTCTCAAAGGATCTGAACTCCAGTATCTATATGCTCTAATCTCTGTTTCATTTGGGTTAAATGATATGGTTATATTCCCATTAAAACTGTTTCCGGATTTACTCAAATCTGCCTCTAATGCTGCATTACTGTACTTTTTTCTATCTTTGTCTACCATGTCAATATAGCCAGGATATGCGATTTCTCGTGATGCCAGTAAAGCTACCTTTTGAGCATAGGCAGATACTGACATATACTGAAGAATATATAGCCCCATGTATATGAGAAAAACCAAACATAAAAAGACAATTGGATAGATGATAGCGGCTTCTACCATCTGTGCCGCACCATTTTCGTCTTTGATTAGTTTTTTAATTCTCCTCATATCTTCACCACCTTATCTCAACAAAATCATTCCAATAGATACACAAGCTACGAAAAAACCAATAGCTATTGACAATATAATCACCATATTGCCCTCTTTACTATTACGATTTATCCGATTAAGTGCAAAGGCAACTCCAATCCATGTAATTAGGATAGATAACAAAACTAGTATAATAATCGACATAGCCCTATTTCCTCCACTATATTCAACACCAGCAGACCTATCAATAAAATAACCATATTTTAAATTAAGAGACCCTATGTTTTTACTTGTCAAAAGTCCGATTATCAATGTGATAATAATAGCACTGTATATGAGAATTATCATTCCTCTATGAATTACCAGTTTTTCATGCACCAGACAGCTCTGATACATGAAAAACCGGCCATCCACGGCATGGTATGGATGGCTGGCTATTTTTATTCAAACATCCCATCGATCTTCTCTTTGATTTTAGTGAAGATGTGCTGAATCAGGCCCTCTTCTCCATCTTTACCTGTAAGAAGATTAATAATAACCAGTGCAATAATTACTGCTACTGCGATAAGAATAACAGCCTCAATCGTCTGCATACCATCTTCGTCATCCTTCAACTCATCAAACTTTGTTTTGAGTTTCCAGTATGCCATAAAAACTGCAAATGTCATTTTATCGATCATATTCCCCACCTCCTGTCTTTTAAGAAGTAAAGCCACTCATCATGGTAGCTATCATTGGAATTACAACTACCAGCATTATCCCGATGAACATTATCATATTGGGAATCAGCAGTTTCTGAGAAGCTATTTCGCCTTTTTGCTTCGATAGCTGTTTTTTCTGTTCCCATGCCTCCTCCGCCATCGCTTTCATGGAACTAATCGATTCTGATGCTCCGCGATTAACGGCTTGAACATAAATAGAAGAAAACTTACGGATTTCTTTGATTCCACATCTTGATGCAAACGATTCCATTGCTCGTTCTATTGACATACCTTCTTGAATATCTTTAGAAACGCCCCTCATTTCTTCGTACAACGCATCTTCGTGGTTTGAATTAGCCACCTCATCCCATGCTCGTCTTACAAGCATACCAGCATTGATTAAGAGTGTCAATTTAGAAACCATTTTTGGGAATTCACTCATTATTGCATCCTTTTTTTCATTGAGAGCAGCATTAATGCTACTTTGAACACCATATGGAAGAATGAACGCCAATAGGATTCCACACACTAATCCAATTACAGACTTCATTACACATGTTAGCATTAAACCAATCGGAACGAAAGTAATAATCAAAGAGAGTTTTGCCGCAACAGTAATGTAATAATATAGTTCAGCATTATTGCGCCCAAAGACTTCTGATAGAATTTTCATTTTTTCAAGTGCTTTTTCACTTGTTGTAATCTTACTTTGCTTAATACCCTCATATGTGTCTATTACGCCAAGCCCTAAAAAATATAAATCCTTCAACGTAAATATCTTTCCATCAATGTTATCAAGTAAGCCACTGTATTTTTTCTGGTACTTAATAAATAAGTATATCCAAAGGATAAAAAACAACGATGAGATTACAGCACATACAATCATTATATAAAACATTTTATCTTCCTCATATTTACACCTTGATATTTGTTATTTTCAATCCCATCCAATATGCGAATACAAACATAATTAACGCAATTACTTTAACTGTAATTACCAATGCACCTGCTGATCCTGTTCCGAAGGATCTGGTTAGAAGTGCCATTACCAAAGGCATGATAGCTAGAATGTTAAGCTGATTCTTTTGACCTGTAATCATTGTTTGGATTTCTAATTCTACCTCAAGTTTATCACTAATCATATCACGAGTTTCGCGAATTACTTTGGCGATATCACCTGCTAAATTAGAGGATACATCGAAAACGCCAGCAAAACTGCGAATATCATCTATCCCACTTCTCTGTGCGAAATCATTCATCATGTCCTTGATCTCAACACCCTGATTATCATGCATTGAACAAATCAATTGCAATTCACGGGTAATATAGGCATCTCGTCCATGCTCAACAATCATATCCTCATATGCAGCATGAAAGGCTCTGTTACCTGTCATTCCAACCGTATATGAATTACTTAAGGATTCGAGCATATCTCTAAACTGAAGCCGTAATTCGTTATGCCTCTTATTGAACTTCTGTTTCTCATAAATAGAGATAGCTTTGTATGCTAGCAATAATCCCACAATTATACCTAATATTTTGCTGTCAAAATATAGATAACTCGCTCCGAAGCCTACTAAAAAACCGGCAACTACCGCAGTCAGCTTTTCTTTAGTTGACAGAATGTAAACAGTATAGTCTGTACCCATACCGGTTAGGCCTTTGTTTTCCACTACCTTTGGCTTTTTATTCTTTTTTTCCTTCACATATATCCCCCCTATTCCTACAAATCTTCTGCGATACCTGCCTGCCTTAGTTTTCCAGTGTTCTTCATTTCATTACTTGTTCTGACAAGTCCGCCGGACACATGATCTAACGTCGATTTTTCGTCTTCTTGGAAAACATATAGAGGATTCAAAAGTATTTCGCCATTCTCATATCCTAAAACTTCTGTGATTTCAACTACTTTTCTTGTGTGATCCCTCATTCGAGATAAATGAACAATAATATCCAAAGCCGAACCAATCTGCCTGCGTACTGCATCAAGCGGTAAGCCCGAAGCTCCTTGAAGAACCATTGTTTCAAGTCGTGTAAGCATATCTTTCGCCGAATTCGCATGACCTGTTGACAACGAGCCGTCATGTCCTGTATTCATTGCTTGCAGCATATCAAGGGCTTCTTCACCTCTCACCTCACCAACAACGATACGTTCGGGACGCATTCTTAACGAAGATTTGATCAAATCCTTGATCGTGATAGCTCCCTTTCCTTCGGAATTCGCTTGCTTAGTTTCAAGACTTACAAGGTTATCAACACCTGTAATCTGAAGCTCAGCCGAATCCTCAATCGTTATGACACGCTCATCAAAGGGGATGTAATTTGAAAGGGCATTCAAAAATGTTGTTTTTCCGCTTCCGGTTCCACCGCTTATGAATATGTTATACTTAGCTCCCACAAGCATTCTCAGCTTTAACGCAATATCGGCTGTGATTGAACCGTATGCTATCAGCATATCAATGCTCATGGGCTTTTTTGAGAATTTACGAATTGTTACTGTATCTCCGCCCATTGCAATGGGCTGAAGAACGATATTCACACGCGATCCATCCTTTAATCTTGCATCAACGATAGGACTCGCTTCATTTACTTCACGACCGCAGATATCAACTATCCTGTGAATTATTTTCCGAAGCTGTTTCTTTCCTTCTTCAATTCTTCGCTCTTCTTTTTCTGCGTCTGATAAGGTTGAAGCCTCTTCATTTGTTAATGTAGCTTTATCACATACTTTCTGATCTAACCTAATCACTCGCCCTTTCTTTTCAATAAAGATATTATCAGGACCATTTATCATCAGCTCTGTTATTTCTTCATCCATCAAAAGAGGATCAATAAAGCCAAGTCCTCTATACGCCCCATACACCTGTTCTACAATTTGAGCCTTTAAATCAGGTGATAAATATATTAATGAGGAATCTGAAGCCTTATAATCTCCATTCTCATCAATGAGTCCATCTAGGAGCTTCCAGATATATGAACGGTAAGTATCATCATCGGAGTCACGTAACATTTGGACACTTTCAGCCTTATTCTTTACCTGTTCAAACCCTTGTGTCCCATATGACTCAGTGGAAGATATTTCTCCTTCATCGATCATTCGACAGATTTCCCTGACTATCTCATCAACTGCTACATTTACTTTCATTAGTTCCCCCTATATATTTTTGATATCTTTGCTACATCGTTACAGCTTCCTGAACCGTTATCAATGCATTGAACACATCTTTTTTTGCCAGTATTTCATCAATTACTTTTTTGCTGGTAATTCTTGTCTTATCATCGGTTCGATAACGAGCAATTCTTGCGATAATAGTCATATCACGAGCTACCGACAACTCATCTTTCATTCCGTAGTACTGGTTAAATAAAAGGTAACTATTCGGTACTTGAATGTCCTCATTTCTCTTTAAGATATCAAGGTATCTCTGGATTTTGGACAACTTACTATTTGCTACATCTGCGCCAGATGTTACGAAAACCATTTTATCAGATGTAGCAATTATACTGTTCAAAACAGGCCAAATTATAAAATCTGCATCAATGATAACATACCTATAGTTAAGTTTCTCTTTAATAACTCTCAGAAGAGTTTCCACACCCTGCGCCGTCATTGACAAACAATCCATGATATTTGAAAAGCCTTTGATATATGACAACCTGATATTCGGTCGCAAACTGTCTTTCTGGATTGAGCTGTTTATCGCCTGAATCAAGCTCGCATCGGTATATTTGGTCTTCAGCACCGATACGATCTCTGAAACACCCTTTTTGCTTTCCCCATTGAAGAAGGCTGCATCTGAGGGGCGCTGTTCCATATTAATATAAAGAACTTCATGTTCCCTTGCTAAAGATATGGCAAATGCGGCAGCTAATGTTGAACTCCCGGCACCACCATGCACAGGGAAGAACGATACAATTTGCGTTTCGTGTTTTGCGGGATCCTGGTCAAGCGTTTGCTTAACAACTCGGTCTCTCTTTGTCTCATACAACTCACAAAGCTTACCAAACATCTCAGAAACCATTATATACTTCATAATAGTCTCTGTGTCCTTTACAACCTCATTAGTTTCTGAAATAAAAGCAAAGGCCGCCTTACCCATAAATGATGCAAGCTGTTCAACATTCACCTCATCAAAAGAAGCATCAAATAAAATGACATCAAAGGCTTCATTAGCCATAGATTGCTTTGCAGAATCTAAATTATCGCAAATTGATACTAGCAATTGCGAATACTTCTTGCTTAAATAGTATTTTAACCTTTCCGAATAATCGGTATCTTTGTCTAAAACTAAAACCCTCATTCTGCCCACCATTTACTATAAGTATTTTTTGACGAAAAGTTTACAGTTGACAGGAATATCCGCGATATAATAACATATAATGTAAGGGCATCCCTATCTTTCGCAAAAGCCGATATTTTGCGAAGGGTGCAACCGCTTTATTTAATTTTCAAGATGCTTTGAACTTTCAAAAAGCCATCTGAACACGCTTCATATACTCTCTCTTTTGGTCGAAAGAACTGTGAACATAGCGGTTCAGCGTGATTTCTACGGAACTATGCCCCAGAAGTTCGCTCAATGCCTTCACATCAAAGCCCAGTTTAATGCAATTCGTGGCAAAAATGTGCCGAAGGGCATGAAAGTGAACTGACGGTAATTTTGCGTTTTTCAGGATCGTCTGAAAACGATATTGCATAGCTCTCGGCTCGATTGGCTTTTCTGTACCAGTCAGGATATATTCGTTTGGTTTTCCTTTGTATTTAAGCAAAAAGCTCACCATACACTCCGGAATTGGAATCTGCCTGCGAGAAGATTCGCTTTTCGGGTCGGTAATGATGAGCTTCGTTTTGCTAGATGCGGTTGGACATTGTATGCGCTGCATAGTTTTGGTGACGGTCAATATCCGTTTTTCGAGATCGATATCTCTCCACTGAAGTGGACACAGCTCCCCTATACGGAGCCCTGTTGTCATTGAAAGTGCAGTTCCCAGTGTGCTGCGGTTCTGATGTGTTCCGATATACTGCTGTAAAGTCTTCTGTTCAGCTTCATCGAGTAGCTGAATCTCAGGAGACTTCTTTTTTGGCAGCACAATTCCATCCAAAGGGTTGAAAATTTGGTAGGTTCTGACAGCGTATTTGAAGATTGTCTTCATCAGAATTACAATATCAGCGATATATCTTGGTGAAAAACCGGCCTTCTGCTTTTCTGCTATGAAGTCATAGATGCTGTCAGCGGTTAAGGCGTTGACAGGCATATCTCCGAAAGCTGGGAGAATATGCTTGTCCGCTTTCATAGTATAGTTGGCAGCCGTGGACTCCTTCACACGATGCAGGATGCTACGATGCCATTCAGAAAACAGTTCTGTAACAGTTAAAGCGCAGTATCCATGTGGTCTGTTCTGCTGGCAGATAGCTTGGACTCTTTCGATGCACTGTTCTTTGCTTCGTGCGAGGACGTATAAAAACGCCCTTTTTCCGTCAGGTTTCTTGCCATTTGGGATGCGGCTCTCAAAACGACCGTCTTTGCGCTGGTATAAATTCACGGTAATATCCTCCTCGATTTTTCCATATTGTTAATTCTTTCTAAATTTGTACTTAAAATATAGAAATTTTCTGGTCAGCCCTCTTGACAAATGGGCAGTAGATGTGATATACTAAATGTAGAGTATCTGTCGGATTTTGTCAAGGGAAGCACCCTTCGCAAAATATCGGCTTTTGCGATAGTTTTTCAGGGGATTTGCAGCCATACCGTTATTCAGACGGTGTGGCTTTTGTTTTACCATCGCTCCAATGCCAGCTTTGCCCTATACTCTGGGTATCAGTATCATATATTACTAGAATTTCAAGGAAAAAGCAAGATATAAAAGCACCAGATATAGAGGATACAATCGCTCTGATATCTGGTGATAATACGGGTAGTTGCGAGAGGAGGTGGTTACTTTAACGGAAAGTGTCCGGCAGGTGCGTCTGCCTGCTCCTGTAATAACGGAAAACATCCGTCACTTCCTACGAGCGACCCTCATGCCTCACAACGGAAAATGGCCGCCAAACAAAAAAGCGGCTGTGGAAATCACTCCACAACCGCTATAACGGAAATTGTCCGTCAAAGATTCTATTTCTTCACCTCAACCGTAAAGTTTCCGTCACCGTCAACTTTCAGGCTCAGTGTTTTGACATATCTATCATAGAAATGCTTCTTTTCGCTGTCCGTGCCCTCGATCCACGCTTCCTCGTAAAGATGCTCAACCAGATCCTTACCGTTCAGGTACAGTATGTCCGGCAGATATTTCTGTAACAGACCAAGTAGAACCGCCCGCTTGAAACCGTCCACATTGCCGGAACAGAAGTCGTCGATAGCGCAATAGTAGATATCATGCTCCTCAAGGGCGTTTTTAATCGCTCTGCCGCAGTTCTCGTATTCGTACATGACGAGGAACCTTGCGTTCGGCAGCGATGTGATAAGCCCCCAGAAGTCGGAGTCACTGGATACGAGGATGAAAGAATCTATGCCATCTGCAAAGTGGCTTTGACATACCCCGGCAGTCATGACAATATCGACAAGGCTCTTACGCTCCGTGACACGGTCTATCAGGATATGCTCCACTGGAATTTCGGTAAACTTATCGAGCCATTGCCATCCGACGGTCGTGTGGTGGTCATCGTACAGATAGATCTTCTCTATCTTATCCAACTCACTCTGGTCGAGGTTTCTCAGCGTAGCATACAGCTTATAAACATCGGAATTCTCACAGTCTACCGCTATGACCGTTCTCATGCTGTTACGAATGAATGTGTAGATATTGTTCTTGGTCTCCTCGGTCGCATCTCGGTATTTACTGGGATCCTCAAAGGAATCGTGATGTAAGCCGTATATGATTTGCAGGAACTTCCGGTCGGAAAGCAGCATGGAACCACAGTCAAAGGGCGTCCAGTATATGTAGACCTGAAACGGATAGTACATCTTACTCGTCATATATTTTTCAAACTCACGCTTCAGCGCAATAGGGTTGTTATAATGCGGTATGACAAACAATTCCCGTATATACTGCCATTCACACCAGTCGGGAATCAACGCTGCCACATCGTCTATGTGGTTGGCGATCAGCTTGTTGAGGTCGAGCATATATTTTTCGGAGCGATAGTTTGCCTTGATGATTGGGATGCCCCATTTTTCGAGCTGAGCGATGTTCTTCGCATCGTACCATTCAAGCGTATTCAGGTTCTTCAGA